>Ga0209048_10000148_pt1 | contig 73210 bp, 68 predicted proteins | sample FrelakmetCRP12CR_FD_187146 | JGI IMG/M metagenome (GOLD analysis project Ga0209048, IMG submission 187146) | Freshwater lake sediment microbial communities from the University of Notre Dame, USA, for methane emissions studies - CRP12 CR (SPAdes)... | ecosystem: Environmental > Aquatic >...
GAAAACAATTTTCTCATTAAATATCCTCTTTCCTAAAAAATAGACTGGAATGATTAGCAGAATTCCAAAAATGGAAGAGACCAGTTTCCCTGCCAATTCAAAATCGGATACCCATCGAGAAACAAAGGCGACAAGAAAGGAATACAAAGGTTGCTGATTATGACTGAGTGCTTTTCTAAAAAGGCCCGATGCAAAGTCCTTAGCAATAGGAATATATTGGAATGCCCCGTCCAACGAGATAACATAGGTTCGGAAGAAAAGATAAATGCTTAAAAGAAGGGAGATCAAAAGAAGGATGGCTAGTCCAAGTTTTTCATTCTTCATCATTGGAAACTGTTTAATAAGCCGATTTATTGAAGAGACCTCTCCAGAGAGTCATCATTAAGATTCTCAGGTCAAAGCCGATTGACCAATTCTCGATGTAATAGAGGTCGTGCTCGATCCTTTTTTCAAGAGATGTATTCCCCCTCCATCCATTGACCTGGGCCCACCCCGTTACTCCCGCCTTGATTTTATGCCGAAGCATATAGAGTGGAATTCTATTTTTAAATTCTTCCACAAAATTAGGCCTTTCTGGCCGTGGTCCGACCAAACTCATCTCTCCCTTGAGCACATTAAACAACTGAGGAAGCTCATCCAGGCTCGTTTTTCTTAAAAAGGCGCCGACTTTCGTCCTCCTGGGATCATTTTCACTTGCCCAAATTGGACCGGTCTCTTTTTCAGCATCAACCCTCATCGTCCTGAATTTCAGCATCTGAAAGGGACAGCCATCCATCCCAATCCGCACTTGTCTATATAGAACTGGACCTTTTGATGTCAGTTTAACTAGAATACCGATGACGAACATGATCGGAGATACGATCGCCAATATCAGGGTTCCCAATGTTAGATCAAATATTCTCTTGGAAATACTATTCCAACCGTACAACGGTGAACTTTGAAGACTTACAATAGGAAGGTCACCCAATTCGTCCATACCGCCTCGTAAGCCTAAAAACTCATAGGATCCTGGTACCACCTTAATCTCTGATAAATGTCCATCGACTTTTTTAATCAGGCTTTCAAAACAATCATATTCATTGATGGGAAGGGCGATAAAAAAGATATCGATCTTCTTCTCCTCAAGAATCTTATCGATATCCTGATATACTCCAAGGATGGGGACATTCTTGATATTCGTACCCACTTCTTCACCCTTATGGGTTAAATATCCGAAGACCTGTATTCCTAATTCAGGATAGAACTCAATCTTTTCCAGAACCTTCTGCCCGAGTGGTCCTGTTCCGGCAATGAGAGCAAATCGCTGATTATATCCTCGTCTACGTAGAATCTTTATGGTCTTCCTGATAAAATATCGTTCCAAAGGGAGTCCCAAGATGCTCAATACCCAGAAGTAGAAAAATACCAACCGGGAAAACTCAAATCTTCTAAAAAGATAAGTGACGGCGATCAAAAATAAAAGAGTTAAGGTCAGGACTTTTGCAATATCAAAAAATTCTTTAAAAAAATGTTCCATTCTCCTAGGATGATATAAACGGATCTTTATTGAAACCAATCCCCATATCACCCAGAGAGGGAATAAAAACTCGATGTAAGTTAAAAAAGGAGGGGTTCCCAATAATGGAGCCCTGATCAGGCTTGTGTAAAATCTTAAAAAGTAAGCAAAGGTCCAGGCAAGGGAGATAATCAACAGGTCCGAGATGATAAACAGGGACTTAAAGAACTGAGCATGCTTTTTCAGCATTTCGATTCCATCTTATTCACAATATTTTTCTTAATCTTCTCTTTGAAAATCTCTGTATCCCACTTTAGTGTATGATTCCTGATCGCTAAGGGATCGAATTCCCTTTCGATCCTACCGAACCTTTCGACGGCGTCAACCAGTGAATCAACATTCTGTTCATAAAAAAATAGGCCTGTTGGAGCATCTCCCTTTGCGCTACCTCGTTGATCATACGAAAGGATCGTTTCTAATGCCCCTCCCCTGCCATAAGCAATCACAGGCTTTCCACAGGCCATCGCTTCTAAAGGAACGATCCCAAAATCTTCTTCCCCCGGAAAGATCAGGGCTCGGCATTCCGAATAGCAGTCCGCTACGGCTCCATCTGGTACCCATCCCAAAAACTCCACATTCGATCTGGCCAGTGATCTGAGCCTTTTCTCCTCTGGGCCCGACCCAATAATTTTTAAAGGATAACCCAATCGGCTGAACGCCTCTATAGCAAGATCGATTCTTTTATAAGGAGCAAAGGAGGAGACGATAAGAAAATAATTCTCTTTTTTGTCTTTGAGCTTAAATCGTTTAATTTCCACAGGAGGATGAATGACTTCAGCCTCCCTTCTATAGAACTTCTTTATCCGATTCTCCACATGTTTTGATATGCATAAGAAATGGTCCACTCGCTTGCTCGATGTCACATCCCATATCCTTAGATAATGGATAAAAAGCGGGATCATTCTATTCCTGTTTTCCCCAAAATACTCTCCATACATATCCCATGCATATCGCATAGGCGTAAGCACGTAAGAGATATGGAGTGCGTCCGGTGAGGGGATGATCCCTTTGGCTATGCAATGGCTGCAGCTCAGGATAAGATCATACCCTTTCAAGTTGAAACTCTCTACAGCCATTGGGAACAAAGGCAGATATTTCCTGTAACCCCTTTTCGAAAAGGGGAGATTTTGAATGAAGGAAGTCTGAATCGCCATTCTTTCTATGATAGGAGAAACAGAACCTGGGATGTGTAAAAGGGTATAAAGATCGGCCTCAGGAAAAAGTTCGCAAAAGATTTCGAGACACCGTTCCCCTCCTCTCATCCCAGTGAGCCAATCATGGATAATGGCTACCCTCATCGACTCGTTATCTCCCTTTATAGTGAGCGTCGAAAGAAAGTTGTCATTGCGAGGTTGACGAAGTCAGCCGAAGCAATCTCAAAAAAGCTCGGAACAGGCTCTGCAATCTCATGAGATTGTTTCACGGAGTTTACCCCGAGCGAGATCTTGAGATTCTTCGCTTTGCTCAGAATGACAAAAAGCGAAGGGTTCGCAATGACAGCTGTGTCAGGGTCAACCCTGAGCGGCGCCTTTCTACCCGCCTTCAAAGATGGGGCGTTCGTCTGAGCTCACGCCGAAGACTTGGTGCCGTCGAACGGGTCAACTTTTTAGGCCGTTCTCTATAGTACTATTGTCTCTTTTTAATCCCCGCTTCACGATTCCTTTGGAAGAGCCTAAGGTCGCTTTCTACCATTTCTTGCACAAGGTCAATAAATCGATAATTGGAACTCCATCCAAGTTTCGATTTCGCTTTGGACGCATCTGCTACAAGGTTGTAGATTTCAGCGGGTCTGTAGTACATCTCATCCGTGAGGACAAACTCCTTATAGTCTAATCCCAAATAATCAAATGCACTTTTGACAAATTCCCTAACCGAGTGGCTCTCACCCGTACCCACGACATAGTCGTCAGGGGCATCAACCTGCAACATCATCCACATCGCCTTTACATAATCCTTGGCATGGCCCCAATCTCTTTTGGCATCCAGGTTCCCCAGTTTGAGTTCCTTTGCCAATCCGAATTTGATTTTTGCAGCGTGAGACGATATTTTTCGCGTCACAAATTCAAAGCCCCGGCGGGGAGATTCGTGGTTAAAAAGGATGCCATTGACGATAAACATGCCGTAGGCCTCCCGATAATTTCTGGCCAAATGATACCCGGTGAGTTTAGAAATACCGTATGCAGACCTCGGCCTAAAGGGCGTATCCTCATTCTGAGGTGATTCTTTTGCGTTTCCAAACATTTCACTGGAGGCAGCAAAGTAGAAGCGGCAGGAGGGTACAATCTCCTTTATTGCTGAAAGTATATGATGGGTACCATTGATATTGGTCAATAGGGTTGAGAACTCATCGCTAAAAGAATAAGCAACAAAGCTTTGAGCCGCAAGATGGTAACATTCGTCCGGCTCAACTTCTTTCACGACATTGAAGATGCTGGGGTAACTTTCAACCGATCCGGCGTGTATGACAATTTGATCCAGAATATGAGTAATCCTCGACATACGATGTTCTGGATCTTCAATGGCTGCACGCCTCACAATGCTATGGACCTCATACCCTTTTTCGAGAAGTAAATCTGCAAGATAACTACCATCCTGACCCGTAATGCCGGTAATCAGTGCCTTTTTCACCTGACTTCTCTTTCTTTTATAAACTTAAAACTTCTTCAAAAACCTTAAGGTGCTCTTTTGCCGCCTTTTCCCAGCTAAAGAGCTTCGCTCTTTCAAGACCCTTCTCTATCAAGTTTCGCCTCATTGCCTCATCCGTGAGCACCTTATACATTCCCTCCGCTATGCTTTCCACATCATAAGGGTCAACATAATATGCTGCATCCCCACAGACCTCAGGGAGACTTGTGACATTTGAGACCACGACCGGACATCCACAAGCCATCGCTTCCAGGGGCGGAAGTCCGAATCCCTCATAGAGGGAAGGATATACGAAACATGATGCCTCTCTATAAAGCTCAGCCAGTTCCTCACTATTCACATACCCCAAGTAATCTACCGTCCCCTTCAGCTTACCAAGTAGCTCAATAATTTGCTTATTTCCCCACCCCTTAAACCCCACTAATAAAAGTTTAAAGTCTTTCCTGATATACTCCGGCAGCAACAAATATGCCTTTAAAAGGCTAACTAAATTTTTCCTTGGTTCTATTGAACCTACAAATAAAATAAAGTTTTCAGTTGGTTTGATCTTTATTTTTTCATTTTCAACGGGGTTGAATACATCGTTGCAACCAGGGTGTATTGTCATAATCTTGCCGTCTTTGATTTTTAGTATCTCCAGAGCTTCTTTCTCGACATATTTCGAAATAGTAATGATGAAATCTGACTTTTTAATTCGCTTAAAAAAGTTCTTAGAAAAATACTCTACCCTTTCCTTGGGATGCCATTCTGGATGCAGGTAGAACGAAAAATCGTAAACTGTGGTGATTGTTTTTTTAGCCCTTATGTCGAGAAGTATGGAATTTGGTTCAAAATAAAGATCGTATTTTTTCAGATGCAAATAGACCAACTTGTTTTTTACACTCCTCGCATAGGACGATACGGGGGGTATTTTTTTTGCAAATTCTTTTATATAATAGAAAATCTTACTATCATTGGGATAGAATTTTAGTCTCTTTGTAAAATAACCATAGTAGAAAGTATAATCAAAATCCGGTTCTAACCTCTGGAATTCATGAATCAGATGAAAGGTATAGTTGCCAATCCCTGTTAATGGACTGAGGAGAGGTATCGCATTGATAACAATTTTCATAGGTCCCTTGTTGCTCTACGAAATTCTCATTAGATGTTCATAAATCCTCTGGGCCTTCTTTTCCCAAGAATACGGATATATGTCTTCAATATTTATCCGACATATATTTTCATTATCTTTCCATTTACTATAAAGGAGTCCTATAGAATTTTTTATCTCTACGGGATCATCTTTACAGGACACTCCACATTTTAATTCTTGGACAAGTTTCCTTGTGGGGTCATTACTATCATAATTAATGGTTAAAATGGGTTTTAAAGCTCCGAGATATTCATAAAACTTCCCGGGAATCTGGATGGAAGAGTTCTTATTTGCAAGATGAATTAAGACATCGCTCCCCCTTTGCAGTCTTAGTATATCAAAATGGTCTACTAAGCCTAAGAATTCAAAATGGTCTCCTAAAATCTTAAAATCCTTTATAAATCTCTCATTTCTCCCGGCAAGAGAAAATTTGTATTTAAAGTCGACCATAGAAAGGGCTTTTATCAGATTTGCAGGATTTCTAAAATCCCTGTAAAGTGTCCCTGTATAAATTAAGGTAAAAATCTTATTCTTATCTCTTATATTTTCCCTTTCGGCACATGACCGATAGCTAAACCCCTGTTCGATCACCAAAAACTTTTCATTCCTTAAAAAAGGATACTTATTTATTAAATTCTCTATTACCTTGCCATTCGTAAATATCAAAACGGATGCACTTTCATATATCAATTTTTCAAAGTAATTTTCGAACCATAGTTTATGCCTCGGTGTATAAATAGCAACATAAGGATCTCCAAAATCAGCTATCCATTTGACTGCGGCATTTCTCTTTTTAAGATATAAGCCCAACAAACTGTCCACCCAGGGTTCATGTGAGGTTATCAAATAATCATAATTTCTTATATCCATATTCTCCTTAACGAACCTTAGGGCGAAAGGAAACCACTCCGTTCTCACATCCCCTGGCAAAAGGTTCCCGACAAAATTTCTTATCCCCCAGTACAAGGATTTCATTATCTTAAATCTTAGGGATTTTCTAATCTCTTTATTTCCCTCCTCATCAACCCCTATATTCCTCTTTGCGCTCAGTGCAAAAAATTCAATCGGGCCTGGATAGATTCTAAATATCTTTATATTTTTATGGAAATTCCCTGAAGTTTTATTTTCAAGAGGATGTTTTATTGTAATCACATCTATCTTTATACCCAGTTCAGCAAGGGCATTTGATAAGTAATACCATCTAAAGGATTGGGCATCTTGAATCGGTGGAAAAAGGTAGGTAATTAAGAGAATCCTCATTTATGAGACCTTTGAAATAATGTTAATTATCCTTTTCGACGCATTCCCGTCTCCATACGGGTTAATAGCCTTTGCCATTTTATCATAAACGGTTTTATCGGTAAGAAGTTCTAATGCTTCCCTCATGATTTTATCCTTGCCTGTTCCAACGATCTTCGCTGTACCCGAATCAATCCCTTCGGTCCTTTCGGTAACATCCCTAATGACAAGAACAGGTTTGCCAAGAGAGGGAGCTTCTTCTTGAACACCTCCTGAATCAGTAAGAATGATATAACTCTTATTCATCAGCCATATAAAAGAAGGATAGTCCAAAGGCTCTATAAGATGAATATTAGGGATGTCTCCCAAAATTTCTAAAACAGGCTTTCTGACATTGGGATTAAGATGAACAGGATAGATAATCTCTATATCATCACTCTCTGCAATCGTTTTAATGGCAACGCATATGTTCTCAAAAGGCTTCCCAAAACTCTCCCGCCTGTGGCCTGTCACCAGGATGATCCTTTTATTAAAATCGATCGAAGAGAATGGCTCAAAGGAGCCCGGGTTTTTCTCCGACGTCCTTTTCAAACAAAGGAAAAGGGCATCAATGCTTGTATTACCCACTACGAAAATCTTTTCTTCAGGCACGCCTTCCCTTAAGAGGTTTTCTTTGGCCCTTGATGTCGGAGCGAAATGAATATCAGCTAATTGAGTGGCCAGAACTCTGTTCATCTCTTCTGGAAATGGAGCATGCTTATTAAAGCTTCGGAGCCCTGCCTCTATGTGCGCAACTTTTACCTTCTCATAAAATGCAGCTAAAGCTCCCACAAAGGTCGTTGTTGTATCCCCCTGAACGAACAACAAATCTGGCTTATAATCAAACAACACATCTTTTATACCACTGAGCGCCTCCCTCGTGATATCAAAGAGATCCTGGTTTTGTTGCATGATATTTAGGTCAAAATCAGGTTGAATTTCAAAAAAATTTAGTACCTGATCGAGCATCTCCCTGTGCTGTGCTGAGACACAGACCTTTATATCAAATATTTCTGGAGATTTTTGGAACTCCTTGACTAATGGGGCCATCTTGATGGCCTCCGGTCTCGTCCCAAAAAAGAAGAGTACTCTCATAATTTCCCAATTTTATTAGACAATAAAGGTCTATAGTCTAAGAGTAAAGGTAAAGATGCCAGGTTTGTCGATGGGTTATGTCCTTGGTATTAAAAACTTTCCATAACCCTTTGACCCTTTACTAAACCTGCTTCCTAACCCTAACCCATCCACAAAAGATAATTTTCATACTTCTATGAGTCTGTCGGAGTACCCGTTTAGTAGCATTTTTTAGGGTACCCAAAACCCGTTGTTGCCTCCCTTGCGATCGTCGATTGTAGGACATTCTGTGCATTCGTTTTCTTAGCTAGCTTGTGCGCACATAGGTATTCCGACAGGCTCCTAGGAGGCTAACCAGCCATGGGCAATTATCTTTCATATGTTTAAATGAATCAAAAAGTAGCCTGTCCCCTTTTCTATTTCTTATTATTTATTTTCTTTCTCCTCAATTCCTCTCTGAAGAGTTCCAACCGTGGTAATTCTTCTTTATCCCTTTGGCGGCCTGAAGCTCTTTTACTCTCTATAATGTCATCGATCGAGGCACAGAAAAAAATCACCAATAAGTTGGCTACGTTTCCTGGCATCTTCAAAAGATATGATTCCATCGGGGGCAAAAACAATACCTATAGGAAAAGGCCCGCCTCTTATCTGAATAAAATCTTTTCCTGCAAGTATCGCCTTTTCCAATTCTTCGTTTAAATCAAATCCTAATCCTTTCAATGCTCCCATAAGCCTTACACAGTTCTCTTTTTCCTTAGAAGGGTAAATATCTATATCCTGAGTTGTCCCGGGATAACCATAGAGAATGGCTCCAAATTTTCCAGTAAATTACCCCGCCCACAGGGCGGGGCTTTAAAACATAAATTCTCTAAACCCAAAACCGAGATCCCGAAACAAGTTCGGGATGACAAAAGAAGAAGGCCAATCCCCTGTTGTCATGCTGAACTCGTTTCAGCATCTGATCAGGTTTTTTCTGCCTTTAGCAGACACACCTTTCATCCCCGTCCACAGGACGGGGTTTTCAGGTGCGATTTCTAATAAAGAGATACTTCACATCGTATTTCCTAAAGATCGCTGCTAACTTGCTGGCTCTCTCTATCATTTTTCCAATAATATCCTAAATAGTGGGGGAGTATTCTTTCTGCCCACCTGCGGTATTCTTCCATCGTCTCAAATATCCTATATGGCATATCATCAATAACTGGGAGTTTAATCGGTATCCATCCTAAATTTATTCTTTCTTCTACAGTTCGGGACAAGCCATCTAAAAAATCGAGCCTCAGGTGTACTTCTTCAGTATTTTTCCCTATAATGTACATAAGCTTCTGCATTTTCCCTTATATCCTCACTTTCGGCTCTTGCCGCTCCCCGTGCCACCGAGCCATACAGGACAACGGATACCACCTGATCTCCCAGCCTCTGCTGAACCAGATTGACAAAGTCACTCATTAGTGCCTGATATTCAGAATATCCCATTGCTGGTTTCATGGTTATTTACTTTATACCGCATCAATCCCCCTTTCCTTCTGTCCCTTTATTGGAACAATTCTTTTTGTGCGATCTTCAATAACTCTTCGGGAAGATTAATTATGAATTCGGCATCTTTAACTTGGAGTTGAACACGAGGTTTATACCTGGCCTTTGCTCGCAGGTCCAATGCCAGATTAAGATTTCGTCCTAAAGGTTCTGGAACTCTTTTTGTTAGAACAAATAGCTTTCCAAACTGACCAACAATGCCCCCGTGGGAAGAGACCAATGATTTTTTTGTGCTGATAATTAATGCCTTAACCAAAAGTTCACATGCATTATATCCACTATCAATCGAAAGACGCAGCTTATTTTCATTTAATGCATCTTTTGCATAGTGCAGATATTCTTCAGCCAGATCAAGGTAATCTCTAAAATCCAATTCCCATTCCGTGCCAGATAATTTTGAAAAAATTGGCCTTCCAAATTTAAGTACTTCCCAAAGAAAAGGAGAGCGACCCAAGGATTGTTCATATTCCTTTTTTGACATAGGGACAGTTTCAATCAATTTCCCCTCCTTACAGACAATCTTAAAACTAATTTCACTGGCTACCTCTAAAAGGTCCCTCTCCTCTATATCAGAATAAACAACCAATATATCAATATCGCTTTCCTCTGTAGCTGTGCCTTTGGCCGCACTCCCAAATAGATAGATTCCTAAAACCTTTTCACCCAGGCGTTCTTTTAATTCTGTAGCAAAACGATCTATTATCCTGCTCAGTGCTACCATTCTTCCTCCATACCACTAATAACTTGACTCTCCAGTTTTCTTTTACTTTTTGGACAAATACGCTGGCCTTCTCTATAAATGTTCAAATCTGTTCATATGCGAGTTCACCATATTTACGATAATCCCCTCTCTGTCTTAATTCAAATGCCCTGTTCATTGAATAGCTGAGTTCTTCTTATTTCAGTAGCCAATAAGTGGATAATTCTAAAAAGTTTTGGTATATTGTCCTCGGGGACTCTTTCTATTTCTTTCAATATCTTTTTATCCTCTTTCTCCTTGGCATATTAACAAATCGAATTGCTTCTACTGGTCCCAATTCTTTTATAAGTACTTCGATAGCCCTTTTGATTACTATCTCTTCATCCAAATATTTTACCGTATTCATCTCAAACTCTCCTTCCCGCAAAAGGCGATTGGATCACCGCACCAGAAATTTATTTTGTGAATCGAGCATTTCTTTAGAAGCTTATCGTCGCAGGTTATAAATTGTGCCAGGCCAGGTTCTTTAACACCAGATCTGAAATATCGTTAAATCTCCGAGCTTGCTGAATAAACAATTCCCTAAAAAACTCTGGTCCTTGGGCTTTATCGAGACAACCAATTTGACTTCTACCTGATAACATCATCAAGAACAATTACTTTAATCTCTCGAACTTTTTTGAGATTGCCATCACTTGTTATAAAGGCCTTGGCACCATTAATCAGAGCGGATGTTAATTGGATTGCGTCGGGTATTTTTATCTTGTACTTTGCTCTCAATTTTGCACTTTCGACGGCAATATTTTTATCAATATCAGTTAGTATCAAATTTTTTGAATTGGTAAGCAGGTCCTCATATTTACTTACAAGCTTTCTGTCTCCTTCTTCTATAGGTTTGCTTAAAATCTCAATTAAAGTAATAAGCGAAGTGTATGCGATGATATACCCTCGACTTATATGTGTAAACAGAGGATCAATAACTCCGATATAGTCTTCATGTTCCTCGATGTAATAAATGAAAGGAGACGTATCTATGGCAATTGAATTGATTCCTTTAAGGAGCGCGAGAAGTTTCAACTCCATTCCTCTCTCAATTTATTTACATATTCTTGTGCACCTACTCCTGTCCATATATTTTTACCGCATCCCCTAAGTTCAGTAATGCCGCGCTTCTTCTGTGTGGCTTCAATTCCGGTTTTTAGAAGTCGAACCACATCCAGTATCTTTTTCTGCTGCTGGGCAGGAAGATTCCTTATTTCTTTTATTATTTCCCTTTCAATAGCTGCCGATACCTTCAATTTTTATCCTCCCTAAGGTTTTTTGAGTTGCCGTCAGTTTATCATACTTACCCTTTTATCCAAAATATTTTTCCCACCAAATCTGGAACATCGTTAAGTTCAATACCTTGCCCGAAAAATTCTTTTTTCTGAATGACAATTCATATTCTTGCGTATTTCAATTTGAGATTTTTTTCTAACATTTACCCCCTCACCCCCTCCTTCTCCCCCTCGGTGAGAGGGGAAGGGTGAGGGGAAATTTCAAATATATTTGTTTAGGCTTTATATTATGATAAGGTGCTATGAAAGTCAACCCTGAGCAAGCCGGGGAGCCAAAGGGTTAACTTTGAGAAAAAGAGGGGGTATGTTATTTTCACCGGTGTCCAAAATCTTTCAGAATTGTTCTCCGATCATTAGAGGACCGTCGTCTTACATGTCAAATTAATCTAAAAGCAAAAAATAATTTGGTATGAAATTTTGGTAGGGCAAGGCTTCAGCCTCGCAATTAGCAGGCCTAACGGCCTGCCCTACAAAAATGATGTTATCAAATTTAATGCTTTTAATTTATGGGCTTGCAGGGATGAGAAAATGATTCGGAAGCCTCACACTCAAAATACGCTACCAAAGCACAAGGAGTAGGCCAATGGGAAAAAAATATATAGCAATAATCCGGAAAAGTAAGCATGAATATGTGGCAATATGTCTTGAGTTAAATGTTTCTGCTCGGGGTGATGACCTCGCAGATGTAGAGAAAAATCTTAAAGGAGCAATTGAATTATATCTGGAGGATGTAAAAGAACATCCGGAAACAGTTGTATCTCCCATTTCCACAGACGAGTTTATAGATTTTCTGAAGGATACAGAGCCAGAATGGTATAAAGAGCCAAGCGAAGGTTTGATTTTGAGGCCCCTCGAAGTCCATGAGGTCCCCTCATATGCCTAAAATACCGTCAATGTCGAGTATAAACCCCGTTAGAAAAGACGGGGCTTTAAACCCCGCTTTTTAGATTTGTGTGGCAGGTCTACACGGGCTGTTGCCCAAATAATCCTTGCAAGAGTTTTAGATTTAAGATATAAGTATTGTAAAGACAACAATTAAGGAGTCTTGCCATGATGGGTTATCAAGGAGGGTTTCAGCCGAAGATTTTTTATCATCAGATTAACCTCGAGCAAAGAGTCCCCCCAAACCAAACCCTGAGAAAGATCCAAGAACAGATTGATTTTGACTTTATCTACCAAGAGGTTAAAGACTTTTATGGGGACAATGGGAATATTTCCATCCCTCCTCCTGTGATTCTGAAGATGATGCTTCTGTTAATTCTCTTCGATGTTCGTTCGGAGCGGGAGTTGATGGAAACCATTCCCATGCGGTTAGATTGGCTATGGTTTTTGGGGTATGATCTGGACAGTGAAGTTGCGGATCACAGTGTATTGAGCAAGGCCCGTGCCCGTTGGGGAGTGGAGGCATTTCGGAATATTTTTGAGCGCATTGTCCGGCAGGAAATCTATTGAAGCCCAAGTCATTGCACATCAACCGGCAGAGCCGAGATTACGCGGCACCCAAGAAGGTTTGCGCGGCTTGTCTGATCCGAGAGCAGCGTACTCGGAACAAGTCGGGGCGGACGATCAAGCGGCATTTGCGGCAAGAGGAGCTGGACAGGATGCGGGAGGCGAGCCGTTCATCTCAGGCGAAGCGGGACATCAAGACGAGGCAGCATCTGATGGAGCGTTCTTTTGCCAGAGGGACAGGGTATGGTTTTGATCGAGCGCGGTGGAGGAGGCTTTGGCGGGTGCGGATTCAGGAATACTTGATTGCTACGATTCAGAACATTGAAGTGTTACTCAGGCATGGAGAGGGGCCGAAGAAAAGTCTGTCGGTGAAGGTCAATCAGGTAAAAGGAGTGGTTACAAGGGTAATACAACCTATTTCTGCCATGATGAAAGACCTCATGAACAAGGGAACTAATGAGATTATGTCATTGGATTTCGCCCGCGTTGGTTTTGCAGAAATTTAGAATTTGGTAGCCAAGACTCTTTAATAGAGGGATTTGGGCAACAGCCCGTGTAGACCAGACCCCTTATTCCCCGGGTTTTATATCTCCCTTGCCAATTTCTATGTCCGACAGAATTTAACGGAGAAGGCAATAGAGGAATTTAATGCGGCTATTCAGAAAGCTCCGAATTCCGTTTCAGCTCATATGGGGTTAAGCATTCTCTATGATAGTCAGAAAAAATATGACAAAGCCAAAGAATATTATCAAAAGGTTTTAAAAATTAATCCCAAATTTCCTCCTGCTGCCAATAACCTTGCATACCTCTATGCTGAGGGGGGAGGAAACATTGATGAAGCCCTTAATTTAGCTCAGATCGCCAAACAGCAAGGTCCTGATGACCCTCATATTTCAGATACTATTGGTTGGATCTATACGTTGGGACAGCAGTGGGACATTATAAAAGGGCATTATAAAAGATTTGCCAATAAATGAAGAAAATGATAAGAATATTATGGATCTGAAGTCTTTTGAATTCTTATTGAAGAACGAAGAAAGTATCAAACAATACTTAGAACTTGTCCGTAAATTAAGTATTGTTTGTAAAGTCCCCCTTTGCAAAGGGGGACTTAGGGGGATTTGACCGGGGTTGACACTTTAAATCCCTCCTTGCCCCCCTTTACGAAAGGGGGGGGAAGTTATTTACGGATAAGCTCTTAGTCGTGGCAACGTCACCCTCAATGGCCTTGAAGGCTTTTGGAGTTTTGCAAAAGAGAGGTTGAGCAAGTTTCATGGTGTTTCAAAAGAGAAATTTCCTCTTTATCTGAAGGGGATGGAATTCCGCTATAACCATAGGGATAAGCCGATCTTTAACACGTCAGTTCAATATCTCCGCAATTTAGTAGTTGCTTAGAAACCAGAAGTTCAGTTAAAATAGGGAAGAATGGAAAATCAGGATAGTCGGATCGTTTCCTATTTAGTAGAGAATGGGTGGATTCAGAAAGAGGATCTAGAAAAAGTCCTTCCCCCGGATCAACCCCTGGGGGACCTTTCGATTGAAGAACACCTCATCAATGCCGGGCTGATCAACGGAGAACAATTTCGCAAAGCCATTGAAGAATTCTTTGGGGTCCCTTTTGCCACGAAAGACGATTTTCCGAAGGAACCGTTCCTGATCAACCATCTCTCTGTCCAGTTCATGAAGGAATCGAAATTTGTTTTGGCCTGCTTGAACAATAAAGAATTGACCGTGATCATGAGTAATCCCTTCAATTTTTATACGATTGACGCCCTCCGTTTAGCCACAAACTTTGAAATCCGTGTCCTGGCAGGAAAGGAGAGTGAAATCTTAGAGGCGATCGAACAGCTTTATGGGTCCAGTGGGACCTCAATGGAAAAGATCATCGAGGATATTGATGGCATCCCAGAGTATAAGACAGAAGATGAAGAAAACATCGATCATCTCCGGGATATGGCTTCTGAAGGACCGGTGATCCGGCTGGTCAATCTCATCATCACGAGAGCGATTGAGTTGAGGGCCAGTGATATTCACTTTGAACCTTTTGAGGATCAATTCCGAGTACGCTACCGAATTGATGGCGTCCTTCATGATGCGGAATCCCCTCCCAAACGGCTTCAGTCAGCCATCGTTTCTCGTGTCAAGATCATGGCCAAATTGAACATTGCAGAAAGACGCCTCCCCCAGGATGGACGAATCATGCTCCGTGTGAAAGGGAAGGAGATTGATTTCAGAGTCTCTTCGGTTCCGACGATCTATGGAGAAAGCATCGTCTTGAGAATTTTGGACAAGAGCAGCATTGTCCTCGATATTGAAAGACTGGGGTTTCCAGAGGATATCTTGGTCGGCTTCAATGATCTCATCCAAAGGCCACACGGAATCATTCTCGTCACCGGTCCCACAGGGAGTGGAAAGACAACGACCCTCTACTGTGCCCTCGGAAAGATCAACTCCCCTGAGAAGAAGATCATCACGGTGGAAGACCCGGTCGAATATCAATTGAAAGGGATCAATCAGATTCAGGTGAAGCCCATGATCGGATTGACCTTCTCCAATGCCTTACGGTCTATTGTCCGTCAGGACCCTGATGTGATTCTCATCGGCGAAATTCGGGATGCGGAGACCGCTGAAATTGCGATCCATTCCGCCTTGACCGGTCACCTGGTCCTAAGCACCCTCCATACGAACGATGCTCCCAGCGCCATCACCCGCCTCCTTGATATGGGCATGGAAGATTACCTGCTCTCTTCCACCATTATAGGTATATTGGCACAGCGCTTGGTTCGAGTGGCCTGTCCTCATTGCCAGGAACCCTATTCCCCTGCTTCGGCCATTTTGAAAGAAATGAGGCTGGATCAGGTCAGCGTTGCAGATTCGAATATTTTTGAAGTGAAAGGTTGCGAGCATTGTTCTCAGACAGGCTACTGGGGGCGAGCGGGAATTTTTGAATTTCTAAAGATAACGGAGGATATCCAGAAACTCATTTTGGGGAAGAAGGATTCCAACATCATCAAAGAAGCAGCCCGTAAGGATGGAATGAGGACGTTAAGGGAAGATGGCTGGTTGAAGGTTAGACAAGGAATGACGACCATCTCCGAAGTGTTAAGGGTAACCCAGGAAGAAGCGGTTATTTGCGAAGACCATGGCGGAATACCTTTATAAGGCCACAACCCTGACCGGACAGACCGTGGAGGGTTTGATGGATGGGAAGGACGAAGAGAGCATTGTCCAGAACCTTCATCAATTGGGCTATATCCCCATTCGAATCATCTCAGCCCAAAAGAGAGGGCCGGCATTCCGTCTCTCTTCTTTTCTACCTCGCCGGGTGGGAATTAAAGATCTGCTCGTCTTCACGCAAGAACTCTCAACCCTTATTTCAGCAGGTCTACCTATTGACCGGAGTCTCACCATCCTGGGGACATTGACAGAGAATGAGAGATTGAGAGAAACGGTGATGGATGTCCTGAAGAGGATCGAAGGTGGAAACTCGTTTGCAGAGGCATTGGGAAACTATCCTCGAATCTTCTCAAAACTCTATGTCAATATGGTGAAGGCGGGCGAATCAGGGGGGTTTTTAGAAACCATCTTATCCCGACTGGCCCAATATCTTCAGAGCACAAAAGAAATCAGAGATTACCTGATCTCCGCAATGATCTATCCGCTCATTCTCACGATCGTCAGCGGAATCTCCATCATCATTCTGATCACCTTCGTGATTCCAAGATTTGGAAAGGTTTTTTCCGATATGGGACAGGCCATCCCCCTGCCCACACAGATTCTCCTTTTCATCAGCCAATTGGTTCGGGGCTACTGGTGGGTTGGCTTGGGGATCATAGCTCTGGCTTATTTTGGATTTAAAATTTATACCCAGCACGAAGAAAGAAAATTTAAGTGGGATCAGTTCAAACTGAGGCGGATCGCTATTGGAAATCTCATCAAGAAGATAGAGGTGGCCCGGTTTTCAAGAACCCTGGGGACCTTGCTCCAAAGCGGGGTTTCGATTCTTCCGGCCCTTAATCTGGCCAAAGAGATCTCTCAAAATCGCGTCATCTCAAGATCCATTGTCCATGTTCACGATCGGCTCAGAGAGGGAAAGGCCATGTCCAGGTCTTTAGATGAGACAGAGATTTTTCCGCCCTTGGCGATCCATATGATAGGCGTAGGGGAAGAGACTGGAAGACTTGATGAGATGCTGATCAAAGTGGCAGAGACCTACGAGGAGAATGTTCAGACCGCTGTAAAACGGTTTGTCTCTTTGTTAGAACCCATGATCATTCTGATCATGGGAATGGTGGTGGGGTTTATCGTCATTTCCATGCTCCTGGCTATCTTCAGCATCAATGAAATTCCTTTTTAGCGGGGCCCAAAATGGAAAGAAGAAAGATAAAAAGAGAAAAAGGATTTACGCTGATTGAAATTCTCGTTGTCGTGATCATCATAGGCCTGCTTGCTGCACTGGTCGGGCCAAAACTATTTGGGAAGGTCGGCATCGCAAAACAGAGCGCGGCCAAGGCTCAGATAGAGCTCTTTGGGACTGCCCTCGATACATTCCGACTGGACGTAGGGAGATATCCGACGGCCGAAGAGGGGTTGAAGGCCCTTCGAGAAAAACCCTCTGGTGTGGAGGGATGGCAGGGTCCCTACCTGCCGAAGGAGATCCCTGTCGATCCGTGGGGAACCCCCTATGTCTACAAGTCTCCGGGCGAACACGGAGACTATGATCTCATCTCCTATGGCCTCGACAAGGTCGAGGGAGGCGAAGGAGAGAATCAAGATATTGTGAACTGGAAGGATATCAGGAAGTGAAAAATAGAGGATTTTCACTGGTTGAATTGATCGTTGTCCTGGTGGTTATCAGTCTCTCTGTTGCACTGGTGACTCCTTCTCTGTCCCGTTTTTCAAGGACAATCGAGTTGAAATCGGCAGCTAAAAAGATTTCGGCAATCCTTCGATATAGTCGCAGCGAGGCGGTCAATCAGGGGCAAATCTATCAGATCGTTTTCGATTCAGATTTGAGGGAAGTCAGGGTTCAAAGGATGGAATCCACAGAAGTGAAAGAAGAGAGTGAGAAAAGGGAGGCAAAGGACTTTAAAAAAACATATCCTTTCCCCGGTGGGATCAACTTGAAGGAGGTTCAGATCGCCTCTCCTCAGTACCCCTCGGATTTCCCAGCAATCGAATTCTATCCGAACGGAGGATCGAACGGAGGGTCCATTGTTTTGAACAGTGAGGACCGTGGAGGATACAGGATCAAGATCCATTTCGTCACAGGGATGGTAAAGATTGAGAAGGTTTGAGGGAGTTGGACGATGGGAAATCGAACATTCGGAAGACCCACGGGATTCACGCTGATTGAAGTGGTGATCGCAGTGGCCATCCTGGCAGTGGGGCTCACCGTGATCATCGAACTCTTTGCAGGTGGGCTTCGTCTGGCAAGGGTCTCCGAAGAATATACGAAGGCAGTGAATTATGGCCGGATCAAACTGGAAGAAATGACGGTGAAATCAAAGATGGAAGAAGGAAGTGAGGAAGGGAAGTTTGATGAGACGTTTCGTTGGCAGGTGGGCGTGAAGAAAGTGGAACTTCTTCCTGTGGAAAAGAAGACCGAGTTTAAAGCCCCTGTCGAACTTTTCCAGATTCAGGTGAAAGTGATCTGGAAATCGGGTTCGAGGGAAAGGTCTACCTATCTCGAGTCTTATAAGACGATGAGAGTGGAAGAGGATGAGAAGAAAAGCTAAGGTGTTTGATCTCTTCACCCATGCTGGGTTCACCCTGATCGAGGTGATGGTGACGCTGACCATCCTCGGGTTTATTCTTTTGATCATTTTCGGAGCCTTTCGCTTGGGGCTCTCCGCCTGGAACAGAGGTGAATCAACGAAGGAAGAGTATCAGAAGATACGGGTGATCACTCAGTTGATTTCTCAGCAGATCAAATCGGTTGTTCCCTTTAAAATAAAGACCAAAAAGGCAGAAGGAGATTACCTCGCCTTCGAGGGAAAGGCCCATTCGTTGAAATTCGTGTCTGCCTTTGCAATGAGGGCCAAACAGAACGAAGGGTTCGTTTATGCGATTTATGAATTTAAAGAAGGAGGGGAAGAGGGAGGTCGCTTGGTTCTTTATGAGCAGAGGGCCCTCAATCGAGATTTTTTTGCAGAGGAGCCCAGGGAAGATCTTGGCGTTTCGATATTGGAAGGAATTTCAAATGTCCGTTTTGAATATTATCGCGAGGAAGATCCTCAGAATAAAAAACCTGAGGAGTGGGTTGAGGAGTGGAATGCCAAGGACGAAAAAGAGTTGCCAAAGGCTTTAAGGATGATCATTACCCAGAAAGATGGAAAAGGCACGGGGGGGGAAATTCCCATTACGATCTTGGCTTCTCTGCCCGCTTATCAATTTGAAGAGGTGAGAACCACTCCCCTGGGAATTGGCAGAAGGGTAATGCAGGGACTTGCTCCGTGAGGAGAGTTTTGAATCATCTAAGACTTCAAACTCCAAATTTCAAAATCATGGATTCGAGAGGGGTTGCCCTCATCATGGTCCTCTGGGTGATCACGATCCTTTCGGTGATCGTCTTAGAGTTCTGTTTCGCGATGAGGACAGAGGTCAATATTACCAACAATTATAAAGAAGAACTCCGGCTCTACGCTATGGCTGAAGGGGGTATTCAGCGTGCCATTGCGGAGTTGATCTACAAGCATGACACGAAGGTTCAACAGATGAGAATGACCTTGAAACCCGAGGAGGTCCCTCCAGAAAAGATGGAGTGGGTGACGGACGGAAGGCCATACCTCCTGCCATTCGATCAGGGAGTCTGCGAGGTCAGGGTGAGAAGTGAAGCGGGCAAAGTGAATATCAATCTCATCTCCGAATCCATGCTCCGGAAGATCATAGGAAATTTAGGTTTGGAAGAAGTGGAAAGGGATATCGTGGTGGATTCCATTTTGGATTGGAGAGATCCGGATGATTTTTCCCGGGTCAATGGGGCCGAGAATGATTACTACCAATCTCTCAAAGAACCCTATGATTGTAAGAACGGCAATTTGGATTCGATTGAAGAACTGCTGCTCGTTCGTGGGGTGACCCCGGATCTCTTTTATGGAAGAAAAGGGATCAAGAAGGAGGGGGAAGGGGAAAAGGTTATTCGGATCGGGTTAAAAGATATCTTCTCCATATACTCCGCTGGGGAACAGATTGATATCAACAGTGCCACCCCGATTGTATTGAGATTCGTCTTAGGGATTCCCCGGGAGGTTTCCCAACTCATTGTGAAGGCCCGGGAAGAGAAGAGGTTCGAACATCAGCAAGATCTCCTCCAGAGGGTGCCTGAACTCTCGCCCTTTATGGGGGAGATCGGGGGATTCATCCTATTTCGTTCCGCGATACCCTACTATACGATCGAGTCGAAGGCAAAGAATAAAGAGGGAGGATCGAACCGAGGAATTAAGACGATTGTCAAAATCGACCGCGCCGACAAAAATAATTATAAGATCATTCAATGGGTCGATGTCCTTCTTTGATCTTTCTATTTGGAAAGTACGGAAAGGCCGAAGAGATTCTTTAAGGAGAAAGAATAGTTGATATGGTGATTTCTGATTTAAGCTTTGGAATCGATTTTAAACCAAACCATCTCATTCTCACCCTTCTGAAGAAGTCCTTCCGAAGGATGATACTGGTGGATTGTGAGATCCATCCGCTCGTTGCTGAAAGTCAGAAAGGGGAACGGGAAGTACAAATTCTCAACCTGATTAACACCTTTATCTTTAAAACCCGCCTGAACAAAGAGAGGACGTCCATTTCGATACCAAGAGAGAAGTCCGTTGTCCGTTTTATCAGCCTTCCCATGGCAACCAAGGAAAACCTGAGGAAGGTGGTCGAATATGAGGTTCCCAAGTATACCCCTTTTGAGAGGGAGGAAGTCTATTTTGACTATCAGATCCTCAAAGAGGAGAAAGACTGGCTACGTCTCTTTGCAGTTTTCGTAAAGAAGACAGAGGTGGATCCCTATTTATCTTTATTAAAAAAGATCGGCATTGAGCCGATTTCAATCCAGATCCCTTCGGCTGCGGCATTTAATCTTTTCCAATATCATAAAGGGGCAAAAGAAGGTGACGTATCGGTTCTGCTGGATGTGACCGAGCCGTTCTTTGAGATGAACCTCCTTCAAGGAAAAGATTGGCAGGAAAGCTTTCATCTTCCCTTACCTCCGGAGAAGAAAGAATCGAAGATACTGAACACCTTAAAGCGATCCGGCCTGAAAGAGGACCTCTTTCCAAAATTGACTTTCTTCGTTTATGGATTGGACATGGATGAAAATCTTCTCGTCACCCTCAAAGAAAGCGGTCAGATCAAAGGGGCTTTTTTGCCTCCGCTGAATAAAATCGAAGCAGAAAAAGAAAAACTTCCTGCCCTTCAAAAAATTTATGCCTCCATTGGCGTTCCCTTAAAGGGATTGATCAACACTCAGGTCGATTTAAACCTCCTCCCCGTAGAGATGAGGAAAAAGGTGAGGGAGATTGGAAGGCCTCTCTCCGCTGTCTTGACTTTCATCGCATTGGCCCTCGCTTTAACCTGGGGAGTGGGAGTCTATCAGCGGTACAGTAACGAATTGAATGCGATCAACACCGAGATTAAAAAAAGAAAGCCGGAAGTGGAAGCAGTTGACAAACTTCAAAAGAAAAAAGAGGAATTGGGGAAAGAGATCTTTGAACTCCGGAAGATCAAATCGGAGGAGACAAGTAAGATAGAAATTCTGAAGGAGTTGACCCAGCTGATGCCCAATACGGCCTGGATCTGGAATTTTAAATATAATGGGAAAGAGATTGAGATCAATGGATTTGCGGATTCCGCCTCGGATTTGATCCCCCTTCTGGATAAGTCGCCTCTCTTCGAAGAAGTTCAAATCTCTGCGCCGGTGACAAAGGAGAAGCAAATGAGACCGGAGGGAGAAAAGGAGAAAGAGCGATTTAAAATCAAGGCAAAGTTGGAAGGCAGGAGGAAAGGGTCTTGAAGCAGTTGGCATTCTTAAAGAAGTTGAACCTTTCACAGAAAAAGACCCTTTGGGTAGGCATTGCGGTGGCCGTGCTCATCTTGCTCTATCTCCTCGGAGTGGTTCCTCTGATCGATGCGAAAAAGAAGGCAAGGGTGGAGATCAAGCTAAAAAGGAAGGTCATCGCAAAATATGAGGAGTATCTCAATAATCGCAAGGCCATTGAAGAAGAACTCGATCGCACTCTCAAAGTTTATGAGACGGTTCAACAAAGGCTTCTCCCAGGGGAAACGCCTCAGCTCGGAGCAGCAAGCCTTCAAGAAATTGTCAAAAAACTTTCGGAGAAGAATAATATAGCGATCAGGAGCTTCAGGATACTCGAGCCCAAAGAGATGGCTGTCTACCGGAGGATTTCCCTCCAGGTCGACTTCAATCCAATTAACACCATGCTCAATTTGAGCCAATTCATTTATGATATCGAAAACAACGAAAAGGAGCTGATGATTTCAGAAATGGATCTCCTGGTTAACCTGAGGATACCAAGCAATATCCAAGTAAGCATGGTCATCTCTGGATTAATGAAGGGCACCAAAATCAAAGAGAAAGGGAAGGAAGGATAATGTCACTAAAATATGGAGTTCTTTGTGTGGTGCTTTTTGTCATCGTTCTCTTTCTTGCGGCAAAAAGTTATGAGGCGTTGACCCATCCGATAGTGCTGATCCCTGCTAAAGGCGCCATCAAGAAAAGTGAGGGAAAAACGGAGAAGCCATCAACGATGACAGGGATAAAGGAACCTGCACCGATAGCGTCCTACAACTCCATTGCTGAGAGAAATATCTTTCACCCTGAGAGGAAGGAATTTCCCATTTTGGGGGGCGGTACGAAGAAGCCCATCGTGCGGCCTCAAATTGTTTTGTATGGAGTGACCCTTGCCGGGGATTATCAATCTGCCTCCATTGCGAATCCTGGAATGCCCCTCAAAAAAGGGGAAAGGGAGTTGATGACTGTAAAAATAGGCAATCAGGTGGGAGAGTATAAGCTGGCAAAAATATTATCTGACCGGATTACGATGGAAGCAGAGGGGGACAGTTTTGAAGTTCTCCTTTATGATCCCAGGATGCCCAAGAGAAGGATGGATGTCAAGACAGAGGCCAAACCTGCAACCATCACAAGTACCCAGCCTGTTCCTGCTCCCCTGACAGCGGGACCACCTCCACCCACAGTACCAACAGGAGGTCCTGTCCCTGCATCACCACCCACATCCATTGGGGCATCGAAGCCTACTGCTCCCGGAGAACAAGTGGCAACCCCTCCCCCAACGATTCCCTTTCGACCGACAATTCCTTCAACAGATATCAGAAGGGAGAGAAGACCGATTTCCACACCGCCACCATCCACTCCAACACAAAATATAGGTGAAAATTGAAGAGAGGTGACCATAACCATATGAGAAAAATTAAACTTTTTGTTATGAGAATCCTTATGTTGTGCCTTTTGGCTGGGATTGTCGTTTACCCCGGGAAAAGAACAGAATTGAGAGCAGAGCCAATCAGTAAAATGGGTTCATTTAGAGTGGAGTCTCCCATTTCTGCTGTTGTAGCCCAGGTTTTACCATCTCAGCCTTCAACTCCCACTCCTACTCCATCTCAACCTCCAACAACATTGCAGCCCCCTACCTCGACTCCGGTTCAACCCTTTCGACCGACAATTCCTTCAGAGGTCCCGACACCGAAACCTGTTACTCCCATTCAGCCTCAACCTTCTCCTCTAACTACGGGCCAAGCACCAGCCCCGGCCGTAACCCCTCCCATCACTCCAGTGACTCCACCTTCTCCGCCAGTAAGCTCGACTCCACCTCGGATGGGTTCTGGGGTCGTCTTCAACTTCGACAATGCAGATATCTACGAAGTCATTCGAGTCATGGGAGAAATATTGAAAATCCATTATATCGTCGATCCCAAGGTCAAAGGGCTTGTCAATATCCATACCTCAGGGCAAATTTCGGCCGAAGATGTCTTTCCCATCTTCCAATCGATTTTAAGATTGAATGGGGCCACCGCTGTTAAGAAAGATGGCATTTATGAGATCGTACCATTGAGTGATGCGAAGAAGTTACCTGTTCCCCTTTCGACAACTTTAGAGCCTGGAAAATCACCTTCCCAAGAAAGATATACGATTCAAATTGTTTCATTGAAATATATTCCTGTGACAGAAGTTTCGAAGATGATCAAACCCTTCCTTTCAGACGGGGCGGATATTGTGGAACACCCTCCTAATAATATCCTCATCATCGGTGACCTCGCCTCAAATGTCAAAAAATCGGTGGAGATCATCAACCTTTTTGATCTTGATATTTTCACCGATTTGAGAGTCAGGATTTATCCCCTCCTCAATTCCGATGTCAATGAGGTTGCCAAGGAAATGGAACGGATCTTTGCTTCCTTTGAAGTCTCCACAAAATCGGGGAGAGGGGTAGGCATTACCTTCACGCCTATCACTCGAATTAACTCCCTTTTGGCTGTAAGTTCCATTCCAAATATCTTTGAAAAAGTAGAGGGATGGCTTAAGGAGCTGGACAAAATCCCTACGGAAGGAACAAAATATAGCGTTTTCGTCTATTATGTCCAGAATGCGAAGGCGAAGGATCTGGCTGAAGTCTTAAAACAGATATTTGTGACAACGAAAGATAAAAAAGGAGAGTATAAAGATAAAGTTACCGAACAACCAACCTACCCGAGAGGGGTCAAACCACCCACCACGCCTTCTCTCACGACTCCTCCTAAAGAAGAGGGGGGGGCTGTTCCAGAAGGGGAGGTCAATATTGTCGTCGATGAGACGAACAATGCACTGGTTATCCGGGCCTTCTCCAGGGATTATAAAAACATTATCGAAACGATCAAGAAACTGGATATTTACCCCAGGCAGGTATTGATTGAGGTTTTACTGGCGGAGATCTCCCTCGATGATACAAACAAGTTCGGAGTCGAATGGGCAAGATTTGTTTCAAGCAATCTGACTGACCAGCATGCTCAAGGGGCTGTCTTAGGTGCCCTGCCACCTGCTGATCCTTTTAGCACAGCCCTCACCGGAGCGGGCCTCCGGTACTCGATCGTTGAATTGGGAGGAAGGCTTTCCGCTGCAATCAATTTGGCGGCAGCTGAAGATCGATTGAAAGTGATTTCGTCACCCCATATCATTGCATCAAACAATAAAGAGGCAAAAATTCAAGTCGGATCGTCCCAGCCCATCCTTACTACGACGTATGCCTATGGGGCCACTTCCACCTCCAGCGTCGCAGGGGTCGTTAGTAGCACCTCTCCTTCAACAGGTGTTATTGAGGGAACTATTGAATACAAAGATATTGGCATTATCATCGCCGTTACTCCTCGCATCAGCGATGGAGGGCTGGTGAGTCTGGAGATCAGCATTGAAAAAAGCACAGTAAATATTTCCGCCGTCCCCCTCGGGAATCTTCAGAATGTCCCTGTTTTTGGAAAGAAAACTGCCAAGACAATTCTCGCAGTCATAGAGGGACAGACCATTGTGATCGGAGGATTGATTGAAGAGTCTAAGGAAAAGATATCAAAGGGTATCCCTTTGCTGAGCAAGATTCCCATTTTAGGGGGTCTCTTTGGTTTTCAGGAGTATGATAAGAAGAGAACTGAGTTGATCCTCCTAATGACCCCCCACATCATTACCGATCACATTCAATCGAGGAGTGTTACGGAAGAGTTCAAAGAGAGAGTGGAAGGAATCAAGAAAGAGTTGGAAAAGGAGGAGGAGAAGAAGACGAAGAAAAAGTGATAAAGAGAAAGATATTGAAAGGGATTGTTTTATGGGTAGTGGGTCTGATATGGCTCGGTTTGCTCCCAGTTTCTCAGTCCATGGCTCAGGTGGATAGGGTCGTACAGGTTGCCATCGACACTGTCAAGAAACAGTTGCGCCTACCCGGGGAGATAGAGGTCAGATTCATTGAGAAACGGGAGAGTCCTATCCCTGATTTTTATTCGGTTCAATTACTCCCTTTTGCTCCAGACAAGGAAGTTCCTCTGGTGGTCTATGTGGATAAAGCGGGTGAAAAAGTATTTATCGGGAGCCTTGTCATCAAGGGTGAGAATGTGACCGTGAAGGAGGCCGGACCTCCCAGACCTCGTAAGGTCGATATGGTGCAGCTTGAAATCGAAAAATCTCCCTCAAGAGGACCTTCTGGAGCAAATATGACGATTGTGGAATTTTCGAATTTCGAATGTCCATACTGCCAGATATCGTGGATAAAGATGAAAGAGTGGATGGAAAAACATCCCGGGGATATCCGATACGTGTTCAAACACTTCCCATTCCAGTCTCAGGGAAAGCCTTTCGAACTTTCAGAAATGGCTGCAGCAGCTCAGAAAATAAGCGATGAAGCCTTCTGGGTTGGCCTTTGGCCACATGCCAAAGATAAATAGAAGTTTTATCATTCTGCCCCTTTTCGAACCAAAATCTGCCAAATGTCCTCTCCGAAATTAAGAATAAGTCTATCAGCCAAAGCAACTGCTTTTTTATAATCTATTTTTTTTAGCTTATGGTAAAGCCCATATTCACGATCGAACAAATCAGCTATCCTTAATACTCTTATCATAATCTTCCTTTCTAAATCCAGCGGAATGTCAATGTCAAATGTTTCGGTTTGTTTTCTAATTTCACAAAATACATTATGAATAATTTTTAAACTTTTATCCTTATTTTTGCTCAATGAGTTAATCACCTTACAACTTACCCCTAATCCCTTCAAGGTATTGATATAATAATTCAGACTTCTATAACGTACATCATGGTAATGGGAAGGATAAAAATAATTATGATATCTATCAGCTAACCATTTAGGAAGAACAGTGATTCCAAATAATTTAAAGTGTCCGTCTGATTTAATAAACGATGCGGAGAATTTGTTTGGGATCACCATAAAAAGTAAGCCCCCTGGACTTAAAATCGAAACCATATTTATCATCGCAGTATTTGGACAATCGACATGTTCGATAATATCATTGGCGGTTATTATTTCAAAATTTCCTAAACTATATACATCATCTTTGTTTAATATGCTTTTTTGAAAAACAGAAATCTCTACACCGTAATCTTCTGAAAGAAGTTTGCTAAATTCGAGTAATCCCGGGCTTATGTCTATTCCAACGACATTAGCGCCAGCTCTTGCAAAAGCTAAGGGAAATCCCCCATAAGCACATCCAATATCAAGATACCTTTTACCCTTTATTTCACTATAATGTAAAATAAGTTGTCTTACACGCTCCCCGCGTTTTACTGTACTTAGGGCATAATCTATCCACATCCTCTTTACTGGGTCGTTAACTCTTTTGAAATCATCCGCATCATACGACTTCTTAAGCAGTGCCTCGAAATGTCCACCGGGGACGATTTTAAGCTCCGGTTTGGTACATTCTCTGATATACTGGCCTACCTTCTTCAGGAAAACTCCAAGCCCTTTTCCCCTTATAACCTCCAAAGATTTATCTGTATTATCCTTGAGTCTGTAATACTGGCTTGCTACCTTCCCAAAAAAATCTATCACCTGTCACCCTTCTCCCTTTCATCCTTCAGATTCGCAAGATATTTCCAGACATCCTTTTTAAATTTACCTATTTTCACAAAAAGAATTCCAAAAATAGTGCCTACTGTACTACGCCTTTATTAGTTTCTGCCCTTTCTCTCTCCAAGCTTTACACCCTCCTTAGTGACACTGTGCATGAAAAGGTATATTTCCCTGAAACAGAACCCTAAAACTGTTGGTAGAAAGTTGTCATCCCAAGGCGAATCTGAAGTAACCTCATTCATATAAGGGATTACATGCAACCTTCTATTTGCCCATAATGACATATAAATCAATGAATCTAATCTTCTACATAGTCTGGACTTATTTGAAAAAATCCAGTGCCTGATCAAGCATCTCATCATGCTGACCCGTGACACAGATCCGGACATCAAACGAATTATCCCTCCTTGCCTTTAATATAACGGGGGCCAGTTTTATGGCCCCCGGTCTTGTTCCAAATATGGTTAAAATTTTTGTGGGAGTTTTATGAATGACAAACTGCATTGTTAATTCATTACCATTTTTTTCAAACATTTTCAATATGTTCTAATAAATATGGGTGTCAAAATCCCAAAGGTGGTGTCGGAAAAGGCCCTGAATTCCTTCACCAATTCTGTGACAAAGGCACTAAAGAGAGGTGATAAGCTCACTCTCACAGGATTTGGGACTTTCTCCGTAGCAAAGAGGAAGGCCAGGACAGGGAGGAATCCTCAGACCGGAAAGGAGATCAAGATCCCTGCCACTAAAGTGGCAAAATTCAAACCCGGCAATATTTTGAAGAGTGCGGTAAAGTAACTCCTTTTTAGTGAAATCAAGTTAGGAAGAAAACCCTTCCCTTTTCATCTCCTGAACTTATCTAAGGATTTCGATTTAAGAAGAAGTCAGACAGTGTTTGTAAAAGAGTTCTCCCGAAGGTCTACCCTTCCCTTTCTCCCAGCGAGCAAGAGCGCCAGGATCGATTTTCAGTTGCTTTGCCAGTAATTTTTGAGTATTCCCAATACTTGGCGATATGTTTTAATCTTTTCGTTAAGATTTTTGTGAGAGGTCTTAAAGGGAATATATCAAATAAAATCAACAATTTTGGGCACGAGAGAAAGCGACGGCGAGGTCCTGTTGGTCTCCCAGTTGTGCACAGAGGCCTTGTCAGCACCTAATTTTTGGGCAGCCTGTCTCTGGAGAAGCCTCAGGTCAAGACGTCTCTTTCGGAGGTAGTCTCCCAGGGTCTTCAGTGTTTCCGGATAGGCAGGGGCGGGAGCTTTTTGTGCTTTTAGACTCACTTTGCAGAAAGGCAACGCAGGAATGTCCATGTGGTTATCACAGTGACCCCAACAATAAATGTACCTGTACCATTCCACAGATTCAACGTTACCGGTCGAAGATTTCCGGTCCTTTGATGGACCGCATCGATATCCAGATTGAGGTCCCAGCAGCGAAATATCGCGATCTGGCGAATCGCAATCCGGGGGAATCATCCCGTGAGATTAAGAAACGCATTGATGCTGCTCGAAAGATTCAGCTCAATCGCTTTAAGGGGATGAAGATCTATAGTAATGCCCAGATGACCAACCGCCATATCAAAAAGTTTTTTCCAAATCGACCAAGCCAGCCACAAGTTGCTGGAGATCGCCACTGACAAGTTTGGATTAAGCGCCAGGGCCTATACGCGCATCTTAAAGGTGGCCCGAACCATAGCCGATTTAGAAGGTCAAGAAAATATCCCCCCTGCCCATCTCTCCGAAGCTATCCAATACTGAACTTTGGATAGGAACCTCATTTCATAAAATTCAAAAGACTCAATTCCATTGACATCCCAATTTAAAAACACTATTTTAATTACCGTAGAGTGCATCCAGAGACTTAAAGTGCCCTATAACTTAATAAAGAAATAGAAAGAAGGAGAAATAAGCTGTGAGAGCAGGGAATGTTAAGGCGAGGGCAAAGAAATCACTCGATCATTTATCCGAGGATAAGGCAATGGTTGCTGTTTCTTTTTTGGAATTTCTGGAAGAGAAGGAGTGATGGAAGGCCACCAGAGAAATCCTTAGAGATAAGGAATTGATGGTAAGTATCCAAAGAGGAAAAGCAGATATTGCCAAAGGGAGAGTTAGACCCTGGAGAGAGATCAAAAAAATGTTTGAAGTAGATCTTTCCAGGGAAGCAGAAAACATTTATCTTAAGGCCAATCCCAAAACAACCCGATTACTCGATAATTGTTTTAGACCTTTGGAAGAATCTCCTTTGGTCGGCCATAATATCAAACCTCTGAAGGGAAAATTGGAGGGAAGTTTTCGTTACCAGATCGGGGGAACGTGGGTAGTCTATAATGTAGATTTGGAATTAAGAAAGGTCTTTGGTGAGACCATTGGCCCAAGGGGAGATGTTTATAAATAAAATGGATGGTACCGCTGATAATAATATGGGAAGACTTCAAAAAGGAGTGGAGATAGAGAATGTCTCTCACAGAAAGACTCAAAGAATATTTTAGCAGTCGAAAAGAGGTTGCTTTTGCATTCCTATAGGGTTCTCAGGCTAAAGGGAATGTGACGAAATTATCGGACGTCGATATAGCGGTATATTTTTATCCTGAAAGGCGACATCCCATAGAGTCGGTGACTCCCCTGTTCAAATACGCTATTTTCCTGAAGCTTCAAACATCGATTTTGTTGTGAGTGTGAAGTACGGTCTGAAGACCCTTTGGGTATTAGTGAGGTACCTCCTTCATAAGTGGGGTATTGCCGCTGTCTTTTATTTACTGCAGTTAATGAAGGGGACTCTAATGGATAGAATCAGTAACCTCTTAGAAGGTGAGAAGGGGTTGCATGCATAAGCATACAATTGCGGTTCGTTTGCTGATTATTGGCGGCATCTGCCTCGTCATTGCATTCTCTTATAAAGGGGTGCTATCCATCTACTTCCTCGGCGATGATTTCAGTTATCTCTATCATGTTGCTAACGGGGCTCGTGAGGGCCGATCTCTTTCACAGTTATTGGACGAACTAATATCTCCACCGTATCGAGGGGGATTTTTTTATCGCCCGTTTGTCGTTGTCTCTTTGCTTGGTGATTACCTTATGTACGGGGCCAACCCGATTGGCTGGCACTTCACGAGTCTTATGCTTCACCTTGTCAATGTGGTACTTTTATGGCGCTTAGTAGAGCAGGTTGTGGGAAAATGGCATGGCCGAAGTTCCCTGATAGTTGGCGGAGCCGCAGCGCTAATTTTCGCATTACGCCCATCCACCCCAGAGACAGTTGCTTGGCCAGCTGCTCGAGGCGATGAGCTTGTGCTTCTGGGTTTTCTCGTTGCATTTTTAGCCTATCTTCGCGCAAATGGGAGAAGGGGCCATTTTTACTTTTTGGCCTTAGGTGCGTATATTTTTGCCCTTGGTAGCAAGGAGGCAGCAGTGACTTTACCTGGTGGGCTTCTGGCCCTCCACGCAGCAGGGTTCATCTCCAAAGAGCCTAATGTTGGAGAGAAAAAGTGGTTAGCTTGGATTTGTCAAACCATAAAAGGCGTAGGTCCATTTGTGATAATTTTACTAGTCTATTTCGTTTGGCGGTTTTTTCTTTTTGGGACCCCTTTTAAGGTTTATCAAGATATTCCGCCGATTGATCTCAATAACCCAGCTTGGCGTGCAGCCAAGCTTCATGCTCTTCGGTTCTTTCTGGTCCCGAGCATAAAGATGACACTTTTGGCAAAATTTTTCTTACTTGTTACTTCTATCCAGGTCCTGCTTGGATTCATAACTGCATGGCATTCAACTGTAGCACGTCGCGCATGGGTGTTTGGGATGTGCTGGCTTATGGCTTCCCTACTGCCCATGGCACAACATCTTTTTATTGCTCCCACTGGTGAGGGCGCACGCTTGCTCTACATTCCGGGTGCAGCTCTCTCTGTGTTACTTGCCGCACCATTGGCAGCTTTTTCAACAACAGCACAGAAAGGGAAAGCATTTAGACAGCATTTGCCTATCGCCGCAGTCATAGGAGTCACGGCGCTAATTTGCCTATCAGTCCCTTTACAGAAGGATCTGATGAGACCATGGCTTAAAGCAGGCCAGAGTATGAAAGCTCTGACTGCTGCAATCGCTGCTCGTGCAGAGGCAGTACCCGAGGGTTGCCTGGCAATCCTGGTGATCCCGGACCACGTCGATGGGGCACTCTTCGGTCGCAATGGACAGGGTGCATTGATGGAGCCACCTGTGCAGGTCAGGTCGCTTCTTTCGCGCGTCTTAGTCGTGACACCTCCGTCATTAGGTGAACATGCTCCCAGGCTGGCCATGTCACCTCAGCAGGCCTTTAGGCTTGAACATTGGGTTTGGAATGTGAAGGAGGAACAATTTGAGCGGCTCCACCTTCGTGAACATGATTCCAATACATGGCTGGATGCGTGGAAATCAGCCTTGCTTGACTCTGACTCCCTATGGCTATCCGATGAGTTAGCAAGGCTATTTAACTGATAGCCTGGTTTGTGGATTCGGGCACCAATCGCAATGGGACTTTTCAATACCTATTTCTTGGATGTTGGGGAAAGGTAAATCCTTGACCAGCCTATAAAATACGGTTACTATAAACATTAAATTCAGGAGGGCATTTTGATCGATTTGTTAGGGGATTTGAAAAGAACAGATTATTGTAGGGATCTCCGTCAGAAGGATCAGGACCGTGAGGTGACCCTCTTGGGATGGGTTCAACGAAGAAGGGATTCTGATTCGGGGCTCTGACCAAGAGCGAGGAGGAGTAAATCGCAGATTGCAGATTGGAAAATATAATACCCCAAATCTGAGATCTGGAGTCAGAGTTGTTTTGGATTATTAATGGTTAAGGTTTCAATCATTATCCTGGTAAAGAACGGGGATGCCTACCTGGAAGAAGTATTAAAAAAAGTATTTGCCCAGGAGATTGAAGAGAAGTTTGAAGTCATTGCGATCGATTCAGGATCAACGGACAATAGCAAAACGATCCTTTCGAAATTCCCTGTTCAATTGACGGAGATTCCCTCGATGAGCTTTAATCATGGTGAGACACGTAACCTCGGAGCCTCACTCTCTCAGGGCGCGTATCTCGTCTATTTAACCCAGGATGCTATTCCGGGGAATGAGAAATGGCTCGAAAGCCTTATCCAACCCTTTAAAGAGGATCCGCTTGTGGCAGGTGCTTTCAGCGGCCACCGCCCAAGAACAGATTGCCCACTGATGGAGAAGAGGCAAATCCTCCACACAGTGCTAACTTCAGGAAGCGAGAAAAGGGTAAACACCGCAGTTGGGAACCCTGAATACGAGAGGAACCCCTATCCCTTTATCTGGTTTTCCAACACAAGTTCTTGTATTCGGAAGGAGGTCTGGGAAAAAATCCCTTTTAGGAAACTGGAATTTGCTGAAGATCAGGACTGGGCAAAAAGAGTCCTTGAAGCAGGCTATAAGACCGTCTATGTCCCCGACTCGATTGTCACTCACTCCCATCATTATCGATCGATCAAGAACTTCCGTCGGTTTTTCGAGCACGCAAGAGCTATGAAAGAGATTTTCGGAAAAGAGGAATTTCCCTTTTTTAAAAATATTTTTTCAGCAACCCGTGATTCGGTAAAGGCTGACTTTCAGTTTTTTCAATCCGAAGAAGGCAATAAATGGGGCTTTATCAGGTGGTTTTTCCCAAGCCTTTTTTGGTATTTGTCAGCCTTTTCGGGGCTATGGATGGGAACCCATCTGGAGAGGATCCCCTTCAAAATAAGGGAAATGTTCTCTCTTCAACCTTCTATCGTGAAAAAATGAAATAACCAATGACCAAATCAGAATAACCAAATAATAATCAATAACCAAACGGTAAAAGCTTAATGTTCAATCAACAATGACACAGCATATTTTTGACCTTGAAGAAAGAACATCAGAATTTGCAAAAAGCGTGATTAAGCTTTTAAAAAAATTGCCTCACAACACGATAAACTGGGAGCTTATTGCTCAACTCATTCGTGCCAGTGGTTCGGTGGGCGCGAATTATTGTGAGGCAAATGATGCCTTAAGTAAACCCCGTTAGAAATTCCAGCGGGGCATTAAACCCCGCCGGAATTATTCTAAAATCTAACCCCGCTGCAGAGCAGCGGGGCATTATTTCTAACGGGGTAAAAAAGATTTCAGCCATCGTATCAAAATTACTCGTAAAGAGGCCAAAGAATCTTATTATTGGTTGGATCTTTTATTGGAGGCAAATCCAGGATACCAGACAGAAATAAATGATCTTATGAGGGAATCTGTTGAGTTAAAAAAGATAATCTCTGCAATTGTCGTTAAATCTTGTTAGTTTGGTTATTTATATCTGGTTATTGGAACTTATTTGGAGCTTGGTTATTAGTCATTGAGATCTTTTTGATGTTTGGTAATGGGTGATTGGTTATTAGCAGACGGAAGCTTATTGGGTGTTTGGTTATTGATTATTGGTGATTATTTGCTGGTATGAAGATCCTCCAGGTCAGTCATGGTCTCCCTCCAACGAAAAATGCGGGGGTGGAGCTTTATACCTTCTATCTCTCCAAGGAATTGGTTCGCCTGAACCACTCTGTCCATATCTTCTGCCGGGAAGAGGACCCTGGTAAGGAAGAATTTTCATCTTCTGAAGAAGAGATGGATGGCCTAAGGGTAACACGAGTCGTGAATAATTTGACGAGGGTCACTGACCCCCGCGGCTTTTATGACCATCACTTCTTTGACGAGGTTTTTTCGAAAATACTGAAGCAGGAAAAACCCAATCTCGTTCATTTTCAACATTTCATCGCCCTTTCAGCTCACCTCCTACGAATTGCAAAGGAGGAGGGAAGTCATGTGGTCCTCACTCTCCACGACTTCTTCATTCTTTGCCATCGCATCCAACTCCTCAAAGGAGACAATCGTTTGTGTCCAGGTCCGCTTTATGGATTAGAATGTGCATCTTGCCTTGATCCTATTCCCCCGCCTCGGGATTTAAGAACCAGGTTTTTTCTAAGGGCGAAGGATGTGCTCCCTTTTTCCGTCATCAAATGGACGAAGCGATTTTTCATCCCTCCGAAATTTCTTGGCAATAAGGGATATGAGGCGTTTCATCGCTATCGATTTATGTACGAAATATTGAAAATTCCTGATATCATACTTGTCCCCTCCTTTTTCGTGAAAGATCTATTTTTGAAATATTACCCGTTCATTCGGCCAAGGATCAAGATCCTTCCTTTGGGGATTCCCCCGATCGTGCATCCAAGGAAACCTAAAGAGCGAGCTAAGAAGATGAGGTTTTGCTATTTTGGGAATATCCTTCCCTTCAAAGGGCTTCATCTCTTGATCGATGCCTTCAAAAACCTTCCCCAAGGGAGAGCTATCTTGACGATTTATGGGAGCGGAACTCCGTGGACCGAGTCCTACGATCATCAACTGAAAGAGCAAGCACGCGGATATTCAATCGATTTCCGGGGTCCTTTTAAAAGGGAAGATTTATCAGAGGCCTTGAATGACCAGGATGTCGTTGTATTGCCATCCCTCTGTCCTGAATCCTTTTCACTTGCGATCAGAGAAGCGAACAGTTTGGGATTACCTGTCATCGCTTCAAGGATTGGGGCGATCCCAGAGGCCGTGGAAGAGGGCGTTAACGGCCTTCTTTTCGAACCTGGAGATGTAGAGGGATTAACGAGATGTATGTCCAGGTTTATTGACGAACCTAATCTGATTGAGAAGATGGCTTCGAAGATGCCCAAGGTGAAATGGATGCCGGAACATGCGATGGAGCTTATCAAAATCTATCAAGAGATCAAGGGGAAGGGGTGAACCCCCCTCATTAAAAAATAAGAGGTTTTCTCCGTCCTTGATGAGATAAGGAATTTCAGCGTAACGTGAAAATAACCAATAACCAAATTAGGACCATCTCCAAATGAGTTTATGAATTAAGAGGATTCAAGGGGTCAAGGAGTCAAGGATTCGAGTGAAATGCTTAAGAAATAGAAAGAATGAAAAATTGGGAAAAAGTCTAATTGAAAGGGTTCTCGGGGACAAGGTCATGTGATTAAATCCTTCTTCGCTTGACCCCCTGAACCCTCGAATCCTTGAATCCTCATTAGCAACTTTTCGGGAGAAAAACCATAAACGCTTAACAGAGGCTTTAGAGTTGAAGAAGATGTTTTCTTCCATTGTTGATAAGTCCTCATAATTTGGTTATTGGTGATTGAAATTTATCTGGTGTTTGGTTATTGATTATTGGTGATTATTTGCTGGTATGAAGATCCTTCAAGTCAGCCATGGCCTTCCTCCAAAGGAAAATGCAGGGGTAGAGCTCTACACCTTCTATCTCTCCAAGGCACTGGCTCAACTTGATCACCAAGTCCATCTCTTTTGCCGCGGTGAGGATCCGGAAAAAGACGAATTCTCTTCCTTTGAAGAGGAGGTGGGTGGATTGAGGGTAACGCGGGTCGTCAATAATTTGACCCGGATCGATGGCCATCGAACCCTTTACGATAACTCCTTCTTTGACCAGATCTTTTTACGAATCCTGAAACAGGAGAAGCCTGACCTTGTTCATTTCCAACATATTTTTGGACTTTCTGGCCATCTCGTGCGAATCGCAAAAAGGGAGGGATTGCCTTTAGTCTTTACACTCCACGACTTCTTCATCCTTTGCCCTCGGATCCAGCTCCTCAAGAATGACCTTCGTTTGTGCAAGGGCCCGCTTTACGGGTTAGAGTGCGTTTCCTGTTTAGAGTCCCTCCCGCCCCAGGACATCAGAACAAAACTGTTTTTATGGGCAAAAGACTTTCTTCCTTTTTCATTTATTAAATGGACAAAACGCTTTTTCATCCCTCCCAAATATCTCGGGAATAGAGGGTATGAAGCGTTTCATCGTTACCGTTATATGTATGAGGTCTTTAAGGCGTGCGATCTCCTTCTGACGCCCTCCCAATTTATCAAAAACTTCTTTCTTACCTACTATTCCTCCATGGCATCGAAGATGAAGGCCCTTTCCCTGGGCATCCCTTCTTTCAAACATCAAGGCCGTCCCAGAAAACCAGATGAAAGGGTGCGGTTTTGCTATTTTGGAAACATCCTCCCCATTAAGGGCATTCATGTCTTGGTGGATGCCTTTAAAACCCTTCCCAAGGGGAGAGCGATCCTAACGATCTATGGAGGCCGGACGCCATGGACCCAGGATTATTATGATCGTCTGAAACAGCAGGCATCAGGTCTTGAGGTCGATTTTCGCGGCCCCTATCAAAGGGAAGATTTACCAGAGGCCCTGAGCGATCAAGATGTGGTGGTCTTGCCCGCGATCTGGCCTGAGACCTTTTCGATCGTGATCAGGGAGGCAAACCTGATGGGACTGCCAGTAATCGCTTCCCGAATCGGTGCAATCCCAGAGGCGATTGAGGAAGGGGTCAATGGGTTTCTTTTTAAACCCGGGGACAGGGAGGATTTGAGAAGACGCATGCTCCGATTTATTGAGGCCCCCTGGCTGCTTCAAGAGATGGCTTCGAAAATGCAAAGGCCCAAGTCCATGGCCGAGCATGCCATAGAGATGGTTGAGCTATATAACAGGATCATTAGGAGAAAGAGATGAAATCCTTTGATTATTCTTACTTTGAATCTCAGTTCATGGACCGTAACTATATCCAAATGCTTCAACGGCCTCGCGTCCTATTTTTTAAAGACTGCAAAAGGGTTCTGGATCTGGCTTGCGGACCAGGGTTTTTCTTGGAATTGCTAAAAGAAGCAGGGATTGAGGCTGTGGGAGTTGATCGGAATGAATATCTTGTGGAAAAGGTCCGTCAAAAACAGTTAAAGGTTGTTCATTCCGATGTCTTTCGTTACCTGGAAATGTTAGAAGAAGGGGTTGATGGAATCTTCTGCTCTCACCTCGTGGAGCATCTGCCTTTTGATCGTGTCGTCCGGCTTGTTGAATTGATAACGATGCGGCTCAATCCTGGCGGCGTTTTGGTTCTTGTCTTTCCCAACCCCGGCTCCATCCGGCTCCATCTCTTCGGTTTTTGGAGAGATCCGGAGCATGTCAGATTCTATACAGGGAACTTAATAGCATCGATTTGTCAACATTATGGTTTAAAAGTAGAATATTCCAATGAAGAAGAGACACCGAATCTTTTGGAGACACCTCAAATCGATCCGATTTCAGGACTTCCATCAGTTTCGCGTTGGAAGGGATTTTTGGGGGGGGGAAAGGGCAGGATGGAAGCCTTTTTGCAGGAATTCAATCACAAAGTCGAAAAATTCAATCAAAAGATGGAGAGGTTTTCCGGAGCCCTCAATAAAATATGGTCAAGAGATGATGAGGTGGTCCTCGTTCTAAAAAAGAAGCGGGAATCCCATCCTGGCCAAGAAATATAGATCTCCATTCCGCTAAAGCGCCCTTGGCCTCATTTCGTGCTGAAAAAGGAATGCATTTGCCCTCTTTCTATCTGGGAATGGATATGATCAAAGACTTATTGATCTCCATGCGGCCGAGGCAGTGGATTAAAAATCTTCTGCTCTTTGCCGCTCTCATCTTTTCTAAGAATGTATTTCACCCTCCGATGCTTTTGACCAGTGTGAAGGGGTTTGTGATCTTCTCCATTCTTTCGGGCGGGGTTTATCTCCTCAATGATCTGATGGACATGGAAAAAGATAGGAATCATCCCCGAAAAGCCCTTCGGCCCTTAGCCTCGGGCAGATTGAACCCGTCTCTGGCCCGCATTGCCTGTCTTGCTCTCCTTCTCTTATCCATGATTGCATCCTTTTTCATCAATCGAGCCTTTGCTGCCATCTGCCTTGGATATCTTACACTTCAGATTGCCTACTCGAAATGGTTCAAAGAGATGGTCATCCTGGATGTATTCTCGATTGCTGCCGGGTTCTTTCTCCGGGTGATCGCGGGCGCCAAGGCCATAGAGGTCCCCATCTCCACCTGGCTTCTGCTCTGCACCCTCTTCCTCTCCCTTTTTCTGGCTTTGGGGAAAAGGAGGCACGAGCTGGTCTGGCTGGGCGAAGAGGCCAAGAGTCACCGGGGTGTGCTCCGCGAATATAACGTTTCCCTTTTAAACCAAATGGTGGGAGTCGTAACGGCCGGAACCGTCATTTCCTATGCACTCTATACGCTCTCCTATGAGACCATCCAGAAGTTTCAAACCGAAAACCTGGGGTTTACAATCCCTATTGTTTTATACGGAATTTTTAGATATCTTTATCTCGTTTATCAAAAAGAGGAGGGCGGGCATCCAGAGCTTTTGTTCTTCGATGATAAGTACCTTTTATCGGCTGTCCTCTTGTACGGAATCGTCGTGGGGATCGTTCTCTATTTATGACGTCAAAGCGGGGATGAATGAAATCGGTCGTTGCTGTTAAGAAAACGACTCCGGAAACGGTATTGAGAGATATCGAAGAGATCATGAAATCAGCCGGACTGGAGCATTTCCTGCCCAAAGACCGGGAAACGATCCTGAAGGATAATATCTCCTGGCATCTCCCTTTCCTCAGTGCCAACACCACCCCTTGGCAACTGGAAGGGGTCATTCTGGCTTTGCGGAACAGCGGATATAAAATGATCTCCTCTGTTCATAATAATACGGTGGTCACCAATCCCTTCAAGGGCCAGGTCCTGAACAGACTGTCTCCCCTCTATCAACAATATGAGATCGAAGAGCGATACAATTTTATTCCTCAGGACATTCGGTGGGTGGATTACCAGCCCAAGGCCCGGATGAAGGTTCTTGGAGAGATTTTCCCGAAGGGGATAAAAATCCCCGATTTTTTTATCGGTAAGAATATCGTCCACCTACCCACGATGAAGACCCATATCTATACGACCACCACCGGAGCAATGAAAAATGCGTTCGGGGGTCTATTAAATACCAAACGTCATTTTACGCATAGCGTTATCCACGAAACCCTTGTCGATCTTCTCGCGATTCAGAAGGAGATTCATAGCGGGATGTTTGCTGTGATGGATGGGACGATCTGTGGAAATGGGCCGGGTCCCCGGACCATGGTGCCAATAGAAAAAGGCTATATCCTGGCCAGTGCGGACATGGTGGCCATGGATGCGGTGGCCTCAAAGATGATGGGTTTCGATCCAATGAGCCTTCCTTATATTCGGTTAGCTCATGAAGAAGGTCTGGGGACGGGAAGGATAGAAGAGATAGAGATGGCCGGGGAGGATGTCTCTCGGATCAATTTCAAGTTTTCGGTAGGCGATAACTTTGCAAGTAGAGTGGGAGATGTCCTGTGGTTTAGTCCCTTGAAGATATTTCAACGGCTTTTTTTCAGGACACCCCTGGTCTATCTCTTTGTCTTTGGCTCCTTTCTCTATCATGATTATGTCTGGTGGCCTGTCAAAGGTCAGAGAATCCAGAAAGAGAAGGCACTCAACACCCCGTGGGGAAAGCTTTTTGAAAGCTATCCCACCCATTAAGGAGCGACGGGGTTATCTCCAGGGGAGAATAGACCCCTTTATTCAATTTGAATAAAAAGGCAAAAGAAGAGATGAAAAACCCGAAAGTGAGCGTCGTCATTCCAGCCTATAATCATGAGCGGTATGTGGGAGAGGCCATCCAGAGCGTTCTCGATCAGACCTTTGAGGAGTTTGAACTGATCATCATCAACGATGGCTCAACCGACCATACCGAGCGAGAGATTGTCACGTTTAAAGACGACCGAATCCATTATTATTCCCAGGAAAATCGGGGTCTCAGTGCCACGCTGAATCGAGGGATTGAGTTGGCCCAGGGAGAATACTTTAACTTCCTTCCCTCGGACGATGCCTTTTATCCTGAAAAGCTGGAGATTCAACTCAAGGCTTTTGAAGGGAACCCTGACCTGGGCGTTGTTTTTTCGTATCCTCAGTTGGTCGATGGCCAGGGAAGAGAGATAAAAGATGATCCTGAAGCCCGATGGCCCATCGTTCCCTATGAGACCAAAGAGGAGATTTTTCCGGCCCTATTCGAGAGGGATTTTCTTTCTGCCCCCTCTGCCCTTATCAGGATGGACTGTTTTCGGAGGGTTGGCCTATTTGATACATCCCTCAAGACAGCCCAGGACTATGATATGTGGATGAGGATCTTAAAATATTATGACCTGAGGTTGATCAAGAGGCCCCTCTTGAAATATCGATGGCATGGCGCCAACCTGACCTACCAGGCAACGCCTGCCACAGAGCAGGAGCGGGCCGAGGTGTTGTTAAAGGCTTATAAGAACCTAACGATTGAAGATATTTTCCCCAGCCTTCGTCAAAAAAGAGACGTGATGGCTTATGGTGAGGCCTATGAGAAATTAGCTACCTATCTGGAAAAAAGTGGGATTCCTGCCCTCATTTCCGTCTCCCGAATTTACAAAAATAAAGCGGATTCTCTTTTGAGTTCAAAGGCAAAATCTGCCGAATTTAAGGAGGAAGGGATGAAGGGGGAGTTCGAACTTGTGTCTTCGGGATTTCATGACAGAAAAATCAATCTCTTGATTGAGGCCCCATCCCTTGATAAGGGGGGGATGGAGGAAGTCGTTTTCAATATCGCCACCCGTCTCGACCCGGACCTCTTTCGTCCTGTTGTGGTTTGTATTGAAAAGGGTGGGTATACTGCGGATCGACTGAGGCGGAAAGGGATCCCTGTAGAAATCTTAGGCAAAGCGAAAGAGAAGGAGTACCTTGAAGTTCTCCACCGGTATCAGATCGACATCGTTAATTCCCACTTTTCATTCTTCGGATCAACCATTGCCCACCGCCATGGAATCCCAACCGCTTCGGTTCTCCACAACATCTACAGTTGGTATTCTGCAAGCCTCTTGGACGAATTTCGGATGGCTGATCTTTCCATTTCGAAATATATTGCTGTTTCTAATCAGGTGGCTTCCTTCTTCAAGTATCGTTTCAATATTGACGAGAGTCGAATAAGAGTCATCCCGGATGGGGTCAACGAGGAGCGATTCTCAAAGGGGGGGCGTCCTGAGAAACAGAACCTCACCGCCCTGGGGATCGATGAAGAAGATTTTGTCTTTCTTCACGTCGGGGCCGTGACCCCCGCCAAAATGCATAACTTGTTGGTCGCGGCAATGAAAGAGATCACACAGATTCACCCGAGCATAAAATTGATCTCGATCGGGCCGGAATTGGACACGGAGTATTCCCGCTTCATCCAGGGAAAGATCGAAGCGTTTCATCTGGGTCGGCATCTCAAACTCATCGGATTCGTTGAAGATCCCTCCCCCTATTACCGATTGGCTAACGCCTTTTTACTTCCTTCATTAATTGAAGGCTGGGGCATCGTGACCTTAGAGGCCATGTATCACGGCCTTCCCCTCATCTTAACGAAAGTGGGCGGTGCGGAGGAATTGATCGAAGATCAGGATGTCGGTATTCTGATCGAGAACTGCTGTGAAGATTTGTTTCATCTCGATGGATCCGATTTGGACCATTATTCTCATTTGGATTTCCCCAAGAATACACCTGAATTGATCGAGGCGATGCTGAATATTTATCGAAGCCAGGAGGAATGGAAGGAAAAGGCCAAAGAAGGCAGGAAAAAGGTCCTTTCTCGCTATGCATGGGATAAAATTATCTCCCGGTATGAAAAGGAATTTATCGTTTTGGGTTTGAAAGGGCAAAGGGAAAAGAGTCTTCGTCTGGAAGCAGCGGTTAGAGACCAAGGAGAGAAGCTTGATGAAAAAGAAAAAGGGCTGAACGAACAGGAAGAGCGAACGAGAGAACTCGAAAAGAAACTCGATGAACAGACCCGGGAGACGAGCCAACGTCTCATCGCTATGTCCAGTGAGTTCCAGCAGCGATTCGATACCATTACTCACCAGTTGGATTATATTCTTCTTCGACTCAGTATTAAGGAAAGGATGAGGGCACGGCTCTTTAAGTCTCTGAAAACTCTTCACAAACTCGTTCCCAAAGGAATAAGAGAGAAATATCAGTTTAAGTACCGCAAGTTTTTTTTTGACAAGGCCTTTCCAGACAGGGAAAGGTTCGAGGCCTCCGTTTCGTTTCCTCCGAGACACTCGAACATATTGACCTCTGAAGAAGTTGACCGATTTCTCGATTCTGCCTTGAAAAATGATTTGGGACATCTGCTGGTCGTTTACACGACGGACCCCTACCTTGAAACGAGAGGCCAGCGGTCAACATGGCTGACAAAGGAGTTTGTCCGGAGGGGAATCCCGGTCGTCTTTTTCTACTGGCGATGGGACTCGAAAGAGGCCATTATCAAACCCGAAGACCCAAGGGTATTCTCGGTTCCCATTGACCAGTTTTCAAAAATCGAGAGGCAACTTTTCTCTCCTTCCCTTAATCGGTTGAAAAGGATCTTCTTGATCGAATTTCCAGATTCACATCTTTTTGAAAAGGTCAACTTGGCTAATGCCCATTCCTTTATCACCCTTTATGACTGCGTCGACGATTGGGAGGAATTTGCCAGGGCGGGCCAGGCAATCTGGTACGACCCGGCAGTGGAAAGGTATCTTGTCCGAAATGCAAACCTGGTCATAGCGACCAATCAGCGTTTGGCGGAGAAATTGAAAAAGATGGGAGCATCCTCTGTGCCAGTTATCCCCAATGGGGTTGATTTAAACTCGTTTAAGCCCGGGACAGAAAAAATCAGTCTGCAGAGAGGTACTCTAACGGTTGGTTATTTTGGACACCTGACCGAATCCTGGTTTGATTGGGATTTAATTACGAAGACAGCGCAGGCAAGGAAGGACTGGGTCTTTCATATTATCGGGTATGGCGAGCCCTCCGGGTTGAAGCTTCCTGAAAATGTCCATTTCTGGGGCAGGGTGGAGCATCGGGATCTCTCGTCCTATGCGCGGTTTTGGGACGTGGCCATGATTCCCTTTAGAGAGGGCAGGCTGACCGAGGCGGTCGATCCAATCAAGCTTTATGAATATCTGTATCTCGGCCTTCCGGTGGTGGCGACCAATATGGTTCACCTCCGTGGAACTCCAGGGGTGTTCCCCTGTCTGCGGGGTGATTTTGAGAGGACCCTGTTTTTGGCAAAACAGACCCCGTTCCCCCGGCAGGAGGTGGAAAAATTCATCCAGAGCAACACATGGGAGAAGAGAGTGGATCAAATCCTGGAGGAAATTGGCCGCGTGGATCTCTCCAGAGACGTTCTGAAAAGCACCGGATAGGAAGTCAATGAAAATTCTTTTTGTCTATCAATTCTGCACGTTGGGTGGGGTTGAAACGGTCCTGAAGAACAGGTTGGCCGCTTTTCGGAAACGGGGGATTTCTCCCCATGTGTTTTTTCTCCATGACTTAGGGGGATCCAAGATCTTTGAAGGGGTTGAAAACATCCATTATGAACACCGTGAAAAAGAACTACAACGAATCGTTGAGGAAGGAGGATTTGATTTTGTCGTCCCGATCGATACGCCACAGATTTATCCTGCGCTCAAGGGAAGCCGATTCCAGGGCATTCTTGTGACAGAGGTCCATACAAACAACCTCAACAACTTGAAGTATGTCTCAATGATAGGAGAGACAGGGACAAAGGCCATCATCACTCCCTCTCAATTCGAAAAGGAGTTGATCTACAAAGAAATCAGGGGATTCGATAGAAACGGAATTCCAATCTACGTCATCCCTAACCCTATTGACCTTGAGGTCTTCTGTTTTAGAGAACCCAGAAACAAACCTACAAAAAAAGTCATTGGATGGGTGGGACGGCTGGAAAAGGAAAAAAATTGGAAACACTTTTTAGAGATTGCCTCATCCGTTTCAAAAAAACGGGACGATCTCCTCTTCCTCATCATCGGAGGATATTCCGCAGAGGAAGGAGTTAAAAAGGATTTCCTGGCAATGGTGAAGCGGCTGGATCTCATCGATTGCCTGAAATGGGTCCCATACCTCCAATATGACCGGATGCCCGGAGTCTATTCTCTCATGGGTGCGAGCGGAGGGTGCCTTGTCACGACATCGATCCTCGAACCTTTCGGGATGGCCGCGATTGAAGCCATGGCCTGCCAATGTCCCGTCGTTGCCTCACGGGTAGGGGGATTTCAAGAGATCATTGAAGAGGACCAGAATGGGTTTCTGTACGAGGCGAATAATACCCTGGAAGCGATTGGTAAAATTGAAACTCTCCTTGAATCCATTCCTGAGAGGGATCGTCTCATAAGCAATGGAAGATTGACGGTTCAGACAACCTACTCTTCGGAAAGAGTGATAGAGACTTACGTGAATATTCTTAATCAACTTTTAGGGCAACCCTCTGTTTAGGTGGGTGATCTCATGTCTGTATCCAAAAAGCTAATTCTTGCGAAGAGAAAGGAGTCTTCGGGCCGAAATGAGTTTAGCTGTGTAGCTAATGGGAAAGGATAAGAAAATAACATGTCTAAAAATAGCTTTTTTGAATACAGTAAGGAAGAAATCGAGAGATGGGACAAAGAATGGTTAAACTACCTTCTAAGAGAGTATTTTCATCAATTGGCTCCTTATCAATCATATCCCGATAAACCAACCTTACCTGATAAACCAATAGACTTCCTTAATCTTACGCTGGGGTGGGGACCTCCTCTTCACTTGTTTTGCCATCGAGAGGCGATTGAAGGAAAGCACCTGATGGAAATGGGATGCGGTTGTGGGAACCTTGGAAAACTTATATCACGATATTGTGACGCTTATCTCGGAGTAGACTGTAGCCAGGTTGCACTGGCCGTCGCAAGATTGGTTTCGCCTCCCCATTGTACTTATCTTCATGTCAATCAACATGATGAATTAGAGAAATTCTTTGGCACAATAGACACCCTGATAAGCCGCTTCTTTTGGATTCACCAGAATTTGGAGATGGCACAAAGGGTGTTATCTTTTTTAGAACCTTTTCTCAAGATAAAGAGTAAAATGTATATGGATTTTTTTTGGCCGAATCCAGAGAAGGCAGTAGGTTTCTGGAAAGAGACCTGGCTTATCTTGTCACCGTACGATCCTTTATCTGAATCTCCATCTGCTGTTTACCATTATGCCCTTGAAGACATTGAGAAGCTTTTAAAGCGGTATCAGCTTAGAATAGTTTCCCATGAGTTGCATGGAGAAACCCAAAGAAGATATGTTGTTGCCGAAAAGATGGGGTGATTTTAAGAACGGGAGATCGCATCTCCCGGTCACGGATGGTTTCATAATCATTGTTGGCTACCTCGAAGAACATTTACAGAAGGAACACATAAGAAGCAAAACATGTGGAAGGATTCCTTAAACGGGCTGAAATGGAGCAAGGTATTTCTCTTATGTGCTTTTGCCTTCTGTATTTACCTCTTTGTTATTTTCAAGGCTGAGACTCTTCCATTCTCCGACTTTCAATACTATTACGAGACTGCATTAGCGATCCTCAGAGGGGAAGGTATTAAGAGGGATTTCCTGGCTATGGTAAAGAAGTTGGATCTTATCGATTGTCTGAAATGGGTTCCCTATATCCAGTATGACCGGATGCCTGGAGTCTATTCCCTCATGGGTGCGAGCGGAGGGTGCCTTGTCACGACATCGATCCTCGAACCTTTCGGGATGACCGCGATTGAAGCCATGGCCTGTGAGTGTCCGGTGGTGGCTTCCCGCGTGGGTGGCTTCCGGGAGATCATTGAAGAAGGTCAGAATGGCTTTCTGTTCGAGGCAAATCACACGGAGGGAGCCATTGGCAAAATGGAGAACCTGTTTGAGTATCCCTCTGAGCGGGACCGTCTTACAAAAAACGGGAGGTTGACAGTAGAGACAACCTACTCTTCAGAGAAGGTTGTTGAGAAATACCTGAAGGTCCTTAAAGAACTCGCGGGGGGTGGGCCAGGTGATTTGGTACATCGGAGAAACTACTGTCCCATGTTTGGGCAAGAGGAGGGGGATGTTCCTTTAGTCGGCTTCCCTCCAGAAAAGGAGCATCATGGATCTGAAGCACTGGAACGAGCACGCAAGCGAACTCAGGGAAGTCCATCGCCTTGTTGAGGAACTCTGCGTAAGCCACAACCAGTGTGGCTCGCCGGAGTCCGAATTCTTGTTTAGTCTCGCCTATTCGCTTCAAGACTGCGGAGAGATCGTCGAGATCGGAACCAACGTTGGAACGACCCTGCTGATGTTCGCTTCAGCGCAGAGACTCAAACGAAGCAGACGACGTGTCAACACGATCGACATTCACCCCCAAGATTCCCTCACCGCCAACATTGCTCGCGTGGACCTAGCACCATACGTCAATGTCATCGTTGCCCGGTCGGCTGATGTAGCGATTACCTGGAACAAGCCCATCGAGCTGCTCTTTATCGACGGTGATCATAGTTACGCGGGTTGTCTCTCCGACATTGAGCACTGGGGGCGCTTCGTCATCAAAGATGGCTATCTTGTGTTCCACGATTTCGCGGATGGCATGGGGGTGCCCAGGGCAGTTCACGAGGCGATTCTGTCACGACCCTGGCTCTACAGAGTCCTCTCGGATCGCGAGTTCGGCTCGATCTTCGTCGTGAGGAAGGTTGCAGACCAAGGCTCCATCACGGCGTGGACGGATCGAATGAGCCCGATCGCCCCTGGACCGAGCCTGCGGATTAAAGTGCCTAAACCTCGATTGCTGCTCCGCAAGGCGACAGAGCGCATCGGCCGCTGGTTCCTCAGATTAACCGGAATCTCCTGATTGGGCTGCTATTTTGGCCTCATTGGTCCTTACCTCTTCCGGCCATTCGGCCATTTGATTTTTTCGTTACCAGAGAAGAAGAACGGGACGTGGGTTCTAAAACAACTTATTCTTATGCACTTTAGAACCTGCGTCCCGTTTGTTGATCGGTATCGTTGTCATGCTTCCATCGCGAGCTGTTTTCCTGGAATCTATTCCAACCCTCCGTTATTTTGGAATTGCCCTGATCGTTCTGGGGATCGTTCTGTCCTCTGTGGCTAAGGGTTAAAGGAAAGCCTCTTCTCTTTCTTTACCTCACCATCATGTTGAATGAAAAAGAATTAAATGTTTTTGTCTAAAAGCAGTGAAGGTCTTGAAAAGTTAGAGCTGAGGTGGTATTTTGGGCAGGTCCTGTTTAAGGAGGGCGTTTTAGCCGTGGGAGAGGTTACAGGTTCGCTGCCTCTTCCTTGAGATAGAGAGCAAAGCTCGAAGCTTGGGTGAGATGGGATGTGGAAGGCCTTCGTGTTTTTATCCGCTCATTATGCTTTCTTGACGGGGATTGGAATCCTTTCCTATGGCATCGGACGGAGACTGACACAGAGGATCCATTATGATAGTCCGGCGGAACAGTTTAGCTTTTGCATTACCTTGGGCCTTGGCTTCATTGCCTACCTTCTCTTCTTCATAGGCGCCCTCGGAATCCTCTACCATGGGTTGGTCCTTGCCGTGATGGGGGTGATTTTCTTGCTCGGCCTGTCCGTCTGGAAAGAGGTATTCCAAGGCGCTTCCTCTGTGAGATGGAGGTCAACGATCTTTTTCTCGTTGGCGACACTCCTCTTCATCCCTGTCCTGTTGATGCCTTTGTATCCTCCGACCACATTCGATTCAACGATGTATCACCTGGCCTATGCGAAGATTTATACCCAGACCCACCGATTGACTTTAACACCTTATCTCCGCTATCCGGTTTCTCCCCAGACGAATGAAATGCTTTTTACTCTGGCCTTTCTTCTGTACGATGATGTATCGGCTCAATTGATTCAATTTCTGATGATGGGGGTCCTCGGTATCGGCCTTTTTGCTTTGGGGCGCAGGCTTTTTTCTCAACGGGCGGGAGTTTGGGCGGCGGCCATCTATCTCTCAAACCCGATGGTGCTCTGGTTAGGGGCAAGTGCTTATATTGATATCGGATTGGCCCTTTTTGTGATGATGGCCACTTATGCCCTTTTCAACTGGATGGAGTTGAGAGAGAAGGCTTGGTTAATCTTAGGGGCTTTCTTCCTTGGATTTGCGGCAGGTTCAAAATATTCGGCCCTCTTTTTCTTGATTTTATTTAGCCTCATCGTCCTCTACATTGGGTTGAGAGATCGGAAGCCTTTTGGTTTTCTTCTTTTTATTGCTCTTGCCGTTTGTGTCGCTTTTCCCTGGTATTTCAGAAATTGGTATTATACGGGCAATCCCGTTTTTCCTTTTTTTGGTCAGATATTTGGATATGGATTGTTAAACTATCAAGACCTCCAAAGGATGTTAAATGATTTATTACATGCACATGGAACCGGAAAAAGCTTTCAATCTTTCTTGCTCTTGCCATGGAATCTTGCTTTTAAACAAACAAAATACTTAATGGAAGCTCCTTATTCAAAAATATATCTGTTTGCCTTGCCGTTTTTATTATTGAGTTTACGACGTCCAAAGATCAGAGATTTGTTTATTATCGTCTTTTTGTACACTCTTTTTTGGTTTAGTAGTGCTCAGATCCTCCGGTACCTTATCCCCATCATTCCACTGCTGAGTCTTATTGTTGCTGCATCTATCGAGCAATGTCTGGCGTTCATTATCCCAAAGAGACTCGAAGGGGTGCAGAAAGGGTTTCTAACATTAGCCATCTCGGTTGCCCTTTTCATCCCAGGATGGTTCTACGCGACAGAAATAGTATGTAGAGAGGGTTTTCCACCCTCTACTAAAATAGAGCAAGTGGATTATTTAGCAAAAAAACTACCCTCTTTTCGTGCTTATCAATATCTGAACCAGACAAGGGGTAGAAATTATGTTCTCTATGCTCTCTTCGATGCAAATATGGCCTATTTTTCAGATGGAACTTTTATGGGGGATTGGTTTGGAAAGGGCCGTTTTGAGAGGATCTACAGCCAACTCTCGAATCCTCGAGACCTTCATCGGGAACTCCAGCTTTTGGGTGCAAATTATTTCTTGATCCGACGAGATCGGGTCGGAATGAGTTTCCCCGAAGAAGATGGCTTTTTCCAATCCCATTTTAAACAGGTCTATAAGAGTGATCATGTCCTTCTGTTCGAGATTTTATGATCTGATGAGCCCTGTCCTTGGCGTCCCTTCGTAAGAGGCTTGGAATTCGGAGAGGACCTCTAACATCCGGGAACAATTGAGTCAAAGAATCTCTCCACCGGAGTGGGAGACTGCAGATTTTTCGGTGATCACCTTTGGGATCCTTCTGTCTTCTATGGCCAAGGGTTGAACGTAAAGGGTTAAGGTCAGGGGTGAAAGGTGGAGGCTGGGCTCCCCTGGACGATTGGTCCATCCCGCCCTTTTCCAATCCGCAATGAAGGGGTCCAAATTGGGGCTCAACGACAAGGACGAAAAACCGGAGCAAAATAGCCAGGGTAAAATGGTTCATTACCCTTACATTTTCAATGTCCAGATCCTACGGATTTGGAGATATACCCTGGCCGGTCCGTCGTCTTCTAACGTTTTTAAGTTACGGGTCGGTTCAATTGTGCGAACTATTCAAAATTACTTGAAAAGTCGCCTGAAACCTAGTACGATCCTGTAGGAATTGAATCGGAGGGAGTTTTGCTGTGGAGGACCGAATCCTGCTGAGGGTCATGAAGAAGTATTTTGGTCAAAGAGATGATATCGCATTTGCTTTCCTTTTCGGGTCCTCAGCGCAGGGGAAAATCCGCAGAGAAGGGGACATCGATGTCGCAGTCTATTTCTGGCCTGAAAAGGGTGTTGAGTGGGAGAATGTCAGAAAGAGATATGCTGGTGAGAACCGAATCGCCCTTGACTTAGAGAAACTTTTCAAAAAGGAAGTTGATCTCATTGTTCTAAACAGGGCGAGGGCGATTCTTGCCGACGAAGCGATAAGAAATGGAAAGCCCATTGTTGTGAAAGACAGGGGACTTTTTCTCGATTTTCTATGCCTCATCAGTGATGAAGCTGAACAGATGAGAGAATGGATTGAATCCTCATACAGGGAGAGACATTTTGAGACGAGCCGATAAGTCAAAAATCATTTCTTCTCTCGATTATCTTGAGAAGGAACTCCCATTTCTTTCGGGATATAAAAAGGAAGTGGATTGGAAGGTTTATCAAACGCAGAGAAGCAAAAGACTGGAAATCGAAAGATGGGTTGAGAGTCTGATCAATGCCACGATGGATATATCCAAGATACTGCTTGCTGTTGGGAACGAGGAGGTTCCAGAGACCTCACGGGAGATCCTTTTCAAGGTTGGTTCGCTTGTCTTTGGCAATGAGGTGAAAGCAGAGGCTTTTTCAGAACTTGCCAAAATCAGGAGTACACTTGCCCATCGATACCTGGATGTGAAATGGGAAGATATAAAAAGGTTTTTACAGTTGGTTCCCGAGTTGTATCCTCTTCTCCTCGATTTCGTGAAGAAGGAAGTGGAGAAATAGAAAATGATTCTCTCACGGGGCTTGCGGATGGATTGATAAGATTTACTGGCGGTCTCGCAGAAAAGCACCTCATCAGAGGTTTTGATTCCATCCATCTTGCTTCGGCCATTCATCTAAAAAACAAAGCTCGGTCAGAGACCTATTTTTCCAGCACTGACATTCGTTTGAATCAATCCGCAGAAAAAGAAGGCGTCATCGTTTTATCTTAATGGTCCCATTATTAGCAGCGATTCTTCTCGTCATCGTTCGTCCTTGACTTTCATCCTCGTGATGCTTTCGTCGCGGGTCGTCTTCCTGGAATTTATCCCAACCCTCCGTTATTTTGGGATTGGGCTGATTGTCGCGGGGATCCTTCTGTCTTCTGTGGCCAAGGGTTGAAAAACCTTCTATAATTCTTTTATGTCCTTTGAACACATTCGTCTTCTTTCAGGCTGGGTTCCCCTGGGCAATCAGTCCATGGCCATCAGTGGGAAAAAGGCCACCCTGGAGATCGAAAACAACGGAGGGGATCTCCTCATCCTTGAATATGCCTATCCGGGACGGGAGGAGGAGAGAGGCGTTTCCGTTACCATCCGGGTTTTTGATACGGTGGTGGGCCAGTTTCGGGGATTCTATTCCTCACCCTTCTACATCGGATTTAAAATTCCTCCCTTTCCCCAGCAAAATCTTTTGATCACCATTGAAACAGATGCCTCTTTCTTCCGGTGGGATGAAAAGGGGGAACAAAAAGAATACGGGCTCATTCTCTTTCATCTCGAATTGCTCAATCAAAAGAGCCATCCTGCCCGGTATCGAACATTTGAGGCGAAGGCAGAAAATATCAGGGATCATTTTTTGAAGCTCTTAAACCCTTCTCGAGAGGCTCAATCGCTACCGATTGCCCTCCTCATTGAACCGACAAGCCGCTGCAACATGAACTGCATCATGTGCGCCAGGAGCATTCCCGGGCACCGGAGGGAGGAGGAGTGCGACCTTCCGGATCCCTTCATTTCGCTTCTGGGAAAATCGATGAGAGGGATTCAAGCCTCCCGGATCCAGGGGTTGGGCGAGCCCCTGATGTCGTCGAGTTTCATTCCCTTGATGGACCATCTCGAATCGAATCAGGTCCATATTGTCACATTCAACACGAACGGCTATCTCCTGGACGAGAAGATGGCTCAATTTTTAGTTGACAAGGGGAGGACGTTCGAACACTTTCGGATCTCCTTTTCCCTCGATGCCGCAACCCAGAAGACCTATGACAAAATCAGGGGAAAGGATTTGAGCCGGACGCTGAAAAATATTCGATGTTTCCGAGATTATAAAAGAAAGATGGGAGCCTCAAACCCTGCCCTCTTCATTAACATGACCCTGAGTAAGACCAATGTTCAGGATTTGCCGAAATTCATCGAATTGGCTCATGACCTCGATGCTCAGGTGGAATTGAGCAATCTCGCCCTGGACAAGAATTACGAGATGATTCGGATTCAAAAGTCCCCCCATTTTTTGTTCGACTATCAGAAAGAGGTCCTGACTGCTTATCCGAAGCTTTTTAATAAGTATCTCAGAAAGGCAGACCGGTTGGGAAAGCGGTTGAAAGTCCCTATTCATAAGGCGGGCGACGTAACCTGCATGGACGTACCACCCTCCCGGCTTCAGTTTCTTTCCCGATTCAAAGAGATTTTCAGCCAAACCTTCAAAGCCCGGCAAAATCCTGTAATCGCTCGTGGGATTTCACCATCGAACCCTGAAAAGGACCCCACCTTTGAACGTCTTCCCCTGTGCCTGCTTCCATGGAGCCAGATGGTGATTAGTTCAAAAGGGGATATTTCTTTCTGCTGTGTTCAGGGTGCATTCGATCATTTGAAAAACCATGCCTCCATCGAAGAGGCCTGGAATTCCGAGAGAGCTTGTAACATCCGGGACCAACTGAGTCAACGAATCTTTCCGCCGGAATGTGAAACCGCCGACTGCACGGTGAGGCGATGGAATACCCGGGTCTGCATCATCTATCAATGAGAAAGATTATTTTTGATTTTCCGCGCATTTTGGAATAGCACTCGTTTTCTTCTCATCCCTTGGGGAGGTAGTGTTCCATGGAGCGCGAAAGTGCTCTTCTTCAACAGGTTCTGCAGTAAACCCCGTTAGAAATTCCAGCGGGGCATTATTTCTAACGGGGTAAAGCTTATCAAAGACCCCTCCAAGTCCGCTCGACGCCCAATCCCTCTAACTCTCTACGAAAGGGAGACTTCAATTTTCCCTCTTTGAAAAGGGGGGTGGGCGGATTCTTCAATGGAGTGTATCCCAAGGTTGATTCAACAGGGTGAGGTTTACTATGACGTTGTCGTGGCGAGGCACCTTCTCCCCCTTGAAAATGCGGGTTAGAAATGGTAATTAAAGGCATAGTTTATGCGTGATTTCCCAAGCCAGTGCGGCGCAAATCATTCTGGATCACCTCCAAATGAGTTAGCAGCATTTTGGGGCAATCGTAATAAAGTATTGAGTTGTACGCGTTTTTGTGACATTCAACCTTTGTGGCTCGTAAACCCCGTATACATTTTTCGGGAGCTTTATACCACGTCATTTCGAGAGGGAACCAACGGCAGGATATATTTCTCGATGAAAAAGATTTGAAGACTTATCTTTTTTATCTTTCCGAATACAAGCTTCGATACCCCTTCCATCTATATGCCTATGCTCTTATGAAGAATCACTTTCACCTTCTTTTAGAGGTTAAGGAGGTTCCTTTGAGAAAGATCATGCAATTCCTCCTCTTTCGGTATACTCGTTATTTCAACAATCGGTACGGGAAGGTGGGGCACCTTTTTCAAGGGCGTTATAGGGCGATACTATGTGACAAGGATGCTTATTTATTGGAGTTAGTCCGGTATATCCATTTAAATCCAGTCCGAGCGAAGGTGGTAGCAGATCCTGGAAAATATCTGTGGACAGGCCATCTGAGTTATCTGGGGAAGTTGAAGGATGGTCTTATTGATGAAGATTTCGTGTTGGGCCAGTTTGGAGAAAATAGATATTGTGATAGGCAAAGATATCTACAATTCGTCTTAGAAGACCTTCATACTTGTCACCAGGAGAAATGCTTTGAAGTTAAGGACCAGCTTTACCTTGGAGGTGAGAGTTTCATTGATCGGATTGAAGTCGAAAAGAGAGATACGGGAAATGTGCTTTACGATATTCCGATAGAAGTCATAGCAGAGGAGGTGAGCCGAGCTACCGGGATCGCTCGAGTCAGGTTACACTCTTTAACCAGGGATCGTGAGGAGCCCACGGGATGAGTATGGTCGCCTACCTCTCAAGAGTTATATCGGACCATAGGGTAAGAGATATTGCCCAACATTTTCAGCGGAGCACGATGGCGATGAGTCAGGGGATAATTAAGTTTGAGAATCGGTTTCGTCAAGACAAACATCTCAGGGAAATAATCAAAAAGTTAAAGGAAGGTTTGATCAAGAAGGGAAAGCGAAAATACTTTATTACGATTGCCTGCCCCCATATATCCCCTTCTGTGGAATCTTCTTTCCCCTCTTGATCGTCCTGGGTTTGAGTGTGATTACATCGCGTTTGGCCGAAAAAAAATGAGGTCCTGACCCAAGAAGTCTTATTACTGAAAAACGGGTGAAAGATTTAGAAAAGCGGCCACAAAATTTCCAATCTTCGTGACAATCTTAAATTAAAAATCCTCAATGAAAAATAGCATGGGGTTACCTATAACATTCTAAATCCTGAATGGTCCACCTTAGTTCATCGATTTTAGAATTTGGTTCTTTCGCCGCCTTTATCGCCTGGGTATAGTTATAGATTGCTTTTTCCGAATTTCCGAATACATTCAAGTAAATATTTCCAAGTTCTTCATATGAATTGGCGGATTGAGGAATCAACTCCGCAGATTTACCAAATTCAGCTATGGCTTCACGAAATTGACCTGCCTTCTTATAAAGATGGCCCAAACGAAGACGCAAATTCCCATTGTTAGGATCTTTCATTAATAAATTCTTTAAAATCTCTTCGGATCTTTTATATTCCTTCTGACTTTGGTAAAAAACAGACAGATTGAGTTTAATGGAATCATCATCAGGTTCTAATCGAACCGCTGTTGTAAATGCTTTTAAAGCCTCCTCCGGTTGTCCCAATCTCCAGTAGGTGATTGCAAGGTTGTTGAGAGATAGCACATCTATAGGGCGTATTCTTACTGCCTTTTTAAGATATTTGACAGCCTCCTCATCTTTCCCTTTCTCCATGTAAACTAATCCCATCATCGCATTGGCCAGATTTCCCTCCGGATATTTCCTGACGGCATCTGACCACAGGGTATAACTGTCTCTCCAAATCCTGTTCTGGCAAAAGGTCAGATAGGAATATTCTGAAATGAGAAGAATGAAAAGGGAAACTGCGATTCCCTTAAAGAACCATGAAGCCTCAGAACCTTTCTTTACTTCATAGCATGAGTTAAAAAAGAAACCTAAGAGGAGGCAGTAGCCAAAAGAAGCGATAAAGACATACCGATCTGCCAAGAGGATGGTAATGGGAATGATATTCAAGAACGGAAGGACGGCGATGAAGAACCAGAAAAAGGTGAAGAAAAAGACGCTCGTCTTCTTCCTCGACCAGAGGGCGATTACGAACAAGAGGAAGGTGAGTCCAAAGGCTGCCAGGGTCCATTTAGAAAAAAACTTGAAGGATGCGGTAATCGTGTAAGCAGCCGAGTATCCTGTCGTGAAAGCCAACAATTTGATGTTGTAGAGGATGAGGTAGACCGAGACAATCAGGTTAGTGGAGAGGGACCCCCCATAGAAGGGCAAGAATGAACCTGCCCATCCCATTGCCTTAAATAAAATCAAGCTAAAGAGGAGGGAAAAGGCTCCGGAAATGGAGAAAAAAAGCCAACGTTCTTTGACCAGGGATCTCACCGTGCTTCCTTGTCGTGCCACCTCATAGAGTATCAGGAGACCTGGTAATACCACAGCGGAAGGCTTCGAAAGAATGGCAAGCAGAAAGGTCAGAAGCACAGAACCGATATAAATCAATCTTTTTTTTGCCTCTTGGCTCTCTCTTACCTGAAGATAGAGGTAGAATGAGAAAAAAAGGAAAAATCCTTGGAGAACCTCCTTTCTTGCGGCGAGCCAAGTCACGGCTTCAACATGGACCGGATGAGCCGCGAAAAGAAAGGCCGTAAAAAAAGCAATCCGATTATGAGAACCGGCTGAAAGCAGAGGCAATATATTTTTTGAAAGTAATCGGCTTGTAAAAAAAATGACGATACATGTCAAAAGATAGAAAAAGACACTGGTCAGATGATATCCAAGGGGGTTCAGCCCCCAGAACTTATAGTCGATGGCGTAACTAAGGACCCGGATGGGCTGATAAGTGCCTTTCCCGGGAACGAACATCTGGAGGACATTTCTCCAGTCCAGGCTTCGAATGGCCTGATTACCATAGATCATCTGGTCATCCCAATTGATAAAGTCATTTTTTAGGGAGTCCCAATAGAGAAAGGAGATGAAAAAGAGAAAAAGGGCGACCAGAACCACCTTGCGACGAAACGCATTGGGAAGCTTCTTCTCTCTTTCAGGGGGTGCTGGAACAGGTCTTGGCCGGACAGAGGATTTCGAATGACGCTTCTTCTTGCTCATTCTTATCTTTCATTAGGCTGGACGTTTTTTTAAGCCTTCCCTTTTCATGTTGGATTAATGAAAAACTGGTGGGCAACAGGCCATAAATGCCAATGATCTGGCCGCTGGACCACCTCCTTTTCAATAAGCTTTACACACGTTTTGACACCCTCTTCGACATCGTCGACAAAAAAAGGCTTCTCAAAAAAGATTCTCCGCCGCTTTCCTCCATCGAGAAAAGAGAAAAAAGGAAGAAGAGGAACATGTGTCTCTTTGGCAATAGAAATGATTCCCTTAGGGAACATGGCTTTCTGGTTTAGAAATGGCACTTCTATGACATCCTTTACTAAAAAAGGAGGCACATCAAACAAGATAATCACCCAACCCCCTTTTTCTAATACCTTAATCAGGTCTTTCTTCCCATCTTGCTTAAATAAGACCCTTCCGCCGGAAGCCCTTTCAACTACCCAATTTCTTAATCGATGGTAGAAATATAAGGCTTTTTTAGAAGGATAATGCTCTCTCTTGATATCAGCGGAAAAAAAATGAGCCTTGACCCCTTTCTCCATTAAAAAAGGAAGGATCCAAAAACCTCCTCCGAAATGGGCTGAGAGAAGAATCCCTCCCCTCTTTCTTAAAGCCTCTTTCAAATTTTCCTCCCCTTCTATTTTAACTCCTCTGATAAATCTCCTCGAAAACCCGAATAGATAGATGAAAAGGTCCATTTCATCGCAAAAAATCACTTCAAAATAGCGACGGGTCGCCAGATCCAGCCCCTCCCTTGAGCAAGGAACACCCTTGAGGAATTGGGCCATCCCTCTTCTAATGGATTCCCTTCTGGTCGGATGATACCGATACTCTAAACGGGATAAATATTTGGAAAGAAGGTATGGGAGAGGAGCAGGAAACAGGCTAAAGATCGGGAAGAAAAAAAAATACCTCAGTCCTAACCAAATATTTTCAATCCATGAAGTCATCTTTTTTCGTCTATTTACCGGGTAATCATTTGACTATTCAGCTCTACCCTTTCTTTCCTGCGGAATGGGCTTCAATCCGAAATTTACCCCGTTAGAAATAATGCCCCGCTGCTCCCTCCGGGCCAGAGGCCCTCTGGGCCGGCGGCTGCAGCGGGGTTAGATTTTAGAATAATTCCGGCGGGGTTTAATGCCCCGCTGGAATTTCTAACGGGGTTTACCGTCGATCCTCATCCTTGCGTTCTCCGATTTCATATAGGGAGTTTAAAATCGTATGCCGATATGATATGCAAACTTTAGGACATTCATATTCATTTTGTCAACAAGTTAGATTTAAACCCACTTCTTAAACCATAGAACCACTCTTTGCCTTGACAATGGGGAGAGGTTCAATATTATATTAGATTCATTCAGTTCCGATAAATTAGCCTATGCCACAAAGTCAAATATAAGGACTTCGTAATTATAAATGCGCTTGGATCCTCTATTGAAGATAGATAAAGGGAAAAATAGAATTTCTGGGTTTTCAACTCTTCCAGCTCAATCTGACCATTGACAAACTGAAAGATTTATAAATCATTACTTTAATAGGAAAAGAATATGAAGATAAAGAGAGATTTATTTTTTGTTTTGGTAGTGGTTGGGCTGCAAATTCCCATTTCGGGTATTGCAGGATCATTTTCAACCTCTTTTGACATTTATAACGTTGAATCGAATGGGGTAAGCATATTAAGTTGCCCTTCCCCAGCGTGGAGTCCGGGTCAACTTTGTGATCAAGTGTTTGTTATTAGGTGGAATCTTGGTCAGACATGGCCGGATAACGGTTTACAGCGCAAACTCAAACTTGATTTGTCAAATCGACAAAGTAGTGGAGTGAAAACGAGCAAAGATATACCCCTGACCGGACACCAAAAGGCTTCTGTTCAATTTTACGCCCCTAACGGAATTTCGGATCACATCGATCTTGGTGTATTAGGAGATAACATTTCGGCTGTGCAGGTTACTGGATATTTCGCCGTGGTCGGACGCAACCACAATAGACTTGGTCCAGGATATAGGCTTGCTATCGAAAAAGCCACTCCTACAGCCAATTGGTTATTTCCAGGGACCTATCCGAACGGGGGAGTTCCCTTTACGTTCAACCCCAAGAGAATGTACAGACTGGTTATTGTGGCTTCATTTGATGCCACAACCGTACACATAGATGCCCGGGTGGAAGAGTGGGTTCCCGGAACTGGTTGGAATAGAGTGGCAAGCATCGAACACTCTGATAAGAACATTACTTGTGAAACCGATACGATGGGTAACCCTGAAGGATATTGCCCAATCGTAACTGGAAAAAACTCTTTTTTCGGAGCAATTTTTCAAAACAATCCCGTCTACTTCGACCAGTTTTCTGTTGAATGGTAAATAGGATCCTGGCGAGCCAGAAACATGCCTCTTATTTATCTTAAGTGAGGTGTCCTTCTCGAAACCCGAAGCGAGGAGAGCAGCGCGCGTTCAATCGTTGCTCAGTTCCTCCTTGTTCGTCCTCCAGTAGGTGATCGTACTGAAGAACGACGGTCCTTCGTTGCCGACCGCGCCAACGTCGCAATCACCGCATACGGGCATCGTGGCGCGGTTCTCCTGCATCGCCTGTTTCATCGCCCGGCGCTCAGAGCCGTTCAGAATCTCGCTGTATTTCTGGTTCTTCAGGTTGCCGAACACGCCAGCCCGCGGGTGCATGCAGCATGGCACGACCGTACCGTCCGCGTCGAGGTAGAGCAGGTTTATTTCGCCGAACCACGTGTGCGACGTGAACTCTCTCGCATCGGCGAGGAACAAGCACGGGCCGGCCGGAACAGTCACCACCCTGCCGGTCAGGTTTTCCTTTGCCCCAGGCGCGTGCATCCAGCGCCGAAACTCCGGCATCCAGCCTCGCGGCCGTAGAAAGTCCTCCCATCGCTGCGCATCGGCGCGCGTGTGGATCACCGTGCGCGTGCACAAATGCATCGCCGGCGCCCACCGATCGCGCAGGTATCGCGCACGGTCAAGGAATTCGACGAGCTTCCCCCACTTCGAGGGCGGGCGCAGCCGCTCGTAACACTCCGGCGTACCGTCGCCGTCGCAGCTCACGACTAGCTTGTTGACGACTTCGAGCTTCACCATGGCCTCGAACTCGTCCCAGTCAACCCACTGTCCGTTCGTGCTGATTTCGACGACGGACGCCTTCCACCGCTGCTTCGGAATCTCTGCGACGATCGCCGAGAGCTGCCTGTGCAGCAATGGTTCGCCGAAATTGAAGAGGCGAAAGGTGTGAATCCGTTCGACGTCGATGTTACCGAGGCAGCGGCCAAAGTCCTCAATGGAAATCAACTGAATGCCGGGTTGTAGGGTCGAGTTTGGGCAGCCGACACACCGCAGCTGGCAGCCGTGGACGATGTCAAAGTGAAGGGAGAAAAGGTGCTTTGGTGGGTGCGTCATGTCCAAAACAAAAAGGAATCATCATCGTACAGGAGAAAAGCGGTTCCCGATCTTTGATGTGGCTGATAAGAACTCCCCTCCATGATGAAGGAATATAAAAAATCTCCTCACTTACCATGCCGATCAGTCCACCCATTTGATCTCTTGGCACACTTTGTAGTAAGATATAAAAAAAGGAAAATTGAATTTCAAAAATGCGCGCAGGCTCACCTGGTCAATGAATATCCTTTAGCATTTCAGTTTTTTTGTTATAGGCACTGTAATACATATCACATTTGCCCACGGTAGGCAATAAAAAATAAATTGATTGTCAAGCCAAATGAGAATTATGAAAATAAATTGACTTTGCTTAAACGTCAGTTAAGTTTGAAAATTGAAACCATTGATATTCGGCATAATATCCGTTAAACGTCCTATGACTAAAAAAGGTAAAAAAGGTCTTCATCAATAAAATTAATCAAAGAGATTGCCCTATGCATATTGCCTTAATCAGCCTTTATGATATCGGAGCTGCAGGGCTCAGAAGCCTGTCATCTTTTTTAAAATCAAACGGACATCGGGTGTCTTTGATTTTCTTTGGGGAAATGGGCAGAACTTACAAAGAATTTCATCAATTTAGTAAAATTGAATTACCCCAGAACATTGCGAAGTGGTGCAATGATAAGGACAAACAGGAGCTTATACAACTTCTCCAAAAATTAAACCCTGAATTGATTGGAATTAGCTTAAGGTCAGCTTTTGTTCAAACGGCTATTGAGCTGACGGAGGGTCTAAAGAAGAATTTTTCTGTGCCCATTGTCTGGGGAGGAATTCATCCCACGATCTGTCCAGAAGAATCGATTCAACATACTGACATGATCTGCCTCGGAGAAGGAGAGTTCCCGATTCTCGATCTCGCCAATTCTCTTGCTGAGGGGAAGGATATCACTGCCATTCCAAACCTCTGGGTTAATAAAAGAGGTGAGGTCATTAAAAATGATCTTCGACGGTTAAATGACCTGGATTCGCTTCCATTCGCCGATTTCACGGAGGAGAAAAAATATTACATCTTTTCCCACCCTTTTAATGTAAAAATGTATTCTATCATGACATCGAGAGGATGTCCGTTCAGTTGTACCTTCTGTTGCAACGGTATCTTAAAGGAAATCTATACAGGAAAAGGGAATTATATTCGGAGGCGGTCGATTGACAACGTCATTTCAGAGCTCCTCATCGCCAAAGAATCATATGATATCTCGGAAGTTCTCTTTCAGGACGATATCTTTGTCGATGATCCCAAATGGCTCTATCCTTTTCTGGAAGAATATAAGAGAAAAATTAGCCTCCCCTTTGCATGCTATCTGCACTCCAGATTTGTCAGCGAACTTCTCATAAAATCCCTGCAAGATGCAGGACTCCATTCAGCAGCTCTCGGCATACAATCCGGCAGTGAGAAGATCAGGAGGGAAATCTATCATCGGAAACAAAGCAATGAGGAGATCATTCGGAGCGCAAACATCCTAAATCGTGAGACTGCAATGGCCTATGACATTATCATTGATAACCCTTTTGAAACTAAGGAGGATCTAACCGAAACCATCAACTTATTGTTGCATTTCCCTCATCCCTTTCGCGTCCATCTCTTGACGTTAACCTTTTTCCCAAAATATCCTATCACTGTCAGGGCCGTAGAAAAGGGATTAATTCAGAGACACAACGCTGATATCTCAGCAAAGGAATGGCTGATGGTCTATAAGGAGGAGCGGCCAAGAGAGATACAATCTCTTTATCTCTTAATGGCTGCCGCGCAACATGCCTCGGTGCCGAGGGATTTCATTTTGAAAACCATGAAGGATAGAAGACTCCTTAACCATCCTAAAAAATTATTTGATCTTTTGGATCGTATGATCAAAGAAAAAGACTACATTCATGATTATCGAAAGAGGGAAAAGACCCTTGAACACTTAGAGGGAATCAAACGGGTATTAGTGATTCCTTCCGGAAAGATTTCCTCTATTTCTGCAATTCTCCAAAGTATATGGGAAAAATTTCCCGGCTGTCTTTGCGTCCTTCTTACAGGTAAATTCCCGCAAAAATATTGCACAATCCTATCTCCTGAAAAAATCACTGCGTTTACCAAAAAAGAGAGAGAGCCTGTTGAGTTGATCGTTTATCTTAAAAACGATCATAGATTTAAACTCTTTGGGATTGAATATGCGTTGATTCGCCAACTGAGAGAGAAGAAATTCGATTTGGCGATCCTGATCCATGAGAATGAGGAAGGATTAGGTTACGTTCATGTCGAACTACTGGCTCTGCTAAGCGGAGCAAAACATACACTGATTTTTAAGCCGAATCATTCCGTCATCAGGTTGCATCCCTTTTCTTTTATCAAAGCAGTGATAAAAAGGAAAATTGGGTGGAAGGCAAAAAGCCAAGGAGTTTAAAACACCCGTCAACCCATCTCACCAAAATGCCTGATCCATATCCATTCGTGAAGCCCCTGATCATTCTATTTAAAAATGATAATCTGGCTGTTTAAGTCCACCGTCCCTCTCCAACGGAGATCTCCCATCGTAATCTGGAAGGATTTCAGATTCTCGTGCCAATCGTAAAGTTTCGAAGCATCGGTATTGGCAATGCCAGCATTGAGATAATACTTGCCCTCCGGTAAGGAAACTCTTTGATTGAAATGAACTTCAAATTCCATGCCGCTATTAAAACAACCAAGGTTTATATTCCTCCAGAGGGTATTGGTATTATAAATGAGGACACCGCAACCGTCATCAAACTTCGTGATAATCATCCCGACTGTTGGGTTTTCTATGTCTTGATTAAATCGAATGCGCAGACAAATGGAGATCATCTCTCCTGAAAGGAAAGTATCTGTCTCTTTACCTTGTTCGGATGATTTGATAAACACTTCTGTGACCTCGGCCTCAAGGGTGCCATGCCGCCGATATTGAGGAGGTTGAGGAGCAACCTCTTTTAATTCAGTCCTTTCCCCTTGCTGGATCTCCTCTTTTTCCCCTTGCTCTTCTTCTTTCTTCTCTGGCGGCTCTATATCCTCAATAGGCTGGACAGCGATCTTTTCTCTTTCGAGCTCCTTTTCCAGATCATGGTCTCTCTCTTTTGTGGAGAGGATCGCATGGTATTTGTCGATGACTGCTGCCGGGTCTCCATCTTCCACCAAACGCCCCTGATGCAATAGGATCGCCCTGGAACAGAACTTTTTGACTATCTCCAAGCTATGGGTGACGAGGACAAGGGTCTTTCGAGATACCTTGAATCCTTCCAACCGGTTGAAACATTTTTTCTGAAAGGCCTCATCCCCGACAGCTAAGACCTCATCGATGAGCAGGATATCCGGGTCCACACACATGGCAACGGAAAATCCCAGCCTCATCACCATGCCTGATGAATAGGTGCGGATGGGAGAGTAGATAAAATCCCCGATTTCTGAAAAAGAGACGATTTCGTCGAATTTTTCCTTCATCTCTTTTCGATCGAAACCAAGCATCGCTCCATTGAGATAGATGTTTTCTTCTCCTGTCAGATCCGGGTGAAATCCAACCCCGAGTTCCAACAAGCTCGAAATCTTACCCTGGGTGGCGATCTTCCCTCCATCCGGCACATAGATGCCGCCTAATAGCTTCAGCAGAGTGCTCTTCCCGGAGCCATTCTCTCCGATGAAGGCAAGGGTCTCTCCCCCTTTGATCTTGAGATTGATCTCCCGTAAAGCCCAGAGATCTCTAAAGGAACGTTTCTTCCCTCTCAGGAAGTTGATGGTGGTTTCTTTCAGATCCCGGCTCCGGTCTTCCCATATCCTGAATTTCTTGGAGACATTGATGATCTCAATCACTTAAATCTCCTCCGCCAGCCTCTTCCTAATCCTTAAAAAGGAAAGATACCCCAGGACAAGTGAACCCGCCGTCGCAAGGAGTATAGCCATCCAATATTTAGGCTCCAGTAATACCCCATTCAATAGCACCTCACGGTAGGCCGTCACGAAGAGGGTCATGGGATTCAGTTTGTAGAAAAAAAGGAATTTTTCCGGAATTAGGGAGGCCGAATAAGCAATGGGGGTCAGCCAAAACCAGGCCATCAGAATAACATCCAGGATATACCGGAGATCCCTGAAAAAGAGGTGGATGGAACTGAGAAAAAGGCTCAGACCAAAGATAAAAAGGCTTTGAAGGAGGATAATCAGGGGGAGAGAGAAAACGACCCATTTAGGGAAATATCCGAAGAGGATTAAAAATGGGAAAACGAAAATGAAAGTGATGAGAAAGTGTATAAGGCAAGAGAGGATAGTTGAAAGAGGGAGAATTTCCCTTGGAAAGTAAACAGCTTTTATCAAATAGCCGCTATCTGAGAGAGAGGTCAGAGAAGCGGAAAGGCTCGCTGCAAGGTAACTCCAGGGAAGGTATCCACACATAAAAAACATGGGGAAGTTTTTCACTCGAATTTTCATAATGTAATCAAATGCCAAGGTGTAGACCATGATGATTAAGAGGGGGTTCAACAAGGACCATAGGATTCCAAGATAGGATCGCTTGTAACGAGTTTTAAAATCTCTCGAAACAAGGTTTTTCAGAAGATCTCTGTAGGAAAGAATCTGAACAAACCCGTTCATCTGCGACGTTTCTTGCTCCCAGTTTCAGCAATTTTTACCATAACGCCAAAGGATTTACAAGGATAGGAAAAGGGACGTGACTACGCAGGGGCGCACAGGCGGTCAGAAAGAATAAGGTTGAAGAGGCTTCCGAAAGAGGATACCTGAATCGTTTCTTCAGAGATTTAATTCTTTTTACAAAAGAACCCAGGAAACCCTTGCGATACCTCTTGATCCCAAACCCATAGATTCCTTCCGGAAATGCAGGGTCGCCGTCAAATTTCACCTCGTGTACCTCAAACCTTTTAAGGAGAAGTTCGAAGGCCTCTGGCGTGAACCGCCAGTAGTCACTGGGATAATCATGGATCGGAAAATTCATCACCGAAGACATGATGACCATCCCTCCCGGTTTCAGAATCCGATAGATCTCTTCCATCGCCCTGTGGACGTTCTCCACATGCTCGAGGGTATCGAAGATCAAGATCGTCCCGACGCTGTTGCTCCTGCTCTTTAGACACTGGACATCCTCAATCCGATCCACCCCCAAGCCGGGCCTCATGTCACATCCTACATATACCTTTCCATGGAAAAAAGGTCTTAGATCCGCAAACTCCTCTTGTCCTTCGACACGGTAGGATCCAATTTCATAGATGGGCTCTAATAAAGGAAAACGGCTAATAATCTTTACCAGATAATCTTTAACGGATTGTCGCATTATTAAAGGGTTCAAGGTTTGATGGATTCATGGGTTCGAAGGTAGAAAGTGGAATAGCCTTCTACTCTCGGACACTTGACCCCATGAACCCTTTCAATATCAATCATTGTATACGGTCGTAGTAAACCTCTATCTTCGTATTTTTCTTCAGCTCCTCCACTTTCTTTTCGACCATCTCCTGAGTCTTCTTTGCTATCTCAATCTTTTCAATTCTTTCTTTGACCATCCCCTCTAATCTCTTAATCTCTTCAGGAGCTCTTTCTTGCTTATCCACTAAATAGAGAATGTAATATCCTTCATCGGTTTTGATGGGTTTGCTCAATTCTCCTTTATTTAATTTGAATGCCACCTCTTCCAGGGCTTTAGGCATTTGCCCTGGTGATACAGGTTTTTTGTGGCCTCCATATATTTGTGTAGGAGCCAATGACTTTTCTGACGCAATCGTTGAGAAATCTCTACCCTTTTTCAACTCCTCATAGATTGCCTGAGCCTCTTTCTCTGTCTTCACTAAAATCTCTTTTAATGTGAGCGTCACTTTGGGAATGAGATTCGGATTTTCCCTCAATTTTTCCTCTAATTCACTCTCTGTGACGGTAATAGAGGGTTGAATCTTTGAGTTGATATACTCCTGCACAAGGATTTCAGCGCGATAAACCTTTAATTTTGATTTTACTTCAGCCCTCTGATCCATTTTTTCTCTTTCCGCTTCCATGGCAAGAACTGTCCCTTTGATAAAATTATCGAGTAACATCTTCTTGTCTTCAACTGTTAAGGGGTTACCTTTTCTAATTTGGGTATATCTATTGATCAACTCATCCAGATTCCTTTGGGTAATCAGCACCTCTCCAACCTTTGCCAATACGATCTCCGATTCAGAAAAAACTTGGCTTGCTAAAACAACAGATAGGCCCAGAATAAATATCGTTGCTCCCAAAAATAAAGTTTTTCTACCCATCTTACTCTCCTTTCTTTAAAGAAAATGAGTACTAATAATAAAGTCTCCAACATAATTTGTCAAATATATCCCTGTTGCTGATTCCCGCGACTTGCAAAAGGATTTGGGCAAATGTTATATTAACTCCGATTTTTTTTGAATTGGAGGAATCCTCATTTGTCGAAAAAGAATAAAATAAAAACAGCCGCTTCTAATAAAATCGACTCAAGAATGATACCAAAAAAACAATCTTTTCCCCTAAAACACCTTCTCGCCATCGGCTTGATGGTGGTTGTTGCCTTCATAGCCTACGCCAACACCTTCCAGGTTCCCTTCCAATTCGATGACCGACCCAATATTCTTGACAACTCAAATATTCAGATCAAGATTTTTACCTTCGACCGGCTGGAACAGTTGGTCAGAAATACCTATCCCGTCACCATTCGGATCTTCGCCTATTTCACCTTCGCCCTCAATTACTATTTTGGAAGGTTGTATGTATTCGGCTACCATCTGGTCAACCTCCTGATCCACATTGCCTCCGGAGTCTTCTTATACTGGTTGCTCCTGCTCACTTTCAATCTCCCTTCTCTTAAAGAGCGTTATGGATCAGTGGCTTTCCCCATTGCCCTCTTTTCAAGCCTCCTCTTCATTGCCCATCCCATCCAGACCCAGTCAGTTACCTATATCGTCCAGAGAATGACCTCCATGGCCGGGATGTTCTACCTCCTCGCTATGCTCCTCTACGTTAAGGGAAGGCTCTCCAAAGAGACCCCACGCCTTCTCTATTGGGTGGGCATGGTCCTAAGTTACGTCTTCGGTCTTTTCACCAAAGAGAATGTGGCCATACTCCCCTTCTTTGTTGCCCTCTATGAACTCTATTTCTTCCAGAACCTTGATCTAAATCCAAAAGGGAAGAAAATATTCACCTATTTGGTTGGAGCTGTCCTTCTTATAGGGGTTTTGATGTTTATTTTCTGGGGGAAACGCTATTTCGATGTCATCATTGAGGGTTATAAAATTCGGGATTTCACCCTTACCCAGAGGGTCCTTACCCAATTCCGTGTTGTCCTCTACTATATCACCCTTCTACTCTATCCCCATCCCTCCCGCCTCAATCTGGACTATGATTTCCAGATTTCCAGAGGGATCCTCGATCCTCCCACAACCTTTCTCGCTATTCTGATTATTGCTGGCCTCATCAGCTACAGTATCTGGATAGCCAAAAAGAGACCCCTTCTCTCCTTCTGCATCTTCTGGTATTTCGGCAATTTAGTGATCGAATCCTCCATCTTCCCTCTGGAGATGGTCTTTGAACATCGCCTCTACTTGCCAGCCATAGGTCCTTTGATCCTCTTTGTTATTCTTGTGGTGGGGGGTTGGGAGAAAATAAAGGGGACAGAAAGCAGAAGACAGGAGGCAGAAAGCAGTTTGCGCCGAGATTTACCTCTGTGGATCGTTTTTCTTTTGATCAGTTTCCTCTTCTGTCTCGGATCTTATCAGCGTAATACCATCTGGAAAAAAGAAATCACCCTCTGGGAAGACTGTATAAAAAAATCACCCAATAAGCCAAGGGTTCATAACAATTTAGGCTTTTATCTGGTCATGGATAAAATTTTTGAAAAGGGCGTTGAGGAGTTAAATATTGCACTAAGATTGGATCCAAAATATATAACAGCCCGCTTCAATTTGGGATTGGCTTACGAAGAAATGAAGTTGCTCGACGAGGCCACATTCCATTTAAAGGAATATTTACGCTTAGCCCCAGAAGACCCGGAAGGTTATAATGAAATCGGAATCATAAGCCTTCAAAAGAAAAAAATAGATGAAGCTATCCAGTTTTTTAAAAAAGGATTGGAGATTAACCCCAATGTGGCAAAATTACATGCGGGCCTTGGAAATGCCTATCTCCAGGGAGGGATGTTGGATGAAGCCATCTTTGAATTCAGAAAGGCTATGCACTACGATTTGAATCTCACTTTATTACATGTAAAGCTTGCCGAGGCTTATCAGAAAAAAGGACTACCGGATCAGGCAATGGAAGAGATAAAAAGGGCCCTCCAAATTGATCCCTCCTTTTACGAAGCCCACATCGTCATGGGAGCAAGTTATCTCCAAAAGGGGAGGATTGATGAAGCCATCGCAGAGTTAAACCGGGGGTTAAAATATAATACAGAAGATCCGAACCTCTATAATAATCTTGGGGTGGCCTACCGGAGAAAACAATTGTTAGATGACGCTATCGCCAATTATAGGAAAGCGCTCAGTATCGATCCCTCCTTTTCCGATGCTCGTGTCAATCTCGGGGAGGTCTATTTCGAGAAGGGAATGGTCGAAGAGGCGATTTCGGAGTTACAATATGTCATTCGTCTTGACCCAGATAAGGCTGAAGTTCATAATAACCTGGGAGTCATCTATCTCCGGAAGAAGAGATTGAATGAGGCAATCTCAAATTTTAAAAGGGCGATTACGATCAACCCGAAATATGGGGATGCCTATTTCAATCTGGCTGTGGCATATTATTATAAGAAGGACATCCCTTCAGCTTCTTTTTATGCTAAAAAGACATTAGATCTTGGTTATGAAGTCGATCCCAAATTACTAAAGGAACTTCGTATCCAAAAATAATCCAACCATTGCCCGTGCCGGACTTGCCACCCGGCTTGACGACAGGGTGGCAGAAACCATTTAAATTGTCTATGGTGAATGGGCTAAGGTTAGGAAACCAGTTTGGTGTAAAGTTAAACAGGTAAGGGCAAGGTTGTAAAGACTAACAACATAATCTATTACCTACATTGGGCAATTTTATTAATAAAACCTTCTGGATTCCCGCTCCCCGCCTTCGCGGGGACGAGCTTGCCCCTGCGGAAGCAGGAATTCAGTACCTTAAAAAACAATTATCATAAAGAATCGCTCAATTGGGGTATTAACAAAACTGGCGTCATTACCCTAACCGGTAGACTAAAGACGAATATTGGGGGGGAGAAGTTTATTGTCCAAAAAGAAAAAATCCAGAACACTCAACTCAACCTCAAAAATCTTCACTCAGACTCAACCTCAACCTAACCCTCACTCTTTTACTCTCAAACATCTTATGGCTATTGGCCTGGTGGCTGCTATAGCCTTTATCGCCTACTCCAACACCTTCCACGTTCCCTTCCAATTCGATGATTACCCTAATATCGTCAACGAACTCAGTATTAGGCTCCATACTATGACATTCCACTGGCTGGGACAATTGATCAAGAATATTAAAGACTCAATTCGGTTCTTTGCCTATTTTACCTTCGCCCTTAACTATTATTTTGGAAAATTCGATGTCTTCGGTTATCACCTCGTCAATCTCCTCATCCACATCACTTCAGGAATCCTCCTCTACTGGCTGCTCCTTGTCACGCTCAACCTCCCCTCCCTCAAGGAGCGCTACGGACCCATCGCTTTCCCCATCGCCCTCTTCTCAACCCTCCTCTTCATCAGCCACCCCATCCAAACCCAATCGGTCACCTACATCGTCCAGAGAATGGCCTCCATGGCCGGGATGTTCTACCTCCTCGCCATGCTCCTCTATGTCAAGGGAAGGCTCTCCCTTGAAAGAAAGCGGTCCCTCTTCTGGGCCGGAGCAGCCCTGAGTTACCTCCTAGGACTCTTCACCAAGGAGAATGTGGCGATTCTCCCCCTCTTTATCGCCCTCTATGAATTCTATTTTTTTCAAAACTTCGATCTCAGCACCAAGAGAAAGAAGACGTTAATCTATTTGGTCGGGGCTGTCCTTCTTCTCGGAGTTTTGGGACTCCTTTTCTGGGGGAAACGCTATTTCGATGTCATCATCGAAGGCTACAAGATTCGGGACTTCACTCTCACCGAACGGCTCCTCACCCAATTCCGGGTCGTGCTTTACTACGTCACCCTTCTCCTCTATCCCCATCCCTCCCGCTTCAATCTGGATCATGATTTCCCTCTTTCCAAAGGAACCCTCGATCCTCCCACTACTCTGCTCTCCATCTTGATCGTTGTTGGCCTAATTGGTTATAGCATCTGGACGGCCAAGAAGAGGCCTCTCCTCTCCTACTGCATTCTCTGGTACTTTGGCAACCTTGTGATAGAATCCTCCATCATTCCTCTCGAGATGGTCTTTGAACATCGGCTCTACCTGCCCGCCATCGGTCCCTTCGTCCTGTTCGCTACCCTTGTTGTGAAGGGATGGGAGGAGATAAAGGAAAGGCTGAGGTTGAGGTTAAGGTTGAGGGAGGATACGACCCGGACACGCCTGCGGGCCGAAACGCCCTTTGGCGTGCAGGCACCGAACACGGACACGGCAGGAGGGTGGAGGGATTACCCTCTTTGGGGTTTATTCCTGGTAGTGACGGTTTCACTGGTTTGGGGGAGTTACGAGCGGAACAAGGTCTGGAGAAGTGAGATCACCCTTTGGGAAGACTGTGTAAAAAAATCACCCAATAAGAATAGACCCCATTACAACCTCGGTCTGAATTATTACAATAAGGGTCGATATCAAGAGTCAATCGAGGCCTATAAAAAGGCAATTCACATTAAACCCAATGAACCGGATTCTTACAATAACCTTGGCCAGGCTCATAGAGCGCTTCGTTCTTATCAGGAGGCAATCGAAGCGTATCAGAAAACAATACAAATTAAGCCGAACTATTCCTTTGCCCTCATCAACCTCGGAGAAACCTACGTCGAGATGGGGAGGTATCAAGAAGCAATTGAAACTCTAAAAAAAGCAATTCAATTGAAACCCAATGATGCCGGAATCTATCAGAACATGGGGGTGGCCTATCGGAAGATCGGTCGATATCGGGAGGCGATTGAAGCCTATCAAGAAGCCATCCGCCTTAAACCGGACAGCTCAGATGCGTACAACAATCTTGGACTGGCTTACTATAGTCTTAATCGCTGTCAGGAAGCAACAGAGGCATTCAAAAATGCGATTCGTTTGAAACCGAATGATGAAGAGTTTTATTATAACTTAGGAGTCACCTACACCACTCTCGGCAACCATCCAGCCGGGATTGAGGCTTATCAAATGGTCATTCGCATCAAACCTGATCATGTAAAGGCCCGATTCAACTTAGGCCTAAGTTATTTGATGCTTAAAAGGCGTGACCTGGCTCTTGAACAATATAGGATCTTGAGAGACCTCGATAAGGATCACGCCGAAAAATTATTTGCCCTCATCAATAAACCGGAAACACCCACCCTAAAATAAATTAAAAAAATGCCCACCTGCCATAAGAAACAGGTGGGCTGCTAAATTATAGAGGTCTTTGCCTACGGGATGAATGGCATTGTGACCCACATCTCGTCGTTAACGACACCGGTAGAGAAAGAATTGTCAATTGCATATAAGAATTTTGTATTAGCTGAGGGATTCCAAACGATGTCCATATATCCATCAGATCCCTGGCATACCTCCGCTGAGTAGACCCCATTTGTCAGTGTAAGCTTACATACTGTACCAGCTCCAGAGATGAACCCAATAGAAAGTTTAAAAGCACCAACCGATGTGCCAATGGTTGCAACAGGATCTACCTCAAAATACACTTTTGAGCCTGCGGGAATAGTGATAGATCCTCTACTGCCATCAGGAGCATTTTCAGGGAGGTAACCGTTGTATATCTTGGTTGTTGGTTTGTTAATCTTATAAGGGTTGGTTATGGAGCCAAGTGAACCTGATGGTCCAGATTGCTCTACAAAATTATTCCCTGTGACATTTGAGCCATTTACCAAAACATTTTGTGAGGTCGGGGTGAATGACTTGCCGGTCATGATTGGGGTAATAGTATACGTCAATCCATCCGGAAGGTCCGGGATCAGGTAGTTCCCATCTGCCCCTGTCTGATCAATGCTTTCAAGCACTGTTGATCCCCATTGCAGCTGCATTGTGACACCCGGTAAGTTTGCACCATTTTTATCTTTCACATTTCCAGCAATTGAATATATCTTACCTTGCACTGGACTCGCGTCGAAATTAACTGTAACCGTCTGATTTGAAGCGGGATTAGCATTTCCGGACGCGGGAGTAAACGCATAACTTCCATGGGAAGGAGTAACGGTATAGCTCCCATCTACGAGGCCTGTAAAGGTATAATTTCCATTTGTGTTTGTAACACTTGTTCCTGAACTAGTTCCGCCTAATGTCATGGTGACCCCAGTAATCCCTATGGTTTTCCCGGCTCCAAAATAAGTAGACACCAATGTAACTCGGCCGGTAATCGTGTTACCTGAAGGAGGGGGAGTTATCTGGGTTGTTATATTAAGCGCTCCATTTTGATCAATACTTATGGATAAATAATTGCCTTGGTATGCACCGTTGATGGAATATGAGCCGGCGAAGGCATAAACTGACAAAAAAAGAATAAATCCTACTGTAAATAGTAATCTTAGACTCTTTTTCATCTTTTCGACCTCCCTGTTTAAATTAAAGACTTACACTTAGAAGTATATAGATATTAAGCACATTTCGTGCCAATTTATTCAATTTCATTATATTGTAACCTTTAAAAATGTTTTGTCAATAAGATTCTGAAATTATTAGAAAAATTTAATTTTCATAACTGAGTGAAAAAATCCTTATCTTATTAAATAGGGTTAAATAGGGCGAAGCTTGATTCAAATATGACTTTTTTATATATTTGTGTACAAAGAGTGTCCGTTCGTATCAATTTAGCTGTTTGAAATATCTTTCATAAAATCCCTCCCTTCCTCCCTTTTCTCAAAGGGAGGAGATGAGTTCCCCCCTTTGAAAAACTGATCTTTACCCATAAACGGGTTGCTGGACACAGGGAGCAATAGTAGAGCGATTCCCAATTAACGTTTCAAAGGCGCTTGTAGCCGCAACCTTCAGGTTGCGCCATTTTCGCTCCGGTATTTGCCGGAGCGGCTACCATTTATGGTCTGTAATGGTATTTTGGAATCAATCTACTATTTACTATGCTGATAGCACATTGAAATGATTAGAATATTTGCAACAATTCCTTTTTAAAAAACGAAATAATCAACGATTTTTCAAGCCTGTCATTCCTGCGAAAGCAGAGCCTGCCCCGCACTTGATGCGGGGAATCCATGCTCTTTAAGTACTGGTTTCCTGCTTTCGCAGGAACGGCGTCTGGATTCCCGTTCCCCGATCAGGTCGAGGACAAGTTTCACGGGAATGACATATAAATACATCATTTGGAGCCACAATTGAAGCTATTAAACCCTATCCCCTTGTATCCAGCATAGAGTTATGGGACACGTTCAGTTTTTCTAAGGGGGGATCTTAAGTTAGCGCTTATGCCCCATTTACCCCGTTAGAAATAATGCCCCGCTGCTCCCTCCGGGCCAGAGGCCCTCTGGGCCGGCGGCTGCAGCGGGGTTAGATTTTAGAATAATTCCGGGT
>Ga0209048_10000149_pt1 | contig 73092 bp, 55 predicted proteins | sample FrelakmetCRP12CR_FD_187146 | JGI IMG/M metagenome (GOLD analysis project Ga0209048, IMG submission 187146) | Freshwater lake sediment microbial communities from the University of Notre Dame, USA, for methane emissions studies - CRP12 CR (SPAdes)... | ecosystem: Environmental > Aquatic >...
CACAACCCGCGCAGACCCGCCGTTTCTTTTTTTCCATGAACGCTCCGTCGCACGCGTCCGGCGGTCTCCAAGGCTTGACGGCACCGACAAAAGTCATTATGCGCCGGGTCGGTACCCCGGCCTGCAACAGAAAAAAAGGAGGGCAGCGATGAGAAGTTCTATTTCGATGCTGGTGACGGTGCTCGGCTTGGCTGCGCTCCCGTCGTGGGCGGCGGACTGGACGCGCTTCCGCGGACCGAACGGCAGCGGCCTGGCGCCGGATGCCGACGTGCCCGCCACCTGGAGCGACACGCAGAATCTGCAATGGAAAACCGCCCTCCCCGGCCGCGGCTCGTCCAGCCCGATCGTCTGCGGCGAATGCGTGTTTGTGACGAGCTATTCCGGTTACGGCGATGGCAGCACGGACGGCAGCTTGGATAAACTCCGGCGGCACTTGCTTTGTCTGGAGCGTCAGACCGGTAAAATTCTTTGGGACAAAACCGTGGCCGCCGAGTTGCCGGAAGATCCATATGCCGGGTACCTGATCGAGCACGGTTACGCCAGCAGCACCCCGGTCACGGACGGCGAACGCGTGTACGCGTTCTTCGGCAAAACGGGCGTGCTCGCCTTTGATTTCACCGGCCGGCAACTCTGGCAGGTCAACGTCGGCAAGCAATCGAGCAACCGGCGCTGGGGTTCGGGCGCCAGCCCGTTGCTCTACAAGAACATGGTCATCGTGAACGCCGCCGAGGAGAGCCGCTCGCTCCGCGCGCTCGACACGCTCACCGGCAAGGAAGTCTGGCAGGCCGCGTCGGATAGGCTGGAACTCTGTTTCAGCACGCCGGCCTTGGTGGATGGCGGCGGCGGGCGCACCGACCTCGTCGTCGCGGTGCCGGACGAGTTGTGGGCCTTCAATCCCGACACCGGCAAGCTGCGGTGGTTTGCGCAGACCGGCATCGGGGGCAACGTCTCGCCCAGCGTGGTCGCGAGCGACGGCGTGCTGTTCGCCACCGGCGGGTTTCCCCAAACCGGCACGGTCGCGGTGCGCGGCGGCGGCAAGGGCGACGTGACCAGGACAAACGTGTTGTGGTCGAGCGAGGTCGCGTCCTACGTGCCGTCGCCGGTCGTGCAGGGTGGCCACCTCTACTTCGTCAGCGACCGGGGTGTGGCCACGTGCCTCGATGTCAAGTCCGGCCAGGTGGTGTACAAGGAAGCGCTGCCCGGCATCACCAGCACCGGCCGCGGCGGCAAGCCGGTGTACGCCTCGACGCTCCTCGCCGGAAAGCACCTCTACGCCGTGACGCGGCGCAAGGGGACCTTCGTGCTCAACGCCGCCCCGCAGTTCGCCGTGGTCGCGCAGAACAGTTTTACCGGCGACGACAGCGATTTCAACGCCACGCCGGCCATCAGCGGCAATCAGATCTTCCTGCGTTCCAACCGTTTCATTTACTGCGTCAAGATTGGCGCCGGCGGTTGAAGCAGAGGAAAAAACAGAAAGGGCAGACACCATGAAAAGAGCAGCATTCGCCATCGCGTTGGCACTCGCCGTGTCAGCGCTCAACATTCTCGCGCAGGACGCCGGTGGCCCGCCAGCGTCCGGCGGTGGTCCTAGCGGTGGTGGTCCCGGTGGCGGTCCGGGACGCGAACCGGGCGGGTTGCGCCTGTTGCCCCCGCGCGCCCAGGAGCAACTGAACCTGACCGCCGACCAGCAAAAGCAACTGGCGGACCTGGAGGCGGAGGTAAAGGCGAAGATCGAGAAGATCCTGACGCCCGAGCAACTGCAGCAGTTGAAGCAGATGCGCCCACCGATGCGCCAAGGCGGACCCGGTGGCAATGGCCCGCAGCGCGGGCAGCGTGGCGGTGGTCCCGACGGTGGTGGCGGTGGCGAAAGTCAGCCCAATGCTCAACGCCCACCCAGTGAATAATTCCCAGTCGTGACGGCCAACCGTCCGGTTCCACGGCAGTTTCTCATCTCACGATGCTGCCGTAGATCGGCGGACGGCAGGGTGAAGTAAACCAACCGAAAGGAGTAACCCGATGAAAAGGGAACTTTTGATTGCAACGCTGGTGGTTGGTTTATCGGCGCTCAGCGCGCTGGCGCAGGAGGAGGTGTCCGGCTTTGCGCTGATCCCGTCTGGCACGTTCGAGATGGGCGATCATCATGGGTTCGTTGACCCCAAGCACGGCGGCGACGAGACCCCGATTCACAAGGTACGGCTCGATGCGTTTTACATCGGCATCAACGACGTCACGACGAAGCAATTTTGCGAGTTCTTGAATTCGGCGCTGGCGCAGCAGCACATCGCGGTGCGTGACGGCGGCGTTTATCTCGCCGGCGGCAGTGACCTGCTCTGCGAGACGCGCGCGCGGTCGCCCTACAGCCGCATCGGTTGGAACGGGCAGACTTTCGCGGTACTGGAGCAGAAAGAGCAGCACCCGATCGTCTGTCTCCGGTGGTCTGGTGCCGCCGTGTATTGCAACTGGCTGAGCGCACAGAAGAAGTTGCCGCTCTGCTACAACACGAAAACGTGGAACTGCGATTTCAACCGGAGCGGTTTCCGGCTGCCGACCGAGGCGGAGTGGGAATACGCCGCGCGCGGCGGACAGCAAAAGCCGTATTGGAATTTCCCGTGGGCCAATGCAGCCGACCCAACCAAAGCCAACTGGCCGGAATCGAAAAACCCCTTCCGCACCGGCCCGCAGCCATGGACGACGCCGGTCGGGTTTTTCAACGGGCAGTTGCAGCGCAAGGCCGACTGCGGCTGGCCGGGGGCGCAGGAGACCTTTCAAACCGCTAAGGGTGCGAACGGCTTCGGACTCTACGACATGGCCGGCAATGTCTGGCAGTTCATCAACGATTGGTATGAGCGCGGCTACTACGCCTACAGCCCCACGAACAATCCGGCCGGCCCCGACCGCGGCAGCGTGATGCCCGATGGCAAACCGTATCGCGGCATGCGTGGTGGCAACTGGTACAACGGCGAGCATGGCCACAGCCGCGTTTCCAACCGCAACCCGTCCTACTACCGCGGCCCGCAGGATCCGGATCATCCCTACTATCACATCGGGTTTCGTGTCGTGCTGCCGGTCAATGCCGAAAGCCGGCCGGTCATCAAGCCAACCCCGGTGCAAAAGGTGGAGCGCCGCGATGCCGGACCAGGCGGTCGGCCGCCCAGGGACCCCAATCGTCAAAGAGGCGGTGGAGCTGGCGATGATTGTCCGCCGCGTCCCGCGGCACAACAATCCGGCCGCAACGATACGGAGGGGAGCCGCCGGAAGCAGAGCGGCTCATTCATGCTGCATAGTTCCGCGGTGGCGGATGGCAGGACCTTGCCGGTGGAATTCACCGGCGACGGCGCCGGCGCCACGCTGCCGTTGGAGTGGACCGGCGCGCCGGCCAGCACCAAGAGCTACGCGTTGATCATGCATCATGAGGCGCCCGACCAGACCAAGTGGTATTGGATCCTCTACAACATCCCGGCGACAGTCCAAAGCCTTCCCAAGAACGTGCAAGGCGTCGGTACGTTGGGCAACAACAGCGTCAACAACCGGACCGGGTATGCCCCGCCCCACTCCAAGGGACCGGGGGCGAAGACGTACATCTATACCGTCTATGCGCTGTCGGCGCCGCCGCAACTCAACGTCTCGCCGGACCGGGTCAATCGCGAGCTCCTGTTCGCCGCGATGCAGGAGCGCATCCTCGGCACTGCGGAATTGCAGGTGGTCTACACGCGGTCCAGTGACGGCAACCGCCCAGGCCAGCCCGGTGATCATTCGCGAACACCCAATCAGTAGGAGAAAAATTATGAACATCCCAACCCAATCCATTCGCCGACTCGCCAAAAGAACGCTGTTGACGTTGCTGGTGACCGGCAGCGTGGTGCAGTTCCCCGGATCCGCCGCGGCGCAAGAGGAACCCGATGGACGGTCGCCCCGCCCGCGAGGCCAGGGCCAGGGTCGAAATCGCGAGGGCGGTGGTGGTAGCGGTGGCCGGCGCGAGATGCCGGAGAACAAGACACCGACCTCGCCGAATCCGGGCCAGACCGTCGGGCTGTTCCTCAACACGCCGAAGGCGTTCACTGGCTACACATTGATGGCGCCGAAGCACAACACCGTCACGTTCCTCATGGACAACCAAGGCCGCGTTGTCCGCCAGTGGAAGAGCGACTACGAGCCGGGGCAAACCGTCTATCTGTTGCCGAACGGCCACATGCTGCGTTCGTGCATGGTCAAGGTGCAGGGCGGCACCGGCGGCGGCGAAGGCGGCCGGATCGAGGAGTATGACTGGGACGGCAAACTGGTCTGGGAGTTTACCCACGCCACCCGCGAGTACCAGTTGCATCACGACATCCAGCCGCTGCCGAACGGCCATGTGCTCGCGCTGATGGTCGAGCGCAAATCCCGCGCGGAAGCGGTGGCGGCCGGTTTTGACGCCAGTCTGATGCGCGATGATTTCCTGGTGCCCGATGCCGTCGTCGAGATCGAACCGATCCGGCCGAAAGGCGGCCGCATCGTCTGGGGATGGCACGTCTGGGATCACCTCATCCAGAACTTCGACAAGTCCAAGCCCAACTACGGCGACGTCGCTGCGCATCCCGAGTTGGTTGATGTCGCCTGCAACGGTCGCGCCACAGCCGCGTTCTGGAACCACATGAATTCCCTTGATTACAATCCCGCGCTCGATCAAATCGTGCTCAGCGTCCGCGGCTGCAACGAGATCTGGTTCCTCGACCACAGCACCACGACGAAGGAAGCTGCAGGCCACACCGGCGGCAAGCACGGCAAAGGCGGCGACCTCATCTACCGTTGGGGCAACCCCGCCGCCTACCAGCGCGGCACGACGCGCGACAAGCAACTCGTCCAGCAACACGACGCCCAATGGATTCCCGCCGGCTCGCCCGGCGCCGGCCACATGACCATCTTCAACAACGGTTACGACCGCGGCTACTCCAGCATCGAGGAAATCGTTCTGCCGCTCGACGCCACCGGCCGCTACATCCTCGCCCCCGGCAAAGCCTACGGCCCCGAGAAACCGGTCTGGCACTACGAAGCCAAGAACCGCACCGCCTTCTTCTCCTCCGAAATTTCCGGCGCCCATCGCCTGCCCAACGGCAACACGCTCATCTGCGCCGGCGTCGTCGGCCATCTGTTCGAGATCACCCCGGCCGGCGAGATGGTCTGGCAATACGTCAACCCGATGGTTCGCGGCGGCATCCTTGCCCAGGGCGAACTCCCCGGCAAAGACATGCGCGGCCACCTCTGGAACGCCGTCTTCAAGATCCACCGCTACGCGCCCGACTACCCTGGACTGAAAGGCCGCGACCTCACCCCCAAAGGCGTCATCGAGCTGCCCGCGAGCCAAAAAGGCAAAACCGGCCTCGACAACATGACCGAACAACAACGCCCCGACCGCCCCGGCGGCGGCCGGCGCCGTAACGAATAAGGAGAAAACCCATGAAACGCACACTGATGATCTGCGCGATGCTCGCCACGTCGGTTTTCACTTAGGAGCGCCTGCAAGGACCAATCGAGTTGCGCTTCTGCAACAAGGAGAGCCTATGAATAAAATCCTCCTATTGCTCGTGTCCATTCTTACGCCGGGAGTTTTGCCGCAGGCGCTCGCTGAACTCCGTTTGCCACGCATCTTCGGCGACCACATGGTGCTCCAACACGACAAACCGGTGAAGGTCTGGGGCTGGGCCGACAGCGGGGAGAGCATCACCGTTGAATTCGCGGGACAGAAGAAGACCGCCAAAGCCGCGAAGGATGGCACCTGGCAGGTTGTGCTCGATCCCATGCCCGTGTCCACCCAGGGGCGCACGCTGACGGTCCAATCGACAATCCTCCTTCGCCAAGGCTCCGGCGGACAGGTCGGAAATCGAAAATTGGACATTCACGACGTCCTTGTCGGTGACGTGTGGCTCGGGAGCGGGCAGAGCAACATGGAACTGGAGTTGGGCGGCATGGACCGGAAAGTGGACGAGATTTATCGGGCCAACCATCCGCTGATCCGGTTACTGGATGTGCCCCGCGAGACTTCGGCGACGCCGGACGACGACATCCCCGGCGCCGAGTGGAAGGTCTGCACCCCGGCCGTGGTCGCCGGTTACTCCGCGGTGGCCTACTACTTCGCCCGCGATGTCCATCAGGCCAACGGCGTACCGATCGGCATGGTGGTGTCGGCCCGGGGCGGCACGTATCCGGAGTCGTGGCAGACGCGCCAGTCGCTCGAAAGCTTGAAATCGTCGGTGGTGGATAAACTGCTGGCGTATTTCGACAAGCGGGTCGCGGATTGGGTTGCCAATCCGAAAGGGAACGACCCGCGCCATGGCGAGCCCGGGTTGTCGTTGCCGGCCGGTTGTTACAACCACATGATTCATCCGATCGAAAAATTCGCGATCCGCGGCGCCCTGTTCTATCAGGGCGAAAACAGTGCCGTGAATAACGGCGGGGCGATTGACTTTGCCCATGGTTATCCGCTCACCTATCCGGCGGTGATCCGGAACTGGCGGCAACTGTTCAATGACCCGGACCTGCCGTTCTGCATCATCGAAATGGCGCCGTGGGGCGGCCCGGCCCCGCTCACGAGCCGGGACAATATTGACGGCACGAGCCCCTTTGTCCGGGAGGTTCATTTGCAAACCTACCTCAAATGGCCCTACACCGGCTTGGTAGTAACGATGGACTGCGGGAAGGTTGGCGACATGCATCCGCTCAACAAGGAGCCGGTTGGCCAGCGAGCCGCCCTCTGGGCGCTCGCGCAGGTCTATCACGCTACGCCCCCGCGCACCTGGACCGGCCCGCTCTACCGGGATCTGGCGATCAAGGGCAACAAGGCCGTGGTCCGTTTTCATCGCGCAGGCCTGGCACTACCGCTGGGCTTGCAGAATCCGGCCGGGAAGATTGACGGCTTCATCATCGCCGGGACCAATCGGGTCTGGTATGCGGCCCAAGCCGCGATCGTTGGCGAAACGGTCGAGGTCTGGAGCGACAGCGTGCCGGTTCCGGCTGCAGTCCACTACGCCTGGGAAGACTGCCAAGGACAGGTCAACCTCCTCGTCAATGCCGACGGCTTGCCGGCCAGCCCCTTCCGGACGGACCGGTGGGTGACCAATCCGATCTTAGACCAACTGTTGCTCCTCCCTGCTGAAGGGGCGCGGCCTTGGGCCGATGCCGGACCGGATGTGACGATGCTGGCCCCAATGGCAAGCGTCACCCTTGACGGCAGCGGAAGCTACTCCCCTGACGGCACGATTACCAAATATGCTTGGACCCAGTTGAGCGGTCCCGCCGCGAAGATGAACGGTACGAAGACGAAGACTCTCACCCTGAACAAACCGGTCCCAGGTCAGTACAGCTTCAGGCTGACGGTAACGGACAGTAAAAAGAATACCGCCAGTGATGATGTCACTGTACAGGTGATCGACGGCAGTCTGCCCGTGGCCGCTGCCGGCACAGACCAGAAACTGTGCTATCCCTGGCTTGGAACTGTGTTGGACGGTTCCGCGAGCCATGACATATTTGGATCCATCAAGACCTATGCTTGGATGCAGGTGAGCGGTCCCAACACCGCAATCCTGGCCGATGCCGCGACTGCAAAAGCCGGTGTATCAGGCCTGGTGAAGGGAACGTATGTCTTCCGCCTGACCGTCACCGACAACCATGGTGTGCAGGCTTCCGATGACGTGACCGTGGTTGCGCTGGCGAACCCGATCATCAATGGCGGTTTTGAAACCGGTGATTTCACGGGCTGGACCGCCGTGGGTGATCCCTTGCCCGTGATTCAAAGCGCCCACGTGCATTCCGGAAAATACGCTGCCCTCGTGGGCAATGACACGGGCGCGGGAGGCACAGGGTGGTACAACCTGTTTCTCGGGATGCCGAATATGCTCACACATTTGCCTGCCAACGCGACCCTGAGTTTCTGGGTTTATCGCCGCAGTGCGGGCGGGGTGATGAATGTGCGAGTGAGTGAAGGGTTGGGGTTTGGGACAGCGGATCTCGTCAATCCCTGGCCTATACCGCGGGCTTCCTACAACGACTCGGAGTGGGTCCATTACACAGTCGACCTCTCCGCGTACGCCGGCAAAACGATTACCGCCCTCGTCGAAGTGTTCCAGACCGACAAGCATACCTACCTGCTGATGGACGATGTTGAGTTACTGGTGCCCGGCGCGTGCCCGCCCGAAGTTGGCAGCGGACCCAATCAAGGTGGCGGCGGCAATCCCGACGACCGTCCGCCACGTGACCACTGAGAGGCCAATTATGAAACCCACACTGATTCTATTCGCCCTGCTCGTCAGTTCCTCCTTCGCCTACGAGCGCCTGCAGGGGCCGACCGAGCTGCTTTTCTGCGACAAGACGAAGGCCTTCAACGGCTACACGCTGTTCGGCGTTGGCAGCCGGACCTACCTGCTCGACCTGGAGGGGCGCGTCGTCCACACGTGGCCCGTCGGCACGAATCCCCACCTGTTGGACAACGGCCACATCCTGGATGCGTCGAAGGACGATCCCAGCGGCTTCCAGGGCTTCAAGGAGGTGGACTGGGACGGCCAGACGGTCTGGGAATACACCGAGAAACGCGAGGGCTACGCACCGCATCACGATTGGGTGCGCATCTTCAACAAAAAACTCAACGCGCCCACCACGCTCTACATCGCCAACAAGTCCATCACGCATGCACAAGCCATCGCCGCCGGGGCCGATCCGAAGAGAGGCCCGTACGAGGGCGGCCAGATGGACGCCGTAGTCGAGGTGGACCTGCAGAGCCGCGTGGTCTGGGAGTGGTGGTTCTTCGATCACGTCGTGCAGGATGTTGACCCGACGAAGCCCAACCACGTCGGCCAGGGCAAAACCGTTGCCAACCATCCCGGCCGGATCAACCTCAACCTGCCCGGCCGGCCGCTCAAGCGCGACTGGCTGCATTGCAATTCGCTCGATTATAACACCGCGTCCGGCCACATCGTCATCAACTCCGTCCAAGGCGAGTTGTACGTGATGGATCACGACGGCACGTTCGTCGCCGGTGACGCGAAAGCCAGCATCGCGAAGGCTGCCGGCCCGGCAGGCGATTTCCTCTACCGCTTCGGCGATCCGGCCCGTTACGCGCAGGGCGACCCGCCGCGCGTGCTGGAAAACTGGGACTCGGCGACCTCCGGCCACAAACAAATGGGCGGTTCACACCACGCCTCATGGATTCCGCAGGGCTTGCCCGGCGCGGGTCACATCATGGTCTTCAACAACGGCCAGTATCTCTACCAGCGCACGCCGCAATCTTCCGCGCTCGAAATCAACCCGTTCTTCGATGCGGCCGGCCGCGACACCGGCCAGTACGTCAACCCGCCCGACGCCGGCTACCGGCGCGAGACCTATGACCACGACACGCACAACCAGCCCCGGCAAATCTCCAAGCAAATCGTCTGGAGCTACCGGTCCGTCAACAGCCACGGCTTCTTCAGCCACATCGGCTCCAGCGCCCAGCGCCTCCCGAACGGCAGCACGTTCCTCTGCTCCGACACCGAGGGCCATTTCTTCGAGGTGACCACCGACGGCAAACTCGCCTGGGAATACATCAACCCCGTCACGCGCGACGGCCCCGTGAAAGTGCTCGGCGACGTCCTGCCGATGGTCAACTCCGCGTTCCGCGCCTACCGCTACGCCGCCGATCACCCCGCGTTCAAAAGCCGTGACCTCACGCCCAAGGGCACGATCACCGAACGCGCCGCACAAGGTCTCGACGTCTACAAGCGTCGCCCGCAAGGTCAAGGCGGTGGCGGCGACCGTCGTGGTGGCCAAGGCGGCCGCGGCGGCGGCAATCGCGATGACCGCCTGCTCCGCGACGAGCAGCGCGAGAAATGAATGCACAGATATGGTTTGTCAGTTATTCCGCCGCCACGCTCGACTTCGATTATCCGCCGTCATAATATGCAGTCGTGGCAGCCGCGTTGAAAGGGATGCTGAATCCAAAGCCAGAGCACACTCATGAACCAAATTCTCCTCATCCTTACCGCCCTGCTGCTAGCGCCGCTGGCCGCGCTGCATCGCGCCTATGAATTTTTAGCCGCTGGAAGATTAGTGCAGTGAAATTTCCAATGAATGGAAATGACCGGAGACATCGAATGAAACCAAACTCGATGTCCATGCTCGCTGCCCTGTTGCTTGCTCCGCTGGTTGTGGCGCGCGCAGCCGATGAGTTTGAGCAAGGATTCAAAACGCCATCAGACGTGGCCAAACCGTGGTGCTATTGGTGGTGGCTCAATGGCGCTGCGAGCAAGGAGGGGCTTACGCGCGACTTTGAAGAGATGCGCAAACAGGGCATCAGCGGCGCGCTGCTCTTCGATGCCGGTGAGGCGGGACCGGAGGCGCCGCGCGGCCCGAAGTTCATGAGCCCAGAGTGGCGCGAACTTTACAAGCACGCCGTGCGCGAGGCGAACCGTTGCGGCATTGTGTTGGGAGTGAATTTGTGCAGCGGCTGGAATGCAGGTGGGCCGTGGGTGACGCACGAGCACGCGGCGAAGAAACTCGTTGCAGAACAAACCGTCATCAAGGGGCCGGGGCGCGCCACCGTTGCGCTTCCGAAACCGGAGGCCGTGCAGGGATTCTACCGCGACATCGTCTTGCTGGCGGCGCCGATGGGCGACAAAGCGACTGCCGGATGCAAGTTGCTCGCCAGTTCGCAATATCAACACTATGGGCCAGCTCTGGCCGAGGATGGCGATGACGCATCACGCTGGGTCTCCAACGGCGGCAAGCCCGGCATGGGGCCAACCCCGGAGAAGCCGGAATTTCTGCAATTCGATTTCGTCGAGCCGTGGATTGCGGCCGGCCTATTCCTGAAACCGTATTCGGATTGCGGCCCCAAAGATGTCGAAGTCCAGTGTTCGGACGACGGCCAGACATTCCGTCCGCTCAAGCGCGTGACACTGAAACCGCGCGAAGAACAGACCCTCGCGTTTGACGCGACCCGCGCCAAGCATTTCCGTATCCTGTTTCTGTCGGCGCATCCCTATCACGATGGCGCGAATTGGAACGTGCAGGTGGCCGAGATCGCCTTGTTGTCAAAGGAGCAACTGGCTGACAAGAAACCATCGGCGCGACTGGGGTGGAACCACAACCGTGTGGTGGATGTGACCAAGCATGTGGATCAAGACGGGCAACTGAACTGGGACGTGCCAGCGGGGAGTTGGCATGTCCTGCGCATCGGCTACACGCTGCATGGCCGATCGACCCAGTGTGTTGGCTCCGGACCGGGCGGACTGGAGATTGACCCGATGAGCGCCGCGGCGATGGACGCGCACTTCGCGGAGACGGGCGCGAAGCTGATTGCCGACACCGGGGCGCTCGCGGGCAAGACGCTGCAATATTTTCACATCGACAGTTGGGAACTGGGCCAGCCGACGTGGACGCCGCGGATGCGCGAGGAGTTTCAGCGGCGGCGCGGCTACGATCCGTTACCGTGGTTGCCGGCGGTATTGGGGCGAACCGTGGACAACGCCGAGAGCACGCGCCGGTTCTTGCAGGACTATCGCCGCACCGCTGCCGATCTGGTGGCGGCCAACTACTACGGCCGGTTGCGCGAGCTGACGTTGAAAGGCGGCTTGCGAGGCATCCATCCGGAATCCGGCGGCCCATTTTTCGACCATTGGATCGACGCGCTCCAGTGCGAGGGCATCAACGATGTGCCGATGGGCGAGTTCTGGAAACGCAACAGTGAGCCGGATGGTCCGATCACCTGGGATCACAATCCCTCGCTGAAACAAGCCGCCAGTGCTGCACACATCTACGGCAAACCGGTCTGCCAGGCGGAAGCATTCACTTCGTTTGGGGATGATTGGATGGACGATCCGTGGAGCATGAAGGATGTTGGCGACGCCGCGTTCTGCGAGGGTCTGACCCGCAACGTGCTCTGCTTCTGGATTCACCAGTCCCGGCTCGACGCCAAGCCGGGGTTCCAGTGGTCGCATGTCGGCACCCACTTCGACTGCAACCTGACGTGGTGGCCCATGAGCGGCGCGTGGCTGACCTACCTGGCCCGCTGCCAGCACCTGCTCCGGCAGGGATTATTCGTTGCCGACTTCGCCTATCTGCAGGACGAGGCGATTCCCGGATTCATCGCACCGCGTCCCAACCAGCGGACGACCGGTTTCGACTACGACGTGCTCAATGCCGAAGTACTGTTGACCCGCGCCACCGCCCGCAACGGCCGGCTGACGTTGCCCGATGGCATGAGCTACCGCTACCTTGTGTTGCCGCACCAGTCCGACGCCATCCTTGCACTCGCTACGCTGAAGAAGATCAACCAGTTGGCCGAAGCCGGTGTGACGGTCATCGGCCCCAAGACCCTCGCCGGCTCGGTGGCCAAGATGCGCGAAGGCCCATTGGATGTCATAACGCGCGCCGACGACCTGATGCCGGACATCGAGTTCCGCAATCCCTCGCCCGGCGCGAACTTCGACTGGATCCATCGCCGTGACGGCGCGACGGAGATCTACTTCATCAGCAACCAAAGCGCGCGGGACACAACTGCTCACATCGTGTTCCGCGTCGCCGGCAAACAACCCGAACTCTGGGACGCCGTCACGGGCCGCATCCGCGATCTGCCGGATTGGCGAGAGGAGCACGGGCACACGCTCGTGCCGCTGCAGTTCGAGCCGCGGCAAAGTTGGTTCGTGGTTTTCCGGAAAAGAATTCAGAAGTCAGCCGATAGAAGTCAGAATTCAGAAAAAGTGAATTTCCCGCAATTGAAACCTGTGCAGGAGATCAGCGGTCCGTGGACAGTGGCGTTCGACCCGAAGTGGGGCGGGTCTGAACGAATCACCTTCGAGAAGCTCGAAGACTGGACAACGCGGCCCGAAAATGGCATCCGATACTACTCCGGCACGGCGATTTATCGGACGACCTTTGAATCGAAAGCCCAAAATCCGAAATCGGCCATCTATCTGGATCTCGGCGTGGTGAAGAACGTCGCCCGGGTGTGCCTCAACGGCCGTGATCTCGGCATCATCTGGACAGCGCCGTGGCGGATAGAAATCACCCGCGCGCTGAAGCCGGGTGCAAACGAACTAGAGATCGAGGTGGCCAACCTCTGGCCCAACCGGCTGATCGGCGACGCGACTCTGCCGAAGGACAAGCGGCTCACAGTCACGAATGTCCGCACCTACGACACGATGACTAGCGTCACCTATGACTGCAAGAAGTGCGAGGACCGCAAGCGAACAGGTAAGCCCGCCGAACTGCTCCCCTCCGGTCTGCTCGGCCCAGTCACGATTCAATCAGCCGTAGAGAGGACTGTCCCGTGAAGAAGAAGGCTTTCACCCTTACCGCCCTGCTGCTGGCGCCGCTGGCCGCGCTCCACGCTGCCACACCGGCGCGGCCCAACTTTGTTTTTGTCCTCGGCGAGGGCCACGGCTGGAGCAGCACGTCGGTGCAAATGGATGACGCCGTGCCGGGGTCGCAGAGCGATTATGTCCGCACGCCGAACTTCGAGAAACTGGCGGCCGCCGGCATGCGGTTCGCTAACTTTTACGCGCCGTCGCCGCGGTGTACGCCGTCGCGGGTCGCCTTCTTCACCGGCAAGAGCCCGGCGCAGTTGCACATGACGTTTATCAACGAAGGCAAGCAGGACAGCGGTGGGACTGGAAATACACGCGTGATTCCGCCATCGGCCTCGATGGAATTGCCGACGAGCGAGACGACCCTCGCGAAGTTGCTCAAACACATCGGCTACGCGACCGCCCATTTCGGCAAATGGCACATGGGCCGCGCCAACCCGTCGCAGCATGGCTACGACGAGAACGACGGCGCCAACGGCAACGGCGGCCCCGACAACGTGGACAATCCGCATCCGAAACAACTCTACGGCATGACCGAGCGTGGCCTGGAGTTCATGACGCGGCAGGTCAAGACCGGCCAACCGTTCTATCTCCAGATGTCGCACTATGCCTCGCGCCAAGGCGGCGACGCGCGGCCGGAGACGATTGCCACCGTGAAAAAATGGGGCGGCAACCTGAGCGAACGGGAAATCGACGAAGCCGCCGCCGATCTCGACCTCGATATCGCGTTCGGGATGGTGCTGAAGAAACTCGACGAACTCGGCATCGCCAATAAAACCTACGTCATCTTTACCACCGATCACGGCACGCCGGGAAAAAATCCGCCGCTGGCCGGCGGCAAGGGCACGGTGTCCGAAGGCGGCCTGCGCGTGCCGTTCATCATCCGCGGGCCGGGCATCAAGCCGGGTGTTTGCTCCCACGTGCGGGCGCTCGGCGCGGACCTGTTTCCCACGATCGCCGAACTGGCGCACGTGAAGGAACCGCTGCCGCAAGGCGTTGAAGGCGGCAGCCTCGTGCCGGTGCTCACCAACGCCGGCACCGGAACGGTGAAACGGCCGCGCGCGGAGTTCATCGTCCATTTCCCGCACTACGACAAGGACGCCCTCGGCCCGGCTTCCGCGATCCTGCTGGGCGACTTCAAGTTGATCCGCATTTACGAGACCGGCGCGCTGCGCCTGTTCAATGTCACCAAAGACCCCGGCGAGCGCCACGACCTCGCCAAGGAGATGCCGAACAAGGTTGCGGAATTGAGTCGCCGGCTGGATGAGTATCTGAAGTCCGTGAACGCCCAGATGCCGACGCCCAATCCGAACTACGATCCGAGCAAACCTACGCCGGAACCGAAGCGCGGTGGCAAGGGAAGGAAGAACCAGCAATGATTCGATTTGCCTTCCTGTTCTTGCTGTCAGCCGGTATCGCATGGGGTCAAGGATCGTTCATCTTCTCCATCACCGCCGACTCGCACCTCGACGAGCATACCGACCGCGAGTTGTACCAGCGCACGTTACGCAATGCCGCCGCCGATAAGCCGGTATTCCACATCGATCTCGGTGACACGTTCATGTCCGAGAAACACACGAACCGGACCGCCGCCGCGCAACAGTACCTCGACCAACGCCGGTACTTCGATCTGTTGCACGTCCCGGTTCATCTCGTCCAAGGCAACCATGATGGCGAGAACGGCCGGTATCTGGACGGCACCGATGGCTTCAAAGAGCATCGTCCCGGCTGGCCGCTGCCGATTCATCCGTTGCTCGTCCGCAACCACGTCAACATCGTCTTCCACGGCCATGATCATCTTTACGCCAAGCAGGACCTCGACGGCATCGTGTACCAGGAGGTCCCCCAGCCCGGCGATCCCAAGGGCAGCACCCGCAGCGCGGCAGAATACAGCTACAAGAGCGGCGTCATCCTCGGCAGCTCCGGTCATCTCCGCGTTGTGGTCTCTGCCAACGAAGCGACAGTGGATTACGTCTGCACCGACCGTCCCATAGCTCACGCTTACACAATCTCCTCACGGAGCAAACCATGAATAAGCGCCTGCTCGCCATGGTGCTCACTCTCTCCACTTGGTGTGTGCGCGCCGAGACTTACCGCATTGTCGGTACCGGCCAGACGAAATGCTACGATAACCGGAGCGTGATCGCGTCGCCGAGACCCGGTCAGCCGTTCTACGGCCAGGACGCCCAGCACCCGGGCACGCCGCCTTCGTACCAGCTCAGCGCCGATGGTCTGACGGTTCAGGACAACAACACCGGGCTGACCTGGCAGCACAGCCCGGATACCAACGGCGACGGTGCGCTCAACCGCGGCGATAAGCTGACGTTGAGCCAGGCGCAGGCGCTGCCGGCCAAACTCAACGCCGCCAGGTTCGGCGGGTTCAACGACTGGCGCCTGCCGACCATCAAGGAACTTTATTCGCTGATCGTTTTCAGCGGTGTCGACCCCAGCGGCCCCGGCGTGGAGCGCGCGCGGCTGACGCCGTTCATCGCTACGAACTATTTCACGTTTGCTTACGGAGACACGCGCCAGGGCGAGCGCCTCATTGACTCGCAATACGCTTCGAGCACCAAGTACGTTGGCCAATCGTTCCAGGGGTACGCCAAATTATTCGGCGTCAACTTTGCCGACGGCCGGATCAAAGGCTACGACCTGCTCATGCCGGGCGGTGGCCGGGAGAAGACGTTCTTCGTGCAATACGTCCGCGGCAATGCGCAGTACGGCCAGAATGATTTCAACGACAACGGCGACGACACCATCACCGACCGGGCCACCGGCCTGATGTGGTCGAAGGCCGACAGCGGCAAGGGCCTGAACTGGGAGGCCGCGCTGGCGTGGGTGCAGGCCAGGAACGCCGGCAACTATCTCGGGCACAACGATTGGCGCCTGCCGAACGCCAAGGAATTGCAGAGCATCGTAGATTACACCCGGTCCCCCGACACCACCGGCTCACCGGCCATCCATCCGCTGTTCCATTGCTCCCAGATCACGAACGAAAATGGCCAAGCCGATTATCCATTTTACTGGTCCAGCACGACCCACGCCTCGCTGATGGCGGGCGGGAATGCAGTCTACATCGCCTTCGGCCGCGCCGCCGGATGGCCGACCGGGATGTCGGGACAAGGCGGCGGGTCGGGCCGCGGCGGACCAGGTCGAGGCGGACTGCCATCGGGTGGACCGGGCGGTCCGCGCCCGGATAGGCCCGGCGGCGGCCCGCCGGATTCTGACCGGCCAGGTTCCGGTTCCGTCAGCTACCATTTTAGCGACGTCCACGGCGCGGGCGCGCAACGCAGCGATCCGAAGACCGGCGACCCCACCCAGTTCCCGCATGGCCGCGGTCCGCAAGGCGACGTTATCCGTATCTACAACCACGTCCGCCTTGTCCGCGGCGGGTAGACCTCAGGCCATCGCCGGCGTTCTCAAACCGACCATCGTCCGTCCGCGGCCAAGGCCCGGGCGCGAACACAGCTTGAGATCTCACAGCGCAAAGTTCGTCCTTGATTTTGCGATATTCGGGACGATACTATTTTGGTTGGTAATTTCCACGAGAAAAGCTCATACTGCCTCCGTTGTGAGCATGAAGCTGCCAATCATCATTCAGGGCGGGATGGGGGCGTATGTGTCAAGCTGGCGCTTGACGCAGGCGGTTTCGCGGCTTGGTCAACTGGGTGTGGTGTCCGGCACCGCGCTGGATTACATCCTCTCCCGGCGGCTGCAGGACGGCGACCCGGACGGGCGCATCCGGCGCGCGCTGGAGCACTTCCCGTTCCCCCGCATGGCCCGCCGCATCCTAGATGCGCACTTTATCCCCGGCGGCCGCAAGCCCAACACGCCCTACCGTCTGACCCGTCTGCATTTGGTCGAAGGCGAGCGGGCGGCACAGGAACTGTGCGTTGCCAGCAATTTCGTGGAGATATTCCTGGCCCGGGAAGGCCACACGAATCCGGTGGGCATCAATTACCTGGAGAAAATTCAATTGCCGCACCTGCCGTCCCTCTACGGCGCCATGCTGGCCGGAGTGGCCGTGGTGATTGTGGGAGCGGGTATTCCGATGGAATTCCCTGCCGCGCTGGCCGCGCTGGCGGAACATCAGCCGGCCATCTACACCATACACGTTGCCGACGCCCAGTCCGGCGGGGACTGCCGCATGGTATTTGATCCCGCCCTGTTCCGTGAATCCACCCAGAGCCTGCCGCCGTTGACACGGCCGCAGTTCCTGCCGATCATATCCTCCGACGCTCTGGCGCTGATTCTGTGCAAGAAGATGAAAGGCCCCCTGGACGGCTTCGTCGTCGAAGGGCCGCTGGCCGGCGGACACAACGCCCCGCCGCGGGGACTCCTGAAACTGACCGCGGATGGGCAACCCCAATACGGTCCGCGGGACGAGGTCAACTTGGAAGTGCTGCGCAAGCTGGGCCTGCCGTTCTGGCTGGCGGGTTCGTACGGTTCGCCCGAGCGCGTGCAGTCAGCGCTGGCGGCCGGAGCCGCCGGAGTGCAAGTGGGCACGCCCTTCGCCCTCTGTGTGGAATCGGGGCTCACACCGGAACTGCGGCACGCCCTCATTCATAAGGCGCTGACGGGCCAAGCCAAAGTATTCACCGATCCGATCGCCTCGCCGACGGGCTTCCCGTTCAAGGTGGCCGAACTGGAGGGGACCCTTTCGGACAACGCCGTGTATCTGAACCGCCGGCGGGTATGCGACCTGGGCTTCCTGCGCGAAGCCTATCGCCGCGCGGACGGCTCCATCGGTTACCGCTGCGCCGCCGAAGCAGAGGCCGCGTTTGTGGCCAAGGGCGGCAAGCCGGAGCTGATCAAGGGCCGGAAGTGCCTGTGTAACGCTTTGATCGCCAACGTCGGGATGTCCCAGAAACTCGCCGATGGCAGCGAGGAGCTGCCGCTCGTCACCCTAGGCGACGACTTTGCCGGGATCGGCCGCTTCTGCTCGCTAGACGAGACGGATTATGCCGCCGCCGATGTCATCCGCATTCTGCTGTCCGGCGGCCGGACCTGACCCGGCTGACAGAGACGGACAAGTTTTCACGCCGCCGGAGGGCCGTCCGGCGGGGATTTGCCCAGCGGCTCCAACACCCAGCGTTTGTTGAACCAGAAATACTGCTCGGGTTGGGCGCGAATGGCCGGCTCTACCCGCTCCATGACCGACTGCGTGATCCGACGCTCGTCCGCATCCGGATCCGCCGCGGGATCGGGCCAGATCGGTTCCAAGCTGGTGAAAACGTGTTGCGTCCAGTCGGTGCGCCGACAGTAGGTCGGAAAAACCGGCACGCCGGCCTCGCGGGCAAACAGCGCCAGTCCGCGGCCGAGATTGGCCCGGCCGCCAAGAAAAGCGATGTCCAACGCGGCCCGCTTGGCGCGCACATCTGGCAGAATGGCCAGCACCTGGCCACGCGCCAGCCGGCGGACCACCTCCCGCAGCGACCGGGAATCCGTGAGCACAACCTCCACGCCGGTCTGACTGCGCAGCCGGTTCAGGTACGCATCGGTCAGGGGATTCTTCTGCCGGCGCGCCATAAAGAAGACCGGGATGCAGTGGGCGGGGGCCGCGATGCCTGCCAGGTCCCAGTTACCCATATGCGGCACGGCGAGGATGGCACCGCGTCCGGCCCGCAGATACTCCCGCAGCCCGCCCGGATCGTCCCAGCGCGTCAGCCGCAGCAGTCGCGCCGGCGTCAGCCGCGGAATGCGCATCACCTCTACCGCGTTGAAAAAAAAATTGCGCCACGCGCAGCGGACGACGGCGCGGCACACGCGGGGCTCGAGCCGCCCGCCGAAGACCTCCGCCACCCGTGCCGCAGCGGTGCGCAGGCGGCGCCGCGCCGGACCGCGCGCCACGGCCGCCAGCGCCCAAGCCAACGCCAGCGCGGCGCGGTGCGGCAGCAGGCCCACGAACGCTGCCAAGCTGCGCAGCAGCACATATTCGAGCACATGTCCCACGCGATACGCCATGGCGTCACGCGGGCGGCGGCGGTGCGGCCCCGGTCGGCTGGAGTTTCACTCGCAGTGGAAAGCGGATCTTGAGGTCGCCGTCGAGCAGGATCTCGACCCAGTGCAGGCCGGCCTCGTGGAAATGCACGTTCAGGAACAGCTCGATGTTGGTCGCCGTCGCCGCGTCGCCGGACAACTTGACCTGGATGGCCTGGCCTTCTGCCACGGGGGTGTGCTGGTCCGGCCGCACCAGGCGCGTGCGCTGCTCGAAAACCCCCTCGCCGCTACACCAGCGCGTAACGACAAATAGCCGCGGATAGGTCAGCGGCAGGCGCGGGGCCATGATGAAATCGAACAGGCCGATCAGCATGAACTTGCCGTTGATCTCCTGGCGGACGTCGTCGCAAATCAACGCCGTCTGCATGTCCGGTATGATGGGTACCATGCCGACAGACTAACACGGCACGGCGGAATTGGAAAGCACATGTAACGCCAGGCAGCGGTCCGATGGCGGGCAGGGGCAAGGCCTTGCGCGCCGCGCAACAAGGTTTGGCCCCATAGACCATGGGCGCCGAGCGCTTGGGCTGTCCGGCCGGAAGACCATGGCACGGGCGGCGCTTGTCCTTGCGCGCATGGCGGCCGGTGAGGCAGCAGGATGGTGAATGCCTTTGACAAATGCCCGGCGTGGCCGTAAGGTGAACTGTACTAGAGTAGGCCGCCTTAAGCGGCTGAGAAACGCAATCAACATGGGAGGGCGGATCATGGAAACAGCGACGACCAGCAATGAAAAAATCTCCGAGGCGCTCAAACTGCTGAATGAGGCGGCCCGCGAGAAGAAGACGGAGTTCCAGCATCTACTGACGGACAAGTATGCGCATTTGAAGGACGCCGTCTTGGAGTCCGAGCACACGGTCGCGCAGGCGCTGGAAGCCGCGAAGAAGCGCGCCGTGGAAGCCGCCGCGCAGGCGAAGGAATACGGCCTCGAGAAGGCCAAGCAGGTGGATGAGCAAGTCCACAAGAATCCATGGCCCTACATCGGCGGTGCGGCGGGCTTCGGCCTGCTGCTGGGCTACATCCTGGGCCGGAACAACAGCCGATAAGCATGATCTTCCGACTTCTGAAAGGGGCCTGCACCGCCGCGTTCGTCTGGCTGCTCAGGCGGTACCGGACGATCTCCCTGGACCTGCTCAAAATCCACGGGGCTGCGTATTACGTCCGGGGCGTGCAGGGCGTCCGGTACGCGGCGCTGATGCTCCTCGTGGCGGCCGCCTTGGTGGGCGTGGGCGTGGCGGGGTTTCTCCTGATCCATCTCGGGGTGGCGGCGGTGATTTATGACCTGGCCGGGAGCTGGCTGCTGGCGGGCGCCGTGCTGCTGGCGCTGGGCATGCTCTATGTGCTGCTGGCCCTGTTCGCGCTACGCTATTGCCTGGACGAGCGCCGCTGGATGCGCTGGACCGGCGCAAGCCGGCTGGTGGCACAGGTGACGCGCGGCGGGAAGAAGCCTTGAGCCGGGCGTGGCGGCGGTCGGATCGGCCTTACCCTGCGGCGGGCTTCTTGTCCACCAGGGAATGGGCAAGGATGTCCAGCGGCTCCTCGGCCTCGGCGGAGCGCCGCTCGATCCAGCCGAGCAGCGACCGCACCAGTTCCTCGCGGCGCTCCTCGCGCTCCTCCAGCGGCCGGCCGGCCAGGTTCAGCACGCCGGCCGCCATGTTGAAATGCCCGCCCGCCGAACCCTGGTCGCGGACGACGGCCTTGAGCAGCGCGCCGCAGCGCGCGCTGGGCTGGCTCGAGCGCAGCGAGATCAGCAGGTCATCATCGCGCCACGCGGTGCAGAACGTCCATGTCACCCGCTCGATGCGCGAGAGCAGGTCGGCGATTTCCGGCACGATTTCCGGCTGCTCCACGGCGTCGAGGTGGCTCCACGCCGCTCGGCCGTAGACCTGCGCGTGGTCCATGGCCTCCCGCAGGTGGGCAAAGTAGGCCCGCGGCAGGGGCGCATGGCGGATATCGCCGAGGATTTTCATGTTGGCCCGCGGCAGGAGCGCCGTGTAGGCCTCGAGATCCAGCGGCGTGAAGCGGCGCGAGAAGTCCAACGTCTCCGTGGCAATGGCATAGACCAGCAGCGCCGCCAGCCACGGCGGCACGGCGACATCCGCCGCCTTGAGATACTCGTAGAGGATGCTGGCTGTCGCGCCCAGCCCCGGGCGGAAATCCATCAAGCCCTCGAACCCCTTCCGGGCGCGCGTCTGCGGGTGGTGATCAATCACGCCGATCACCCGCGCGCCGGGCGGCACCGTCACACGCCCCGACCACGGAACGCCGTCGAGCACGAGCGCCGCCGGACGCCGGCGGCCGAGCCGGAGCTGGCCGGCGAGCAGGAAGCCGTAGCGACAGTACCGGAGCATCTGGCGGTTCTCGGCGCGCGACGCCTGGCCGGTAAAGACAATGCGGCTGGGCACGCCAAACCGGGCCTTGAGCAGCAGGTGCAGCGCCGCCGCCGAGGCGATCGCGTCGGGATCGGGATAATCGTGCGGGATGATCAGCACCCGGCCGTGGGCCGGCAGGACGGCCTGAAGTGCCGCCAAAGGCGGCGCGAGCACAGTGGCGGACGCAGGGCGGCCATTGGCTGGATGATCGTTGGATCGGCCGTTGGGCATCGCACCCCTTCCTCATACGCCGCCGGACCGACCGCTGCCGCGCAGGCCATCAGACACCGTCCTGCAATGGACATATCGAGGCGCCATGGGTTTCGAGGATGGGAAGCGTTCCCCCCACCCCCTTCCGTGCGGGGAGAGAGTGCTCACGCGATCGCCTTGAAGCACAGCGTGGCATTGTGGCCGCCGAAGCCCAGCGAATTTTTCAGGCAGGCCCGGACCGGAGACCGGCGGGCGACGTTGGGCACATAATCCAGGTCGCAAAGCGGATCTGGCGTTTCGTAATTGATCGTGGGCGGGACCACCTGGTCGCGGAGCGTGAGGGCGCAGGCGATGGATTCAATGCCGCCAGCCGCGCCCAGCGTGTGGCCAATCATGGACTTGTTGGAGCTGACCATGATACGGCGCGCGCGCTCCTCGCCAAACGCCCGCTTGATGGCCAGGGTTTCGCACCGGTCGTTCATGTCCGTGCTCGTGCCGTGGGCGTTGACGTAATCCACGTCGTCGGGATTCAAGCCGGCGTCGCGCATGGCGAGCTGCATGCCGCGGGCGGCGCCAACGCCGGCCTCGTCGGGCGCGGTCATATGGTAGGCGTCGCAGGTGGCGCCATAGCCGGCCAGTTCGCAGTAGATGCGCGCGCCGCGCTGCCGGGCGCGCTCGTACTCTTCGAGCACCAGGATGCCGGCGCCCTCGGCCATCACGAACCCATCGCGGTCTCGGTCGAACGGGCGGGAGGCTTTTTCCGGCGCGTCGTTGCGCGTGCTGAGCGCGCGCAGCGCGCAGAAACCACCGACGCCGAGTTCGCACAGGGGCGCCTCGGTGCCGCCGGCCAGCATCACGTCGGCGTCGCCGTACTGGATGGTGCGCAGGGATTCGCCCAGACCGTGCGTAGCGGAGGCGCAGGCGCTGACGATGCAGTAATTGGGGCCCTGGAGGTTCAGGTCAATGGCAATCAGGCCGGCGGCCATGTTGCTGATCATCTGCGGGATCATGAAGGGGGAGAAACGCGACGGCCCCTTGGTCAGCAGCACCGTGTGCTGCTCCTGCAGGATCTGCAGACCGCCGACACCGGAACTGACGATGCAGCCGATGCGCTCGACATTCTCGGCCGCCAGGTCCAGGCCGGCATCGGCCACCGCTAGCTTGGCGGCCGCCACGCCATAGTGGCTGAAGGGATCCATCCGGCGCTGCTCCTTCTTGGAGACGAACCGGTCGAGGTCGAATTCGATCAATTCACCGCCGATGCGGGAGCCGTACTGGCTGACGTCGAACCGGGTGATGGCGCGGATGCCCGACTGGCCGGCACACAGCCGCTCCCAAAAACGGGACACCTCACAGCCCAGCGGGGAAAGCACCCCCAAGCCGGTGACAACTACGCGACGACGTTGCATGGCTTCCCTTTCCCCGCAGCCGACGCCGGCGGGGCCGGCTAAAAAGTCGGGGACGACTGACGAACAGAACATCTCCGGCTTGGTCCCGCGGCGATCAGGCGCTAAAGCCCTTGCCCTTGAGATAGTTGATGACCGCGCCGACGGTGGTCAACTTCTCCGCTTCCTCATCCGGAATCTCGGCGCCGAATTCCTCTTCGAACGCCATGACCAGTTCCACCGTGTCGAGCGAATCCGCGCCCAAATCCTCAATAAACGAGGCCTCGGGGGTCACCTGCTCGGGGTTCACGCCGAGCTGTTCGACGATGATTTCTTTGACTTTATCTTCGAGTGCCATGGCTATCTCCTTAACTATGCGTTGGCTTGCTTACGCGGTCACCATGCCGCCGCAAACGGTCACCACCTGGCCGGTCACATAGGCGGCGGCATCACTGGCCAGGAACAACACGACCTGCGCGACATCGGCCGGCTCGCCAAAACGCCCCAGCGGAATGGCCTCGAGCATCTTCTTCCGGATGTCCTCCGACAACTTATCGGTCATTTTCGTCTTGATAAAGCCCGGGGCCACCGCGTTGACGCGAATGCCGCGCGAAGCCAATTCCTTGGCCGTGGACTTGGTCAACGCAATGACCCCGGCCTTGGAGGCGGCGTAGTTACACTGTCCGGCGTTGCCGATCAAGCCAATAATGGAGGCGACATTGACAATCGCGCCGCTACGCTGCTTCATCATGGACCGGCAAACGGCCTTGGTAAACAGGAACGTTCCCTTGAGATTAATATCCAGCACCTGGTCCCAATCCTGCTCGGTCATGCGGACCAAGAAGTTGTCCTTGGTAACGCCCGCGTTGTTGACCAGGATGTCAATGCGGCCAAAATCCTTTTCCACGGCGTTAACTGCGCTCTGCACCGCCTCAGCATTGCTGACATCCACCGCGTAACACAACGCCCGACGGCCCGCCGCGGTCACCAAGGCGGCCGTCTCGGCCAGCCATTCGGTTTGCAGATCGCAAAGGGCCACATCCGACCCCGCCGCGGCCAACTGGTCGGCAATGGCTTGGCCAATGCCACGCGCCGCACCCGTCACCAATGCGATTTTTCCGTCCAGAGCCGCCATTGTATTATCCCGTCTCCGCCGGGGCTGCCACCGTCCCCGCGCTGGAGTGGTCGGCTATGTTATAGAGCGCGGCCTGTTTGTCAATACGTTTGACAAGCCCCGTCAGTACCTTGCCCGGTCCGCATTCCACGTAGGCCTGCACACCCTGCGCCTGGAGCGTGCGGATCCCCCACACCCACTGGACGGAACTGGTGATCTGCCGGACCATCAACTGGCGGATCTCCTCCGGCGTGGTGTGGAATTGTCCCGTAACATTCGAAATGACAGGGTATTGCGGCGGTGAGAGCTGCACACCAGCCAGGCCCTCCGCCAGCTGGCAGGCCGCGGAGGTCATCAGCACGGAATGGAACGCCCCGGCGACCGGCAGCCGGATCGCCTTTTTCGCGCCGAACTCCCGGGCCCGTTGTTCGGCGGCGTCAATGCCTGCGCGCGGACCGGACAACACGGTCTGCTCCGGCGAATTGAGGTTGGCGATTTCCACGCCGGTTTCCCGGGCCAGCCGGGCGAGGGCGTCGTCCGCCATGCCCAGTACGCTGAGCATGGCGCCGGGATGCGCTTCGCAGGCAGCCTGCATGGCCCGGCCGCGGATATCGAGCACGCGCAGCGTATCCTCGAACGAAATCACCCCCGCGGCATGCAACGCGGTCCATTCGCCGGAGCTGAGCCCCGCCGCGGCGGCGCACGCCGCCGCCGGCCGGGATTCCCGCCAGGCGGTCAGACAGGCGAGGCTGACGACAAAAATCGCCGGCTGCGCATGGCAGCTTTGCGTCAGCGTTTCGAGCGGCCCCTCAAAGCAGAGGGTGGCCAGGTCGTAACCCAGCACGGCGTTGGCGCGGTCGAACAGCGCCCGGCAGGCCGGCCGCGCCACGGCCAGGTCCCGGCCCATGCCGACCGCCTGGGCGCCCTGCCCCGGAAATAGAAGCGCTGTTTTCATCGTGCTCAGGGGGATCCTTTCGGACGGCCAGTCTAGCAGACTGCGGCCGGAAGCTGCACGCAAAAAAAACCGCGTTTAACCCCGCAGAGGGGTCAGCCTGTGCTCGTACATTCACCGGATTCAAATGCACATACCGACTCGACCTCAACAAGTAGTCGTCACCCGCCACCAGCCGGGCACCATACCGCCCTGGCGTTAGATGACCATGACAGCGATGCCGGAGATTGAAGCAAATGGTATAACCCGTCAAAATCGACTGCATGAACCGGCCCAGGTTGGCGTGCGGGGTTTCCAACACGAGATGCAGGTGGTTGTCCATCAGGCCATACGCGAAGATTCACACCGCGTACGTACGCACACTCTCGGCCAGGCGCGCATAACCGCATCTTCTTCGTCATGGAATTATCAAAGTCACCCATGAAGATCCACCAGTTCCGCAAGGGCTTGCCATGAAGTTGGAGTCCGTTGGCCGCGCCGGGGATGCTCTGCATCCAATACACAAACCATTTCAGGCTGTTCTTCTGCCACCGTTCGCTGTTGATGCGCTGCTTCTGGCCGGAACCATCGGGCTTCCAATCTTCAATGTCGGTTTCGACGAAGCGCGGGTTGGCCCAGTCATAATCATGCTCACCGTTCGGCGGATAATGCGCCCATCCGCAGCCGGGATGTACAATCTTGTGAGACTTGTCACTGCCGACGAACTTGCCCCAGAAGAGCAGCTCATCCCACTTGTCGGGTGGAGGCTTATCGAGGCAATCTATATGGCTCAGCACACATTCGATCTGGTGTATGTGGTCCTCGCACGCCTCCGATGTGCCGCGCTGGTAGTTGTAGTGATAAACCGTGTATGTGTTCTTCAGCACAGGCAGGTCTTTTTGATCGCGGTTGCTGTTGCTTATGTCACCGAACTGACTGGCCATATTGGACTCCCACAGCACCAGCTTGCCCCCATGGTATCCCCATATCCAGACTTCCTTGACGCCGCGTTCCTCTACCCATTTCTGAATGTCGATCTTGTTCATGATCGCGTTGTAGTCAGTGACCGGTACTTTCTCTCCGAGTTTCTTTGGGCAAACTGGCGTTGGTTCGTGGAACTCGAAGACATTCAGGAGATGGTATTTCAGGCTCTGTTTGGCTTCTGGGTTTTTGTAGGCGTGGTAACGCGAGCCTTCTTCCAGCGCGGCGATGAGTTCTTGCGTCTGCCGTTCGGTCTTGCCGCGCGTCTCCTGCAACGATGCGCCCCAGTCTCCCGTGACGGATATGTCAATCATCTCGCCCTTCACCGGAAAATACTTTACGACGACGATGGGAATTTCCATGGGAATGGCGCTGTCGTCTTCAGCGCAGGCGCACGCGCATGGCAGAACCAGCATGAAGGCACCTAACAGCCGGAATGATACTTGTGTTTTCATAAATCACCGGACAGTGTTATTGGGTTCAACTGATCCGTAAATACCACTTCACTTTGCGGGAGATTAGCAGGCCATGATGATTAAGTCAAGAGCAATTATCATGGTGCAATTATCATGAGTGGAGGGACCGATGGTGATAACTCTTGCGCGGCAGCATGTTGCCGCAGCCGCGTTGCCGCGCGGGCGACAGTAAGGGCCGTCCAAACGCTTTGGTCTTGCTGTTTTGACGGGCGACGCAAGCTGCAAACATCAAGTCACGCCAGACGATCCGCCGGAGGCCATGTCCGCCGCGGATGACCTCCGTTGTTTCAGGCTCTTCCTTTTAGCCTGTCCGATCTTTCTGCTGCCGCGGGCTGTCCTCTGTGACCTCAAACACCTCTGCGACCGCGGTGATGAAATCCCCGCCTGCTGCTTACCGTCTTCTGCAAGCCGTGGCGTTCCTGCCAGGAAGTGGCTGGCTGCTGCGCGGTTCCGCCGCCTACGAGACCCGGGGGCGGGGCGTGTATTTCGTGTGCAGCAGTTCATGTGCTTTGTGGCTGAGCGGATGGCCGAGGAAGTCGGCGTAGAGCTGCTGGATCGCCGGGTTTTCGTGCGATTTGCGCAGGGCACGGTGCTCGTCTTCCTGGTAGATCGCCGTCAGCCGAGCCTGGCGCACCACGTTGGACGTCAGACGCGGCTGGCCACCGCCGCCGATGCAGCCGCCGGGACAGGTCATGATCTCGACGAAGTGGTAGTGCGCCGCACCGTTCTGGATGCGTTCGATGAGCTGGCGCGCGTTGCCGAGGCCGTGTGCCACGGCCACGTGCAGCGTGGCGCCCTTGAGGAACGACCAGGCCGGCACCGTCTCCGCGATGGGGATGGAGGCCTCCTTGACGCCCGCCAGGCCGGCAAGGGGCCGGATATGGAGGTTCGGGAAAGGCAGCTCCCGGCCGGTGATCAGTTCGCAGGCGGTGCGCAACGCCGCCTCCATCACGCCGCCGGTGTTGGCAAAAATATCGGCCGCGCCGGTGGACTCGCCCAGCGGCGAATCCATCTGGCCCTCGCCCAGGGCCTTGAAATCTATGCCGGCCTGCCGGATCATGCGCGCCAGCTCGCGGGTGGTCAGGACGACGTCCACGTCGCTGAACCCGCTGGCGTTCATCTCCGGCCGCCGGGCCTCGGCCTTCTTGGCGGTGCAGGGCATGACGGAGACCACGAACAGCTCTCCGGGCTTTCGGCCGAGCTTGCCGGCGTAGTAGGTCTTGAGTACCGCGCCCATCATCTGCTGCGGCGATTTGCAGGTGGAGAGGTTCGGCAGCAACTCAGGATGGAAATACTCGACGTAGCGGATCCAGCCGGGCGAGCAACTGGTGAACATCGGGAGGTGGGCTTCCTTTCCGTCCGCCAGGGCCTTCCGCAGGCGGTGCAGCAGCTCGGTTCCTTCCTCCATGATGGTCAGATCGGCGGCAAAATTGGTGTCGAACACGCTGTGAAACCCGAGCCGGCGCAGGGCGGAAATCATCCGGCCCTTGACCAGCGTGCCCGGCGGATAGCCGAAGCATTCGCCCAGCGCGGCACGGATCGCCGGCGCCGTCTGGACCACAACACACTTGTGCGGATCGCTGAGCGCCGCCCAGACTTCGTCCGTCTGATCGCGCTCCATGATAGCGCCGACGGGGCAGACGGCGGCGCACTGGCCGCACTGCACGCAGGCCACGGTGGCGAGGTCCTGGTCGAACGCCGGGCCAACGACGGTTTTGAAGCCGCGGTACTGCGGGAACAGCGCCGTCACGCCCTGCATGTCGCCGCACACCGTGACGCAGCGGCGGCACAGGATGCACTTGGCCGTGTTGCGGACAAGCGCCGGCGTGCTGGTATCTTCCCGGCGCCGGCTTTTTTCACCCGGATAACGGTTCTCGCGGATGCCCAGTTCGCGCGCCACTGCCTGCAGTTCGCAATCCTCGTTGCGGCTGCAGGTCGGGCAGTCGCCGTCGTGCTCAGAAAGCAGCAGCTCGACTACCGTCCGCCGCGCCGCGCGGACACGGGGCGAATGGGTATGCACCTGCATGCCGTCGGCGATGGGCATGACACAGGAGGCGGCCAGATCCCGCAGGCCTTCGATCTCCACGAGGCAGACCCGGCAGGCGCCGATGGCCTGGATATTTTCCAGGTGACAAAGCGTGGGGATGCGCACCCCCGCCTGCCGCGCGGCGTCCAGCACAGTGGCGCCCTCCGCCACGTCCACCTGAATTCCGTCAATGATCAACTTGGGCATGATTCGCTCCGCTCATGATGTGAGATTTAAGAAGTTAGATTTAAGATGTCATTCAGGACTGCTGCGCCTGGCCGTCTTCAAGCCGGCCGCAAAGATCGCCGTCAACTCGTTCGCCTCCTGAAGGAGTGGCACCACACGCGCCGCCGGCAGAAGTTCGCCCGCGATAAGGAGTTCCAGCCAAAACGCGCTTTCGTCGGCCGCTTCCAGCACCGTGCCCAGTTTGGAGACGAAGTCGGCTTTCGACTTGCCCCGGCACGCGGCGCGATAATTCGCGCCGACCGAAGTACCGCTCTTGACCAACTGATAGGCGACTACGCGCCCGGCTGGATTGCGCGGCAGTGCCGCGCTAAGCGCCATCACCCGCAGGGCGAATTGCTGGGTCCGCTTGTTCAGTTCGTCGCTGTTCATCTGTGACCTCTCAAAAATCTTACCTCTTACATCTCACTTCCTGCTTTTTTCCCGTAGTCGCAGCGCAGGCAGCGCTTGGCCTGGCGGACAGCCACCGGCTCGGTCCAAGGCTGTTCGACTTCATCGAAATTGTTCCGGCGCCGGTCCACGGCCAGCAACGGCAGCTTGTCGCGGGCGTATGGTTCCGGATCGGCATCCGGATCGAAGGCCGTCTGGACCTCCTGCTGGACGCGCCAGAAGGCGTGTGGGGCGCCGGTCAGCTTTTCGTCCATGCCCACCGCCGCCTTTTCGCCGGCGGCCACGGCCTCGATCACGGAGGACGGCCCGGTGACCATGTCGCCGCCGGCAAACAGCCAGGGCAGCGAGGTCTGGCCAGTGGTCGGATTGACCTCGACCAGGTGGCTGCTCGTGAACTTCGGCTGGAGGCCGTCAAAGACCTTGTGCGGATCGAGGGTCTGGCCGATCGCCGCGATGATCTGATCCGCCGCAATGACGAAGTCGGTGTCGGCCTGAGCCTCGGGCCGCCGACGGCCCGAACGGTCGAACTCCCCGAGCTGCATCCGCCGGCATTTCAAGCCGGCGACCTGGCCACCCTTGACGACCACTTCGACCGGTGCGGTGAGCAGTTGCAGCCGGGACCCCTCGTGCTCGGCTTCCTCGATCTCCTCGGCGTAGGCCGGCATTTCCTCGCGCGTGCGACGGTACACCACCGTGACCGTCTCCGCGCCCAGCCGCAGGGCGGTACGCGCGGCGTCAATGGCGGCGTTGCCGCCGCCGACGACGATGACATGTTTACCCACCGGCACGGAGCCGCGGAGGTTGTAATGGCGCAGAAAGCGGATCGCCTCGGTCACCCCGTCGGCGGCGTCGCCGGGGATGCCCAGCTTCGTGCCGAGCGGCGCGCCGACCGCCAGGAAGACCGCCTCGTAGCCGTCGTCCCGCAGGCTCTTGAGCGTGAAATCCGTGCCCAGCCGCCGGCCGGTCTGGAGATCCACGCCCATGCGCTCGATCATGCGAATCTCCCGCGCGAGGATTTCACGCGGCAGCCGGTAGGCGGGGATGGTCTGCACCAGCATGCCGCCCGGCCGGGGCTCGGCTTCGAAGACCTTGGGCATATAGCCCAGCCGGGCCAGAAAATAGGCGCAGGCCAGGCCGGCCGGCCCGGCGCCGACGATCGCCACCTTGCGCCGGGCGTTGACGGGGTTGTCGCGCACCTCCGGCAGTTGAATGGTGACCTCCTGGTCCACCATGAATCGCTTCACGCCGCGGATGCTGAGGGGGTCGTCCAACTGGGCGCGGCGGCAATGATCCTCGCAGGTATGGAAACAGACGCGGGCGCACACCGCGGCAAACGGGTTGCGCTCCCGGTGCAGCCGGAGCGCCTCGGCAAACCGCTTCTCGCCCACCAGGGCGACGAAGCCCGGCACGTCCACGCCCGCCGGACAGGCGCTCTGGCACGGCGCGCGCACCAGCCCGGCACAGACGCCGGCGGGGCACTTCTTGTCGCGGATATGGGCGATGTATTCTTCGCGAAAATGGCGGAGCGTGGACAGCACCGGATTGGCCGCGGTCTTGCCCAGGCCGCACAGCGCGGCGTCCTTGATCCGCTGGCCGAGTTCGCTCAGCCGGTCGAGGTCGTCCTCCCGGCCCTGGCCCGCGCAGATGCGCGTGACGATTTCCAGCAGGCGCTTCGTGCCGACGCGGCACGGCGGGCACTTGCCGCAGGATTCCTCCTGGACGAACTCCAGGAAGAAGCGCGCCACGTCCACCATGCAACTGTCGCTGTCCATGACGATCAGTCCGCCGGAACCCATGATGGCGCCGAGTTGCTGGAGCGACTCGTAATCCAGCTTCACGCCGAGGTGCTCCTTCGGGATGCAGCCGCCGGAGGGGCCGCCGATCTGCGCGGCCTTGAACGGCTTGCCGCCCTTGATGCCGCCGCCCACGTCATAGATCAGTTCACCGAGCGAGATGCCGATCGGCACCTCGACGAGCCCCGTGTTGTTCACCGCGCCGGCCAGCGCGAAGACCTTGGTGCCCTTGCTCTGTTCCGTGCCCAGCCCCGCATACCAGGCCGCGCCCTTGAGCAGGATCGGCGGCACGTTGGCAAAGGTCTCGACGTTGTTGAGCAGCGTCGGCAGGCCCCAGAGGCCCTTGTTGACCGGGAACGGCGGGCGCGGGCGCGGCTCGCCGCGCCGCCCCTCGATGGAGGTCATCAGCGCGGTCTCCTCGCCGCAGACGAACGCGCCGGAGCCCATGCGGATTTCGATGTCGAAGTCGAAGTCCGTCCCCAGGATATGCTTGCCGAGCAGGCCATGCTGGCGCGCCTGGTCCAAGGCGCGGTGCAGCCGTTCCAGAGCCATGGGATATTCCGCGCGGCAGTACACGTAGCCCCGCGCAGCGCCGATGGCGTAGCCGGCGATGGCCATGCCCTCGACGACGCTGTGCGGATCGCCCTCCAGCACGCTGCGGTCCATGAACGCGCCGGGGTCGCCCTCGTCGGCGTTGCAGACGACGTTCTTGCGATCGCTCCTGGCCCGGCGGGTCAGGCTCCACTTCAGGCCGGTCGGAAAACCGCCGCCGCCGCGCCCGCGCAGACCGGACTCCGTAACGATCCGAATCGCGTCGTCGGGCGCGATCTCCGCCAGCACTTTCGCCAGCGCGGCATACCCGTCCAGGGCGATGTATTCCTCGATCTTCAGCGGATCAATCAAACCGCAGTTGCGCAGGACGATCTTATGCTGTTTCTGGAAATACGCCAGGTCCCGCGTCCGCGCCTGGCGCCGGCCCGTGGCTTGGTCCAGATGCACCAGGCGCTCGACCACTTCGTTGTGCACGAGGTGCCGGGCGACGATCTCCCGCACGTCCGCCGGCTGCACGTTCTCGTACATCACGTCGTCGGGCATGATCCGGGCCACCGGGCCGGCCGCGCAGGGACCCTGGCAGCCGGTGGTCACCAGCCGTACGGCGTGGGCGAGGCCGTGCGCGGCCAGCTCGGCGGTAAACGCCGCGCTGATTTTATGCGCGCCAGACGCCAGACAGCCGCCGCCGAAGCACACCAGCACCTGCCGCGCGGCGTCCGCCGCCGGCTTCCCGCCGCCCAAGCGGGGCGCCAGGTCCGTCAGCGCCTGCGCGCGCAGCGCCTTGAGTTCCTGGGCATTTTTCAGTCGCTTGCTGGTCATGATTTGACTCCCTGTGCCGCGGCGGCGTGAACCGGCTCGCGATAGCGGGCGAGGAGCTCGCGGACCTTCGACGGCTTCACCCGCTGGTGCACCTCGTCATCAATGCTGATGGCCGGCGCGAGGCCGCACGCGCCGAAGCACCGCGCCACCTCCAGCGTGAACAGCCGGTCCGGCGTCGTTTCGCCCACGTCCACGCCGAGTTCCTTCCGCAGCGCCGCCAGCACCTGCTGGCCCCCGCGCACATAGCAGGCCGTGCCCAGGCAGACGCGGACCACGTGCCGCCCACGCGGGCGCGTGGCGAAAAACGAGTAAAACGTAATGACCCCCGCCACCTCGCTGTAGGGCTTGCCGAGACCCGCGCTGATGCGCTGGACCACGTCTGCCGGCAGGTGCCCGAACAGGCCCTGGGCGATCTGCAGCACCGGAATCAACCCGCCGGCCTGTCTCTGGTAGCCGGCGATCAGTTCGTCCAGCCGCCGGAACAACTCCTCCCGCGAAGCCGTCTCCTGGCACTGGCCGGCCTGCTCCGGTTTATCGGTCACCATGTTTTCACTCCTGCCGGCCTCAAGCCGGCTGCTGCTTGATGGGTTTCACTCAACATCCTTCCGGGCGTACGGCGCCGGAATGACCGCGGGGGGGTCTGCAGGCAACCGCCTTCCCGTGTCGTGCGTGCGCGGCCAATATAGTGCCGGGCCGACGTAATGCAAGCCTGAAAACGGTAATTCCTTCACATCAGAAACAATATTGTTATTTTATTATTGCAACAGTTCTTTTTTAATGTTATCCATGGCGCATAAACAGCAACCACGGAGGGAGCCCATGATCAACCTGGACATCGCCCAGCGGCTGTCGAAGTACCGCAGCGTGCTCTACAAGCTCAAGGGGCTGGGCTTCGTCAAAGTCTTCTCGGACAACCTCGGGGACGCGCTGGGGATCTCCCCCGCGCTGGTGCGCAAGGACTTCTCGCAATTCAACCTCACCGGCCACAAACGCGGCGGTTACCGGGTCGACAACCTGCTGGAGAAGCTGAACCGCATTCTCGGCAAGGACCGGGCGCAGAAGATCGTGATCGTCGGCTGCGGCAAGATCGGCACGGCCTTGATCAACTATCAGGGGTTTGCCCGGGAGGGCATCGAAATCGTGGCGGGGTTCGACGTGGACCCGGCGGTGCTGAACGCCACCGCGCCGGTGCCGATCCTCGACCTCAAGGAATTCAAGCCGTTCGTCCGGCGCGCGGGCATCAAGGTGGCCATCCTGACGGTGCCCGATAACGCCGCCGCGCAGGTGCTCGATCTGCTGCAGGCCTGCGACCTCCGGGGCGTGCTCAATTTCGCCCCGCTTCAGCTCAAGGGCTCGGAGAAATGCCTGATCCGCAACATCAACATCGGCATGGAGATCGAGAACCTGTTTTACCACCTGCGCTTTTCCGGCAAGCTGGGCGACGTCGCCAAAGCGTGAGGGTCCGTCGCGGCGGGATGGGGCAACCGATCACGAGCCCTGCGAGGGGCCCGGCCAACCGCATTCAAACCATGTAGCAAGCAGCCGTCTGCATTCCGCATCGCCAGCCAAAGTCAACGCCGCGCACCGTTACGCGATGGCGATGCAGGAAACCGGGCAGCTATCCGCGGCTTCCTTGCAGGTTGCCGCGGCCGACGCCGGAACCTCCGCCTTGACTTTGGCCACGTTGCCGTCCATCTCGAACACCTCCGGGCACAGCGTAACGCAAAGTTCGCAGCCCGTGCACGCGCTGGCATCCACTATAGCTTTCATGTCTTGTTCCTTTGGGTTGGGGTTAAACCATCAGGCCTTCAGGCTGTATTCGCTTTTGTATCTTTCCAGGATCTTGATGTAGTTCGCGCGCTCGAAGGCCACCGGGTCGGCAACCGACTTCTGGCTCATCGCGCCCTTCATCTGCTTGACGGACTTGTACTCCTTCGCCTCCATCCACTGCGTGAGACCCTGGACCAGCGTGGCGATGTGGCCCGGCCCGTGCTTGAGCAGCGCCGAAGTCGTCATCACCGCGTCCGCGCCCGCCAGCAGGTACTTCACCACCTCCGTGGCCGTCTCCACGCCCGTGGTGGCGGCCAGCGAGAGGCGGAGCTGGCCGCGCAGGATGGCGATCCAGCGCAGCGGCAGCCGGATTTCCTCGTTCGTGCTCAGGTGCAGCGTCGAAGCCACCGTCAGATCCTCCAGGTCGAAATCCGGCTGGTAGAACCGGTTGAACAGCACGAGCGCGTCCGCGCCCGCCCGCTTCAGCTTACGCGCGAAGTGGGCCACGGACGTGAAGTACGGGCTGATCTTGACCGCCACGGGGATGGTGACGGCGGCCTTCACGGCCTGCACCACCTCGATCTTCATCTTCTCGATGGCCGTCGCCGAAACCTTGGGGTTGGTCGGGATGTAATACAGATTCAGCTCGATGCCCCGGGCGCCGGCGTCCTGCATCTTGCGCGCATACTCAATCCAACCCTTGGAGGAAATGCCGTTCAGGCTGCCGATGATCGGGATCTGCGCCTGCTGCGACGCCTGGTGCAGAATGTCGAGGTATTGCTCCGGCCCGACTTTGTAATCGGCCGCCCGGGGGAAATAGCTGAGCGCTTCGGCGAAGCTCTCTGTCCCCTCCTCCAGGTGCTGTTCGAGGGCGGTCGCCTCCAATTGCAACTGCTCCTCGAACAACGAAAACATCACCACCGCCGCCGCGCCGGCCTCCTCCAGCCGCCGGATGCCGTCCACTGACTCGGAGAGCGGCGAAGCGGAGGCGATGATCGGGTTCTTCAACTCCAGGCCCATGTATTTGGTCGTCAAGTTCATGCTGTTGTTCCTTTCTTGCGTCAACAAACCATCCTCAACCGCCCGCCGCCGGGGTCGTGGCCGCCATCTTCTCGTACAGCGCCCAGCGCTCGTTGACGAACGCCTGGCCCTGCGCCAGCAACAGCTTGGCCGCCTCCGGCTGCGAGTGCGTCAGCATCTTGTAGCGCACCTCGTTGTAGATGTAGTCCTGCAGCGGCACGCTCGGCTTCTTGCTGTCCAGCACGAATGGGTTCTGGCCCTGCTGCTTCAGGTCCGGGTTGTAGCGGAACAGCGGCCAGTGCCCGCTGTCCACGGCCAGCTTCTGCTGCCGCAGCCCGTTGATCAGGTCGTAGCCGTGCGCAATGCAATGGCAGTAGGCCAGAATCAAGGCCGGGCCTGGATAGGCCTCCGCCTCGACGAAGGCGCGCAGCGTCTGCCGCGGATTGGCGCCCAGCGCCACCTTGGCCACGTACACGTTGCCGTAACTCATGGCCATCAGGCCGAGGTCCTTCTTGCCCATCCGCTTGCCGCCGGCGGCGAACTTGGCCACCGCGCCCAGCGGGGTGGCCTTGGACATCTGGCCGCCGGTGTTGGAATAGACCTCCGTGTCGAGCACGAGCACGTTGACGTTGGCGCCGCTCGCGAGGACATGGTCCAGACCGCCGTAGCCGATGTCATAGGCCCAACCGTCGCCGCCCATGATCCAGACCGACCGCTTGACCAGGTGATCGCAGATGGAGAGCAGGCCCCGGGCCTCGGGCTTGCGATTAGCCGCGAGCTTGTCCTTCAGCGCGGCGACGCGCTGGCGCTGCTGCCGGAGGTCCGCCTCGTTCTGCTGGCGGGCGCCGAGGAGCTCGCTGACCAGCGTCTCACCGACGTCGCCCGCCAATTTCGTGAGCAGTTCGCCGGCCATGACGCGGTGTTTCTCGATCGTCAGGCTGAAGCCGTAGCCGAATTCGGCGTTGTCCTCGAACAGGGAGTTGGACCAGGACGGTCCGCGGCCGTCCGGGTTCTTAGCCCACGGCGTGCTGGGCAGGTTGCCGCCGTAGATCGAGGAGCAGCCGGTGGCGTTGGCCACGATCATCCGGTCCCCGAAGAGCTGGCTGGCGATCTTGACATACGGCGTTTCGCCGCAGCCGCCGCAAGCGCCGGAAAATTCGAACAGCGGCTGCAGGAACTGCACGTCGCGCGGCGACGTCAAGTCCAGCGTGGTGCGGTCGTTCTCCGGCAGGGTCAGGAAGAAACTGAAGTTCGCGCGCTCACGCTCCAGGAGCGGGTCCTTGGCCGTCATGTTGATGGCGCGGAGGCTGACCTGTTCCTTGTTCTTGGCCGGGCAGGACTGGATGCAGAGGGCGCAGCCGGTGCAATCCTCCACGGCAATCTGCAGGATATAGCGCTTGTCCTCCTGGCCCTTGGTCTTGACCGGCGCGGCCGCGAATCCCTGCGGGGCCTGCGCCAGCGCGGCGGCGGGCACGATCTTCATGCGGATGCAACTGTGCGGACACACCAGCGCGCAGGCGCCGCACTGGATGCAGGTCTTCGGGTCCCACGCCGGCACGGTGAGGGCGATGTTGCGCTTTTCCCACTGCGTCGTGCCGGTCGGGAAGGTGCCGTCCACCGGCATGGCGCTGACGGGCAGCTCGTCGCCCTCGTCGGCCATGATGCGGCCCAGCACGTTGCGGACGTAGTCCGGCGCGGCCGCGGATACCGGGGGCGGCATTTCCAGCCGGCTGGTGGCCTGCGCCGGCACCTGCAGTTCGTGCAGGTTGGCCAGCGTCTGGTCCACGGCCTCGAAATTCTTGCGGACGACGTCCTCGCCCTTCCGGCCGTAGGTCTTCTTGATCGTGCCCTTGATCTTCTCGATGGCCTCGTGCTTGGGCAGCACGCCGGAGATGGCGAAGAAGCAGGTCTGCATAATCGTGTTGATGCGTGTGCCCATGCCGGTGGCCTCGGCCACCTGATAGGCGTCGATCACGTAGAATTTGAGCTGCTTGTCGATGACCTGCTGCTGCACCTTGCGCGGCAGGCGGGCCCAGGTCTCATCCAGGCTGTAGGGGCTGTTCAGCAGGAACACCGCGCCCGGCGCGGCGAACTTCAGCACGTCCGTCTTCTCCAGGAAGTTGAACTGGTGGCAGCCGATGAAGTTGGCCGCCTGCACCAGGTAGGTCGAGCGGATCGGGTCCGGTCCGAAGCGCAAATGGGATACCGTGCGCGAGCCGGACTTCTTGGAGTCGTACACGAAGTAGCCCTGCGAATAGAGGTCGGTTTCCTGGCCGATGATCTTGATCGTGTTCTTGTTGGCGCCCACCGTGCCATCGGCGCCGAGGCCGAAGAACAACGCCCGCGTCACCTTGTCCGACTCCGTGATGAAGCGCGGCTCGAAGCTCAGGCTGGTGTGCGTCACGTCGTCGTGGATGCCGACGGTGAAGTGGTTTTTGGGCTGGGGCTTGGCCAGCTCGTCGAGCACCGCCTTGACCATGCCCGGCGTGAATTCTTTGGAGGACAGCCCGTAGCGGCCGCCGATCACGCGCGGCCGCGCGGCGAACGGCAGCGTGCCGTTCTGCTGCGCCTCGCCCAGCACGGTCAGCACGTCCTGGTACAGCGGCTCGCCCGCCGCGCCTGGCTCCTTTGTGCGGTCCAGCACCGCGAGGGCCTTGACCGTCTTGGGCAGCGCCGCCAGGAAATGCCGCGCCGAGAACGGTCGGAACAGGTGCACCCGCAGCACGCCGACCTTCTCCCCCTGCGCCTGGAGAAACTCCACGGTTTCCAGCGCCGTCTCGGCGCCCGAGCCCATCAGCACCACCACGCGCTCGGCGTCCGACGCGCCGGCGTAGTCGAAGAGGCGATAGGCGCGGCCGGAGACCTGCGCCAGCTTGTCCATGGCCCGCTGCACGATGTCCGGTGTCTGGTCGTAGAAGGCGTTGACCGTCTCGCGGCCCTGGAAGTAGACGTCCGGGTTCTGCGCCGTGCCGCGCAGCACGGGCTGCTCGGGGTTCATCCCCCGCGCGCGGTGGGCCAGCACGAGTTCGTCATCGATCAGCGCGCGGATTTCGGCGTCGGACAGCAGGGTGATCTTCTGCACCTCGTGCGAGGTCCGGAAGCCGTCGAAGAAATGCAGGAACGGCACGCGCGAAGCCAGCGTGGCTGCCTGCGCGATCAAGGCCATGTCCATCGCCTCCTGCACGGAGGCCGAGCAGAGCAACGCAAATCCCGTCGCGCGGCAGGCCATCACATCCGAGTGGTCGCCGAAGATCGAGAGCGCCTGGCAGGCCAGCGAGCGCGCCGTCACGTGAAACACCGTGGCGGTCAGCTCGCCGGCGATTTTGTACATGTTCGGGATCATCAGCAGCAGGCCCTGCGACGCCGTGAAGGTCGTCGTCAGCGCGCCGGTCTGCAGCGCGCCGTGGACCGCGCCGCTGGCGCCGCCCTCGCTCTGCAGTTCCACCACCACGGGGACCGTGCCCCACAGGTTCTGCTTGCCCGCGCTCGACCACTCGTCGGACAATTCGCCCATCGGCGAAGACGGCGTGATCGGATAAATTGCGCAAACTTCATTGGTCTTATGAGCCACGTAAGCCGCCGCCTCGTTGCCGTCCATGATCGCTGTCGGTCTTTTCATGATATCTCCTTCACATCGTTCCTTCGTTCGGACCCCAGGGCAGGGCCTAGCCGGGAGCCTGGGTGTTGGGAGCAACCCGCCCGGATGGGGTCGTCGCCGGAAACGGGCGGCACTTAACCACAACTCCCGCCGGATGGAAAGACTTTTCCGTGGCGAAAAAATCCGCCTTCCCGTCTTCATCATTGAAAACCGGCCTGGAATGGACTACCAGTAAGGCATGAACAGCACGCCGTACGCCATACGCAGCGCGGGTTTCGCCGACACGACCGCCATCTACAAGCTCATCAAGGACAACCCGGATGAGCTGGTGCCTCGGTCGATGAGCGACATCATCCAGAACGTGGACCGCTTCATTGTGGCCATCGTTGGCGACCGTTTGGCCGGCATCGTCTCCTGGGCGATTTTGCCGGAAATCGGACGGGCGGAGCATCCGACGGTCGAGATCAAATCGCTGGCCGTGGACCAGACGTACCGGGGCCGGGGCCTAGGCCGGGCGCTGGTCAACGCCGCCATTGAACGCATCCGCCCCCTGCAGCCGGAGCAAATCATCGTCCTGACCTTCACGCCGGCCTTTTTCGCCCGGTTCGGCTTCCAGACGGTGCCGAAGGAGACGCTGATGCACAAGCTGTACACCGGCTGCCTGAATTGCAGCAAATACGATTCGCCCTTCACCTGCCCGGAAGTGGCCATGAGCCTGCTGCTCGCCCCCGGCGAACGACCGGCGGAGAAGAAGAACTGAACGGCAGACTTTAGCCAAGGAAGAACAATGATTTACACGGAAGTAGCGGAAGCAGAAAAGCGGAGTATACGCAGATTCAGCATTTTTTAACTACGAAACACGCAAAAGGTGCGAAAAAAGATGATGATCAATCAGACGGGAAAAATTCAAGAGTTGTCCGGATTTCAGGAGATGGCGGGAATGTCCTTTGGATACCAGAACTCTATTAACCCCTTGGTTTACAACAACTCCCTTTCGCGTATTTCGCGTTCGCCCGCCGTAGTCCCGACTTCCAGCGAGTCGGGACGAAGGCTGGGTGTTTCGTAGTTAAACCGCTTTACAGTCTAAATCTTTTCTATCACCCATCATAGTCATTCGCCATGCACACCTGGCGCCGCAACGTCACCGCCGTCGGGCTTTCCCAGTTCTTCTCCATCGCCGGCTTTTCCTTCGCGATCCCGTTCGCGCCGTTTTTCATCCAGGAACAACTGGGCGTGCACGACCCGGTGCGCCTCCGGCTGTGGGTCTCGGCCTTCTCCGCCGTCGTGCCGCTGGCGATGGCGGTCTTCGCGCCGATCTGGGGCGCGGCGGCGGACCGGTACGGCCGGCGGATGATGCTGCTGCGCGCGAATTTCGCCGCCTGCCTGATCCTGGCGCTGATGGGCCTGGTGCGTAACGTGGAGTCGCTGGTGCTCCTGCGGTTCCTGCAGGGGATCTTCACCGGCACCATGTCCGCGGCGCAGGCGATGGTCGCCGCCGCCGCGCCGCGCGACCGCACGGGCATGGCGCTCGGCGGGCTGAGCGCGGCGGTGTTTTCCGGCAGCCTGACCGGCGTCGCGCTCGGCGGGGTGTGCGCCGAGTTTGTGGGCTACCGGGCGTCGTTTTTCATCTCCGGCGGACTGCTGCTGATCGCGGCGCTGTGGGTCCTGGTGGGCACAGAGGAACCTGCGGCGGCCGACGCCGGCGAGCCGCCGCCGGCCGCCACGGCCCCCGCACCGGGCTGGCGCGCGCTGGGCGCGGCCTGGCCGATCCTCGGCCTGATCCTCGCGATCAACTTCGTGCGCTCGTTCGATGGCGCCTGGCTGCCGCTGCTGGTCCAGGAGATCCACGGCACGTTGCAGGGCGCCGCGCTGTGGACCGGCCTGCTCTCCGCCACCGGTAGCATCGCCGGCCTGCTGGCCGGCCTGTTGCTCGGCAATCTGGCCGACCGCATTCCGCCGCCGCGCATCGGCAAGGTGTCCGCCTTGCTGGCCGGCCTGCTGATGATCCCGCAGGCGCTGGCGCGGCATTTCCCCCTGCTGTTCCTCGCCCGGTTCGGCACCGTCTTCTGCGCCGGCGGGCTGGACCCGGTGTTCCAGATCTGGCTGTCCAAGGTCACGCCGCCGCAGCGGCGCGGGGCGGTCTTCGGCTGGGCCAGTTCGGCGCGGTCGCTCGGCTGGCTGGCCGCGGCGTTGCTCAGCGGCGCCGTGGCCGCCGGCGTCAGCCTCCGCGCCACCTTCCTCGCCAGCGGCGCGCTCTACCTCCTGCTCATCCCCGCCATCGCCGCCGTGGTGCGGCACTTGAAACAGCCTTGACCATCATCGCCAGCGGGCTTCACGGCACGGCGCACGGAGCCACCTATCGGAATTCCACCTATCATGTGGAAAACCCACGAAAGGTGGACTCGGCTGGCAAAAAAAGGACCACTTCTTGCGTTTTTTAAGGTATTCTGTTAACTTTTCCTACCCAACGTCGCTATCGTGACCAGCTATTGTGGAAGGCGTCCCATCGTACGTTGGAGATCGTGATGAGGATGATCATCCTACTCTTCTGCACTTTGCTGGTGATGTCGTGTAGTTCTCCCCATGTCGATTCTTTCGCCAATGAGTTTTGCACCCATTGTGGCCAGCTTCGATGACAAGTCGCAGCGCAAGCCGGCTCCGTTCCCGGAATCAGCTATAATGTGAATGGTCGGGATTTGCCAGAGATGGTTTGAGAACCATGCTGAACCACGCTATCGTATCGGCGCCCGAGCCATGAGCAGTCTACCCCCGACGCGTTGTCTTGTGCCTGCTATGACGATATCGAACAACGGTTGAAGAGGTTATGCGCGTTTTATTTCTCGCCTTGGTCTGCGCGTTAGCCGCGAGTTTCGGCCCGCCGGCGCGCTCCGCCGAGCCCACGCTGGCCGGCGGTGTCGTCCAGTTCGATTTCGAAACCGGCGACCTGCAGGGCTGGAAGGCGGTCGAAGGCCACTTCGCGCGCACGGTGACCGATCGCGCGGAATACCACAACAAGGGCGCGTATGCCTCCCGGCAGGGCCTGTGGCATCTGTCCACCGTGGAAGGACCCGGGGATGTTTCCGCCGACCCGCAGACCGGCGTGCTCGAGTCGCCGGTGTTCGTGCTCCAAGCGCCGACGATGTCGTTCCTGATCGGCGGCGGCAATGCCCCCGACACCTACCTCGCCCTGTGCACGCTTGACGGGCGCGAGGTGCTTAAGGCCAGCGGCCGGAACTCCGAGGTCATGGAACGCGTTCAATGGCAGGCCGACAAATGGGTGGGCCAGCGTGTTTTTCTCCGCATCGTGGATGCCAACGTCGGCGGGTGGGGACATGTGACCTTCGATGATTTCAGCGCCCTGGGGCAGCTCGATCCCGTAGCCACGCAGGAACACTTTGCCAAGCGCAAGAACATCCTCGCCCGCATCAGGGCGGGCACGCTGGATCCGCGGAGCCGCGGGGGCGCACCGGCCTTCAACCCCGCCGCCGTCAGCGCCCTCCGCGCGGCCATCGAAGACCTGAGCGCTACCTTTGGCGTGCGTTATCCGGACGGCAAGTCGTACCTGGCCCGGCTGGACGAACTGGACAAGGCCTTGGACGCCGGCGGCGAGACCGCGGCCGAAAGCACCGAAAAATTCCAGGAGCTCCAGCGGGAGGCGCTGGTGGCCAACCCGCTGGTCAGCGGACAGCCGATCGTGTTCACCGCCCGGGCGCAGTACGCGGCCGTGTACCACGCCATTGACACGCTCTTTCAGGTCGGCGAGGCGACAGACGGCAAATATGTGCGCGGCGGGGCGCTGAAATTGTTCTACCCGTTGAAGGATGAGACCAAAACGCTGCACGAAGAGCCCCAGGGCATGATCCGCAGCCCCTGCGTTCATTTCAGCGGCCAGAAGATCCTGTTCGCCATGCGGCGCACGCCCCAGGAGAACCTGCACATCTTCGAGATCAACGCCGACGGCACCGGGCTGCGCCAGTTGACCTCGGCCGCGGGCGTCAGCGACTTCGACCCCATCTACCTGCCCGACGACAGCATTGTCTTCTCCTCCACGCGTGAGCCGAAGTTCAACATGTGCAGCCAGGACATCGGCGCCAATCTGTTCCGCATGGAGAACGACGGGGCCAATATCCACCAGATCACCAAGAGCACGCTGTTCGAGAACCAGGCGGCGCTGGCTTCCGACGGGCGCATCCTTTACAAGCGCTGGGAATACGTGGACCGCAATTTCGGCGACGCCCACGGCTTCTGGTCGGTCAATCCCGACGGCTCTAACCAGGCCATCGTCTGGGGCAACAACAAGGCCGATCCGGCGGCCGTTTACTATCCCCGGCTCATCCCCGGCACCGACCGGCTGCTATGCATCCTCAGCACCCACCATGGCAACATGTGGGGCGCGCTGGGGATCATCGATCCGCGCATCGATACCGACCGCAACGCGTCCATCCTCCGCACGTGGCCGCCCGGAATCAAGAACACGCTGACGGATAACGACGCGTTCAACTGCGACCGCTTAGGCGGCGTGAATCCCAAATACGAAGATCCCTGGCCGCTTTCAGACAAGTACTTTCTCTGTTCCCGGCAGAGCGGCAACGGCCAGATGGCCATCTACTTGATCGACACCTTCGACCACGAAGTGCTGCTCTACGCCGAGGCACCGGGCTGCTTCGGCGCCATGCCGCTCCAAGCGTCGGCGCGTCCGCCCCTGCTCGCTGCACGCCGCGATTTCACGTCCGCGGACGGGCTCATGTACGTGCAGAATGTGTACCTGGGCACGCACATGCAGGGCGTCAAACCGGGGACGGTGAAGAAGATCCGGATCGTGGAATCGCCCGAGAAGCGCGGCTGGACGCCCGGCAAATGGTTCGGCCAGGGCTTCCAGGCCCCAGGGATGAACTGGCACGACTTTACCGCCAAGCGGATCATCGGCATGGTGCCCGTCGAGACCGACGGCAGCGCTTACTTCAGGGTGCCGTCCGACCGCTTCATCTTTTTCCAACTGCTGGACGAGAACGATATGATGATTCAGACCATGCGCAGCGGCACGGTGGTGCAGTCCGGGGAGCGCATCGGCTGCGTGGGCTGTCACGACCGGCGGCTCTCAGCCCCGCCCGTGGAGCAGGCCATGCCGCTGGCCCTGACGCGGGCACCCAGCCAACCCCGGCCGTGGTATGACCAGGGCCGGAACTTCAGCTACTTGGCCGAAGTCCAGCCGGTGTTCGACAAGCACTGTCTGGCGTGCCACGACTTTGGCAAGCCCGGCGCCGGGAAACTCATCCTGGCCCGCGACCGCGACCCCTTCTTCAACGCGGCCTATACGCAGTTGCAGCGCAAGCGTTACATCACGGTGATCGGCGCCGGGCCGGCGGGCATCCAAGCCCCCTACGCCTGGGGCTCGCACCCCAGCAAGATCGTGCAGATGCTCCGTGCCGGACATCACGAGCTGAAGCTCGACAAGGAAAGCCTCGACCGGATTGTGACGTGGATTGACCTCAACGCGCCGTACTATCCGACCTATTACAGCGCTTTCCCCGACAACCCCGGCGGCCGCAGTCCGCTGGCCGACGGCCCGCTGAACCGGCTGGGCCAGCTCACCGGGGTGAACTGGGGCGGCGAGGTCAACTTCGCATCCAACACCGGGCCCTGGGTCAGCTTCGACCGGCCCGAACTCAGCCCCTGCCTGGCCAAGCTGCCCCCCACCACCCCGGCGTACCAAGAAGCCCTGACTCTGATCCGGAACGGACAGGCGGCGCTGGCCCGGCAGCCGCGCGGCGACACCGAGGATTTCGTGCCCTGCGCGCGGGATCGGCAGCGCGAGAGTTTCTATGCGGCGCGGGTCGCAGCGGAGTTGAAGAGTCGCCAGGCGATCCGTGAGAACAAGAAGGTCTACGATTACTAACCTTCCCATAATGGACTGAATGGTGGCGCATGCCGTAGAAGCGACGGCCTGTCGCTTCCGAACGCGGCCAGAGGCCGCGTCTACAGGCAAAATGTCTGGATCATTATGGGAAGGTTAGTAAGTGGAAATTCGCCTTTTTGCTTCCCGTTCCTTTTTGTGTTATGATTTTTCCCGCCTCTGGGCGGGAAAAATCATTATGTGCGATCATTGCGGCTGTTCACCCAGTAGCGGCGGAAGCGAAGCCGCGGACGCTGCTACGCATCAGCACGCCCACGCGCACGGGCTGCCGCACGATCATGGCGCGCCCGCAGCCGCCGCGGGGGCCGCCGTGCGCACCGTCCTCACGGAAAACGATCGCCTGGCCGAGCGCAACCGCGGCTTTTTCCTGGCCAAGCAACTGGACGTGCTCAATCTCCTCTCCGCGCCCGGCTCCGGCAAGACCGCCCTGCTCGAACGCACCATCCGCGACCTCGGCCACCGCCGGTTCGGTGTCATCACCGGCGACCTCCAGACCGAGAACGACGCCCAACGCCTGCGGGCCGCCGGGGCGCCCGCCGTGCAGATCGTCACCGGCGCCGCCTGCCATCTCGACGCCCACCAGATCCTGCACGCGCTCGAGCGGTTCGACCTCGACGCGCTCGACCTGTTGTTCATCGAGAACGTCGGCAACCTGGTTTGTCCCGCCCTGTTTGACCTGGGCGAGGCGGCCCGGGTCGTGCTGCTCGCGGTGACCGAAGGCGAGGACAAGCCGCTCAAATACCCGACGGTTTTTCAGCGCGCCGATCTCGTGCTGCTGACCAAGCTGGACCTGGCGGCGGTCACGGAATTCCAGCGCGCCATCGCGCTGGACAACCTCCGCGCGGTCGCGCCGCGCGCGCCCGTGCTGGAGCTCTCGGCGCAAACCGGCGCCGGTCTGGAGGCTTGGTACCGATACCTGGAGGGGCGTATGGCTGCCCGGCACGGCGGACCGCGCGGCGCACAGATACAGACGGCACTTTAAGCACGGATGAACCAGATTGAAACCGCCAAGTTGAAAATCCTGCGTTTCGAAGGAGCGCCAAGATCGCCAAGCCTGGATAAAGGCAACATTGGGGTCTCGTCAGGATTTTCTTCGCAACGCGCTGCTTCTCCAATGGTTTTCTGTCCTCTTGGAGGCCTTGGCGGCTTGGCGGTTAAAATTCTTCGCCGAAAAACAAGATTTGGAGGGGTAGCACTACAAAGGGCGGCCAAGCGGAACCCAAAGGCAGAAGCATGATTGCTTCTCTTGGAGCGGAACCGGTAACGGTTCCGGGCCTTATTGGAACGTTTACACGTTCCGCTCCAAGAGTTGAGTTTTTATGAAAACGCAGCGGGTCATCGTGGATGGGTACAGCCTGCTGTACCATGAACCCCGGCTGAAACATCCGGCCGCCGGCCAGTTGCAGAGCGCGCGCGAGCAATTGATCGCCCGCCTCAATGCCGTCGCGGGCCTGCTGGCGGACCGTATCACCGTGGTCTTTGACGGACGGGATCTCCCGGGCGACCAACCGGAGCGGGAACCCTCGGTGGTGGAGGTGATCTTCTCGCCGGCGCATCAGACAGCGGACACCATGATCGAGCGGCTGGCGCACCACAGCGTCAACCCCGCTGGACTGCTGGTGATCACCTCCGACCGCGCCGAGCGCGACACTGTCGGCGCCGCCGGCGCGCACACCATGGGCTGCACGGAATTCCTGGAGCTGCTGGTCCGGACGGAAGCCGAACTGCGGCGTCGGGCCGCCGCGATGCACCAGCGCGTCCCCGCTCCGACCCTGGGCGATTTCTTCCCGAAGAAAAACTAAGCAGAACCTGCGGGTCCAGGCACATGCACACAAACCTCGAAATCGGCGGCTATGTGATCGAGTTCGATCACGAGGCGACAGCGGCTTGTTATGCTCATTTCGCTACAGAAGTGAACGAATATCTTTCTGCGGAGGAGTATATGGCACCTCCAAAACCGAAAAGATGAGACAGGAAGAAACCGAACGAAACCATGATTTACGATGATTGCAACTCACCGTGACGGCCTCGCCTGCCGGATGAAGACTGGCGGCGACCACGTGATCCCCAACCGCCGTCTGCGGCGGGACGCATCGTGTTGCGGATTGGGTTGTCCCGAGTCTGCGAGGGACCCAAACGGGAACGCGTCAGCTTGGGCTGGCTGCAAGGCAGAGCCGGTGCCGCTGGACTCGTGTCTGCGGCATCGGCGATCCTCTCCGGGAGAGGACAGACGGCCCAAGATCACGCGCGATCCGTTTGGCCCAATCCGCAACACTTTGCTCAAAGCTGATCACGGCTTCTTTCCAGACTCTGTGCCTGACCACGGCTACGGCGCGAGGCGCTCGATCCGCCAGCCGCCGTCCTGCAGCGTATAGCGGACGCGATCATGCAGGCGGTGGGGCCGGCCCTGCCAGAACTCCAGCACGTCCGGGATCAGGCGATAGCCGCCCCAGTATGGTGGCAGTGGCACGGCGCCGCCTTTGAATTGCGCCGTGTAGGCGCGGATGGCCTGATCGAACTCGGCACGGCCGCCGGTCAGCACGCTGCTCTGCCGGGAAGCCCACGCGCCGATGCGGCTGCTGCGCGCCCGGCTCTGGAAATAGGCGTTGGATTCCTCCCCGCTGGTCCGCTCCACCAGCCCTTCCACGCGCACCTGGCGGATCAACTCGACCCAGTGGACGCTGAACGCCGCGCGCGGGTTGGCCGCCAGTTCACCGCCCTTGCGGCTCTCGTAGTTGGTGTAGAAAACGAAGCCGCGCTGGTCCACGTGCTTGAGCAGCATCAGCCGCACCGCGGGCCGTCCGTCCGGCGTTGCCGTGGCCAAGGCGATCGAGTTCGGCCAGTAGCAGCGCGCCCGCCGGGCGAACCGGTACCACCGCTGGAACTGCCGGATCGGGTCCGGGTCCACCTCGTGCTCGCTGAGCCCGCGCCACAAACCGGGCAGCGCGCATAGACTGGTGATGAGCGACATGGCGGAAGATTTGCCCCCGGCGCCGTCAAAGTCAAGATGTCATGCGCCGCGCAACGCTTCGATTTCCGCGACGGTGCGCGGCTTGGGCACGCCCAGCCGGCGGGCGCCGGTGGCGGTGATCAGGTGGTTCTCCTCGGTCCGGAGCCCCCCAAAATGCCGGTACGCCTCCAGCCGTTCGTAGTTGATGAATTCCAGGCACTTTCCCTGGGAGCGCCACAGGTCCATGAGTTCGGGGATGAAGTAAACACCCGGCTCCACGGTCATCACGATGCCGGGCTGCAGAGCTCGCGCCATGCGGAGCGATTTCAGCCCGAACTGCGTACTCTTGGGCTGGCTTTCGTAGCCCACGTGGCTGCCACCCAGCTCTTCCATGTCATGCGGATCCAGCCCCATCATGTGCCCCAGCCCGCAGGGGAAAAACATCGTATGCGCCCCGACCGCCACGGCGTCGTCGAGGTTCCCCTTCATCAACCCGAGATCCCGCATGCCCGCCGCGATCATTTTGCAAACCATCAGGTGGATGTCCTTGAACCGCACGCCCGGTTTCAATGCGGCGACGGCCGCGTCGTAGGCCGCCAGCATGATCGCATAGACGTCCCGCTGCCGGGGCGTGAAATGGCGGTCCACCGGGAACGTGGTAGTGAGATCCGCCACGTAGCGCGAGGGCATTTCGGCCCCGCAATCGCAGAGCACCATGTCCCCGGATTGGAGCGCATGGCTGTGGTCATTGTTGTGCAGGATCTGGCCGTTGATGGTGAGGATCACCGGGAACGACACGTCGCCGTTCGCGGCCAGCGCCCACCGGCGGGCCTCAGCCGCCAACTCCGCCTCCCGCATCCCCGGACGGGCCATCCGGATCACCGCCCGGTGCATGCCCACCGAAAGGTTCACCGCCTGCTCGATCTCGGCGATTTCCTCCGCCGTCTTGATGCTGCGCTGTTCCACCACCGCCCGGATCAGTTCCACCGACGCCTGGGTCGGTACCGCAGCCGGCGCCAGCCCCAGCAGATCCAGCAGCTTGAGTTTGACGTCCGGCTGATAGGGCGGCAGGAAGTGGATGCGGCGCCCCTGCCGCACCGCCTTCGTCAGCACGGCCTGCAACTGGCCGGCGGGGATGACCTGCTGCACGCCGGCGGCCGCGCTCCGCGCCGCCAGGGTGGGCTGCGGCCCCATGAACACGATCTGGTCAATGGTGAGTTCGTCGCCTGCCACGATGTCCCGGTTTTCGTCCACGTCTATGAGCCCCGCCAGCCCGGGATAATCCAGCCCGAAGAAATACAGGAAATTGCTGTCCTGGCGGAAATCAAACGCCACATCGGAATTCCGGGGGGCCTCTTCGTTGCCGAACAGCAGCACCAATCCGGATTTGAGTTGTTGACACAAGCGGCGGCGACGCCCGCTGTAAACCGTGGCCTCGAACATGGTTCGCTCCCTTGCTGTCGCTCCCCCGCTGGACGCGCGGTCCGCCGAACGCGCCGCACGGGAATCAGCATAGCACGTCGCGCGCGGTTTGTCCCGCCAAGCGTGGACGGCGGTTCATTATGGCATCTTGGCGGGGCGCAGGGCGATGGCTCTCGGCCGGTTTACCCGGGAGTCAGAATTTCGGCCCCGGCGACACCCGTCTTCGCCGGACTACGGCGGGCAAGCAAGGTCGCCGGGAGCCCAGCGGATGACCTAAAATAGTGCGTGCAGTTTCCCCCTTTATTTACTATGAATCCGCGCGCGGCGCGCGGGACGGCCGGCGAAAGGATGCACTGATGAGCCCGATTAAAAAGCACGCAAAAGTGGAGGAACCCAAGAATTCCTGGATCACCTACCGGCCGGAAATCAAGGTGCTGGACTGCACCATCCGCGACGGTGGCCTGATCAACGACCACCAGTTCGGCGACGAGTTCATCCGGGCCGTGTACGACACCTGCGCGGCGGCCGGCGTGGACTACATGGAAATGGGCTACAAGGCGTCCAAACGCGTGTTCTCGCGCGTCGACCACGGACCCTGGAAGTTCTGCGACGAAGACGACCTCCGCCGGATGGTCGGCGATCAGCCGCACCCCGACCTCAAGCTGTGCGTCATGGCGGACGCCGAGCGGACGGATTACCACGAGGACATCCTGCCCAAGGAGCAGAGCGTGCTGAGCTGCATCCGCGTAGCCACCTATATCCACCAGATCCCCACCGCGGTGGACATGATCCAGGACGCGCACGACAAGGGCTACGAAACCACCTGCAACATCATGGCGGTCTCCGCCGTGCGGGAGCACGAGTTGCGCGAGGCCCTGGCAGCGCTGACGAAAAGCCCGGTGGAGGTGATCTACGTGGTGGACAGCTACGGCTCGCTGTACTCCGAGCAGGTCCGCGATCTCGTACACCTGTACCGGCGGGCCATCGAGGGCACGGGCAAGGAGCTCGGCATCCACACCCACAACAACCAGCAACTGGCCTTCGCCAACACGATCGAGGCGGTGATCCTCGGCGTCAACCGGCTTGACGCGACCATCAACGGTTTCGGCCGCGGCGCGGGCAACTGCCCCATGGAACTGCTGCTGGGTTTCTTGCGGAATCCGAAGTTCGATCAGCGGCCGGTGATCGAGTGCATCGTGAAGAACTTCCTGCCACTGGCCAAGAAGCTCGACTGGGGCTACAGCATTCCCTACATGATCAGCGGTCAGCTCAACCGGCATCCGCGCGAGGCCATGGAATTGCGCGAGAGCCACCGGAAAGACGACTACCTCGCCTTCTACGACCGGATGATGGAATAAGCGGCGACCGGCTCACTGGATGGGCAGGTTCTTGGGCAATTGCACGGCCTGAACCTTGGACGGCGGCGGCTGTGTTTGCTGCTGCCGGACCTGCTCCTTGAAAGTCTGGAACTGTTCGATGGTGCGCACGATCTGCGCGTTGAGCGGATCCAGATCGTGCAGTTTCTTCAGGACGTCAATGGCCGGATCGAACAAGCCGATCTGTAAATACATGTTGGCGAGCCGGAAGCTGGCCTCCGGGCTGGCCGGATAGAGGTCAATCGCCTGCTTGTAGGCATATTCCGCCTTGTCCAACATCCGGCGGTATTCGTAGATGCCGGCGATGGCGGAGCGCAGTTTGCTGAAAGCTTTGGGGCCGTCGCCGTCGCGCATGAATTCGGGCCGGCGTTTGAACTCGGCGCTCAACTGGTCCCAGTAGGCCTTATCCCGCTGCCAGATCTCGCCCCACAACTTAGGCTGTTCCTGCGGCGTCGGCAGCGAGTCGTGGTTAATCTTCATGATCACCCCGTACGGCGACAGGTAGGGATACATCCAGGGGATGACGTAGCTTTCCTCGACATAGAACTCGTGTTTATCCTTGTTGCGATCGAAGATCCATTTGGCCAGGATGCCGTTGATGGCCATCACGCCCTGGACGCCCTGGACGCTGACGCGCCCGTTCTCGATCTTCACATCGGCGCCGGCGGGGATGCGGCCGGCCTGGATGTCGCCGATGTATTGCTGGAAGGCCTGATTGCTCTCGTTCGGGCTGGGGATGTGAATGGGCGCGCGCGGATAGGTGCTGTCCCGCCCCATGTATTTCCAAGCGAAGGCAAAGATGCGGCGCTGCCAGGGCAGGAACTTCATCAGCGTCTCCGGCTTGTTCAGATCCGGCCGGCTGAAGTCGTAGTGGTCGCGGATGTAATTCATGTAGGTGTTGTCCGCCAGCGCGTTCTGGGTGACGATATACACGTCGCGGCGGTCGAAGTTCCGGCAGAGCGTCCGATCCAGGTACGGGCTCTGGTAGCGATCCTGCGGCCGGGCAAAGCTCTCGGAAAAGATCATGTAGGTCGGCACAAAGCGGCCCGGATCGGTGCCGCCGTAGAGGAAAGCGTCCTGTTCCATGGGCGGATAGCCGCCGCCCGGATAGAACATGCGAAAGCCGAACTGGTAACCGAAATCGTGATTCCGCTTCTCACAGGTCTCCCAGTTCCGCTGAAAGGGAATGGCCGGCAGCGTCAGGAGCAGCAAACACGCCACTTGAATCCAACGGCGCTCCTGCCCCCACTGCGCGGCCGCGAAGACCAACGCGCAGGCGGCTTCGCAGACGCCCACCTGGGCGGAATAACGCCAGCCCGGGGCCAGCGGAGCGAACCACAACAGGATCGGCGCCACGACCGCCGCGGCCAGGCAGCCGTACCGGACCCAGGTCCGTACACCCGGAGAGCGCGCCAGTTCGGCCAGTATCAGGGCCATGCCGCAACCGATCAGGATGGCAAAAAAGCCGTGGGCCGGCGCAAAGAACTTGATATTGATCTCCCAGTTCTGCCGGTCCACGTTGGGGTTGATGATGGCCATGAGCAGAAATCCCGCGGTCAGAAACGCCGCCCACAGGAACAGCAGCCAACTGCGCCCGCGCGGATTCAACCGGCTCCACCACAGCGCCAGCATCACGCCGCCGGCGATGGCGAACAGGCACAGTCCCAGCGTATATTGACTGACCAGCGACAGGAGAAACATCGCGGTCTGCGCCCAGAAATCAGCGCTGAACGGACTGGCGAAATTAAGCTGCTGGTACTGGCCCCGGGTGATGTGGTGCAGGAAACCCTCGCGCGTCGCCGTAAAGCCCCAGTTCATCGGCGGGTTGGTCGAGGCGGCAATGGGCATATAGAGGTAGAAGGCGCTGCCCAGCAGAAACGCGCCCGTGCAAAGCAGCGCCACCCGGCGCTGCAGCCAGCGCAACTGGCCGAACAGGACCAGCAGCACCAACCCCGCCAGCAGGGCGAGCACGCCCAGCACCAGCGGCACGTGCGACTCATGCGTCTTGTCCAGCCAGTAGCGGATCAGGAAGATGACTCCTGCCGAGAAGAACGCGGTGGCCGTCAGCCCCCAGAACGTGCGAAAGGCGGCCACGAACGTGCCGAAGGACATCGGCGGCCGCCATTCCCGCAGCAGCGACTGCAGCCCGACGGCCAGCGCGCCCACCATGAGCGGCGGGGCCATCACCAGGATCGTCTGGTGGTTGCTGGCCCCCAGCCCGTAGATGAAAAGCGTCAGGTACAGCAGCCCATGCCGCTGCGGATGCAGCATCCAGTGGAAAAACACGAAGGCGGTCAGCATGAACATGAACACGCTGAGCACGCGCATCTCCGGCACGCACGCCCAGAGCCACACGCCCCGGTTGAACGCAAACAGCAGGCCGACGGACACGCCGATCGTCAGCGCCATCCAGCGCCGCAGGGGCTCCTCCACCTCCGTCGACCAGCTCGTGTGCCGCAGCAACACCAGCACGACGCGCTTCATCAGCACCGTTGTCAGCCCGACCAGCGCCGCCCCCGTCACCACGGAAAACAAACAAATGCGCCAGGCCGGATTGCCCCAGGGCGCCAGATGCCGCCAGACCCAGCCAAGAAACGCCCACATCGGATAGCCCGGCGGATGCGGCACGCCAAACCGGTAGGCGCCTGTGACCAGTTCGCCGGAATCCTGCAGGGTCACGGAGGGCGACATGTAGTAGAAGAGGACGCCGCCCGAGATCAGGAACGTGACCAGCGCCGCCAGCCAGTCCTCCCAGACATAAAACTGCAGCGGCGGTATCCCCGGAGGGCCGGCAACCCCTGCTGCGCGCTGGGCCGCCGGATTCGTGACCGCCGCGCCTTGCTTGGCCGTTGGCATGCTGATTTTCTGCATCTCCTTCGTCTCCCCGTCACCCTGCCGCCATCCCGACCGCTGCCGGTGGTTCGATTACGCCCAGGGTTCAAACATTCAGTGCTTTTTCTATCTTATCGTGCGCAGCTTTCCAAGGCGGAAGGCCCTCTCGCCGTAATTAATAAGTCATACAGGGGCGTCCTTCAGCGGGAGGACGCTCGCGGGCGTCGCTCGTGCTTCGTAGCGAAGACGACCTCCGCTGACTTCGCAGAGTAGCACAAGCGACGCCCCTACAGTATCCCCGTTCGAGTGAGGCCTTACCCGCCCGCCCTCGTCACCGGCCAGCCAGCACCGCCGCCGGAAGGTTTCTCAACGCCGCGCTAGCCCCAGCACATCCTGCATCGAGTATAGCCCCGCCGGCTGGCCCACCACCCACGCCGCGGCGCGCAACGCGCCGAGCGCTAAAGTGGCCCGGCTCGTCGCGCGATGGCTCAGTTCCAGACTCTCGCCCTCGGCGGCAAAAATGACCGTATGGTCGCCCACCCAGTCGCCGCCGCGCACGGCGTGGAACCCGATCTGCTGTTCCGGCCGTGCGCCGGTCAGGCCGGCCCGGCCGTGCACCGCCGTTTGGGCCAGATCCCAACCATAGCCCTCCGCCACCGCGGCGCCGAGCCCCAGCGCCGTACCGCTGGGCGCGTCCTGCTTGCGGCGGTGATGACGTTCGATGATCTCCACGTCAAAACCCCGGCCCCGCAGCGCCGCCGCCGTCTGCCGGACCAGCGTCAGCAGCAGATTGACCCCCAGGCTCATGTTGGGCGCGAGCACGATGGGCACCATTCGCGCGGCCTGCGTGACGGCTTGCTGCTCGGCCGGCGTCAGGCCGGTAGTGCCGATGACCAGCGGCTTGCCCCATTTGGCAAACTGCTCCGCGTGGGCGGCCGCGCTCTGATGGAAACTGAAATCTATGGCCGCGTCGCAGCCCGCCGCCGCCCGGTCCAGGTCGGCGGTGATCGGCAGGCCGGCCGACGGCCCGCCGGCGGCCAAGCCGGCATCCTGCCCCTGCTCGGGACAAGCCGCGAGGTCCACGGCGCCGGCGAGTTGCACGCCGGGCACAACCCGGTCCACCAGGCAGCGGATCAAGGCCTTGCCCATCCGGCCCGCCGCACCGATAATGACGATTTTATGCACCATCAACCCCTGTTCCACCCCAGCGGGACGGAGTGTAGCGGGGGCGCTGGCATATTTCGAGCAAAAATGACAACAAAAATACCGCTGAATTTAATACGACTTGGGTTCATCCCACTCACCGATATTTGAACCCATGCTTCGTTAAGTGGGTTCCACGGCGTCCAATCGAAGTTGTGAGTGGAAAGGTTCAGCCGCGTTAGCAGCCCGGTTACGGTCAGGTGCGGAAAGTCCGGAGGGTAAGTCCGCCCTGCCGCCGCCCGCCACACCGGACAGCGCCGGCGTCGCGGCCACCGCGAGCAGCAGCACGCTGATGAGCAGCTGGCGTACGATGGATTTCGACAGCTTCACACGCGACTTCGGGTTGAAACCGGCCGGCCGCGTCAGGGCGCAGGCGACGCACTGGCGGCGTCGGGGCGTTGATGTTTTCGGAAATAGTTGAGGCGGAAATCCTGCACGAAGGCGAACATCGCGTCGTAGATGTTGCGCTTGGCCCCGAGCGTCTTGAGGAAGATCGCCACTCGGCGGACCGAAAGCATGGAGAGCAGGCCCCACATGAATTGAAGCGACAGGAAGCTGGCCATGTTCCGCCACTTGGTGACGGAGATCAGATCGTTGCGCAACTTGATCTGCTCCTCGGCCGTCAACTGGTCGGCGATCATCGGACAGTCCTGGACACCAAGCTTGGTGTAATCCTTATGCAGCCACAGGTTGTGCTGCTCGGCCATCTCGTAGACGGCCGAGCCGGGGTAGGGCATCATGAAGAAGAAGAGGGCGAACGCCGGCTTCGCCTCCTGGACCAAGCTCTTCGTCAGCATCACGTCCTCCCGGGTTTCGCCGGGCGTGCCGATGATGAAGGTGCCCATCGCACGCAGTTTTTTACGCCGCAAAATCTCGAACGCCTTGAGGTGCCGCTCGCGCGTGGTGCCCTTCTGCAGCAGCTTCAGCACGCGGTCGGAGCCGGACTCGACGCCGATATCCACTTGCGCACAGCCGCCGAGCTTGAGGAAATCCACCATCTCGTCGCTCACGGTGTCGGAGCGGACCTGGCAGCCCCAAGTAATGCTGAGGCGGCTGGCCCGCTCGCAGAAATCCCGCACCCATTCCTTCTGGAGCGTGAAGGTGTCGTCGGCGAACCAGAAGGACGTCCGGCCGTAGTTCCGCAGGATCAGCTCGATCTCGGAGATCATGTTGCTCACAGAGCGCCGCCGAATCTTGCGCCCGAACATTATGTGGGAGTTGCAGAAGATGCAGCGCGCCGGACAGCCGCGCGCGCTCATCAGCGCGATGGTGCCGCGCTTCTGCCACGTGCCGCGGATGGTCCCCGGCGGGATCATATATTTCTCGAAGTCTGGCATGCGGTGATAGGCCGGCAGCGGCAGTTCATCCAGGTTCGCGATCAGCGGTCGCGTCGGATTGGCGTGACCCGCGTAGTGTAATCCTTGAATAGTCTCTGGCGGCCGGTCCTCGATAAGCTCCTTGAGCGTATATTCGCCCTCGCCGGCGACCACGGCATCCACGCCGCTCTCCTGCAGCACGACATCCGGCAGCACCGTCGGATGTATGCCGCCCATAATGTAGCGGCGGTCCGGTAGATCCTTACGGAGGATCTGGACGAGTTCCTTGGCCCGCGCAAACGTCTGCGTCATGGCCGTGAAGCCCAGCAGATCCGGTTGAAAATCCTTGATGTCCGCCAGGCTCTTGTCGTCAATTTCCGGATCGAAAACCCGTACATCGCAGATGTCATCCACGAAGCCCGCCAGCGTCAGCAGGTTGATGGGGATATGCTGCCGCGGTTCAACTCGGGGATTGATCAACGCAACGCGTTTTCTTGTCATAGCGCTCGATCCTGTTCTTGCCCTTCCCTAGCGACGATCCAATCTGGCATCACGTCATGGCACGGTGAGTCGGTTTCCTCAAGCCTTAGAAACGACGGCCGACATTCCCCCAAAAACTTAGGATAAGTGCAAGCTTCATTTTCGGCCGCCGAGAACAAACTACGGTCCGTAGCGCGCGGCTCTGCGGATTTTCATTCGGTTGGCTTGAACGGGGGACATTCGGTCTTTTTGACCTGCACCCACAAACCCCAAGCCTGGCATGACAATGGCGTTCTGATCTCGCCCAACTTCTTATAGTTTTTGCGTTTGCCCTGGTCTGCCTTGCGGGCTACTTTGACAACAAGTGCGGAAGTTATACATTCGCTTTTGAAATGAGGAAGGGAATGCGGTACGGGGACCAACCCTGGAGGTGCTGCCAGTCAATTCTCAACCGGTGAGTACGATCAACAGGCAAGGACCGAGACTGGATGACGGAAATATGATTATGTTATTTGTTATGATGTGACTCCGAATACTCCGATGTGACCCCTTGCACTCGTGTAGGTATACTGCGCGGTCACCAGCAGTTGTTCCAAGGCGTAGATCATTGCAGCGACGCGCCATCAGGTTCAGATATTGATCAGGATGGATGGCGGGCGCTGGCCCGCTGGCGATTGACTTTGCCTGCTGCTCGACAAGCGCGGCGATGGCAAAGCCGCCAAACAGCGTCAGCAGGCCGGTGCGCCTGCCCGACGCCTTGCCGTCTTCATCCTCGACCTCCTGTCTGGCCGGAAGGCCATAGCAACCTTCCATCTTATAAACCATGAGACGATTCTTCCGGGCTTGGTACAAGCATAAACCCCTGGCCCGCATCCCAGGCTTGATTGCAAGGGTCGGCCGGGTCTATAGTGGTCGCCATGACCGTTGAGCCAGGGCGTTCGGGGTGGCGGGTGGGCGGGGGCATCCTGCTGCTTTTTTGTGCCGCGATGCTGCTCTTGAGCCTGCTGTCCTACCATCCTGGTGACATCTCCCTGCTGAAAATGCCGCCGCATTCGCCGGCGCTGAACTTTATCGGACCGGTGGGCGCCTGGACGGCGTTTGTGGTCTTCATGGCCCTGGGCATGGCCGCATACGCGCTGCCGGCGGCGGTGCTGCTTGTGGCCCTGCTGCTGCTGTTCAAGCGCGAGGGGCGGATCTGGACCAAGGCGTTGTGGCTGCTGCTCATGCTGCTGGCGGGTGCCATGCTGGTCGAATTGGAACCGGCCTTTTGGGCGGCCACCACCGCGCGCCTGAACATCGGCAGCCCCGGCGGCCGGCTGGGGTACCTGCTGGCCAACGGCGGGCTGGTGGTCTGGCTGGGCACGGTCGGCACCACCCTGACCGGCGCTGCTGTGCTGGTGCTCGGCGTGGCGATGGTGGCCGAAATTCATCCGGTGATCCTGGCGCGCCAGACCGGCCGCGGCCTGGCGTTTCTCCATGGCCGGTGGCAGACCTGGCGGCAGGCGCGCCGCAGCCGGCACGAACAGATTGCGCAGGAGCAGCAGGACATCGCCAAGCGCCGGCGCCGGCTGGAGGAAGCGCTGCGCGACAACGAGCGCGCCGGGCAACAGCCGGCCCTGCCGCTGCCTGAAACCGCCGGAAACGAACGGGCCGCCGCGCCCTCCGCGGCGGTCATCAAGGCCGACGCGGAAGCCGTCGAACTCCTGGCGGCGTCCGCCGACGGAACCGACGCGGAAGCCGCCGCCGATGCCGCGCCGCCCGCGCCCAAACGCAAGCCGCCGGTCCGCAAGCCGAAGCCGGAACCGCCGCCGCCCGCATCGCTCGCGCACCCCGGCCCCTACCAACTGCCGCCGCGCGACCTGCTCGATCCCCTGCCGCCGGAGAAGGACCGCGCGCTCGACGACGACTTCACGGGCGGCGCGCAACTGCTCAAGGAGACGCTGGCCGAGTTCGGCATCGAGGTGGATGTCACCAACGTCGAACAAGGTCCGGTGGTGACGCGGTATGAACTGCTGCCCGCGCCCGGCGTGAAGGTGGAGAAGATCACCGCGCTCAGCAACAATCTCGCGCTAAACATGAAGGCGGAAAGCATCCGCGTGCAGGCGCCGATCCCCGGCAAGGGGGTGGTCGGCATCGAGGTGCCGAACAGCAAGCGCACCGCGGTGTATCTGCGCGAGCTGATGGAAAGCGAGGCGTGGCTCAACACGTCCGCCGCGCTGCCACTGGCGCTGGGCAAGGACGTCGGCGGCCGCGTGATCATCGCCGACCTGGCGGACATGCCGCACCTGCTGATCGCCGGCGCCACCGGCTCGGGTAAGACGGTCTGCATGAACTCCATCCTCGCGGGCCTGCTGATGACGCGCACGCCGGAGCAGATGAAGCTGATCCTGGTGGACCCGAAGATCGTCGAGTTCGCCGCCTACAAGGATTTGCCGCACCTCGCCTGTCCGGTCGTCACCGAGGCCAAGAAAGTGGCCTTTGCCCTGCGCTGGGCCATCCTGGAAATGGAGCACCGCTATAAGCTGTTCGCCAAGGTGCGTGTGCGCAACATCAAGGACTTCAACAAGCGCGAGATCGTCAAGCAGCCGGAATTGTTCAGCGATCTCGCGCCGGCCGCGCCACCGCCGGCCGCCGGCGCGGAGGCCGAGCCCGCCGCCGCGCCGCCCCCGCCGAAGGCGGAGGACGTCGTACCCGACCGGCTGCCGTACATCGTCATCGTCGTGGACGAACTCGCCGACCTGATGCTCGTGGCACAGGCGGAGATCGAGAACCAGATCGCGCGGCTGGCGCAGATGAGCCGCGCGACGGGCATCCACCTGGTGCTCGCCACGCAGCGGCCGTCGGTCAACATCATCACCGGCACGATCAAGGCCAATTTCCCCTCGCGGATTGCCTTCCAGGTGGCCCAGAAGGTGGATAGCCGCACCATCATTGACGCCATGGGCGCGGACAAACTGCTGGGCAAGGGCGACATGCTCTTTCTGCCGCCGGGCGTCGGCCGCCTGATGCGCGCGCAGGGTACCCTGACGACCGATGGCGAGATTCACAGCATCGTTGAGTTTCTCAAGCAACAGGGCCAGCCGCAATACGTGACGGCGCTCAAGGAAAAAGTCGAGGCGCGCGCCGGCGGTGACCTGCCGGATATGGACGAGGACGACGAGTTGATCGAGCAGGCCATCGAGGTCATCCGCCAGACGAAGCGTGCCTCGACCAGCGGCGTGCAACGCCGCCTGAAGATCGGTTACACCCGCGCCGCGCGCATCATGGACATCCTCGAAGAGCGCGGCCTCGTCGGCCCGGCGCAGGGCTCCGACCCGCGGGAAATTCTGATGGATTTGGACGGCGAAATCCCGCATAGTTCGCTGAACCAATCGGACTGACGCCATGCCACCGCTGGGACTCCAACTGAAAGCCGCCCGGGAACGAAAAGGCGTGACCGCCTCTCAAGCCGCCGCCGCGACGCGCATGAAGGTGCAGTCCATCGAAGCCCTGGAGCGCGAGGAATTTGACCGCATCCCGGCCCCCATGTACGTCAAAGGCTTCATCAAGATCTATGCCGAGTATCTGGACCTGGACCCGGCGCCCCTGTTGCAGGAATACCAGCGGCGGCATGCGCCTCCGGAACCGCCGCTCCCGGCGGCGCAGAAGGTGTTGCGCTCGCCCTCCGGCGCCAAGGTGCTTCAGCCCAAGACGGAGAGGTCGCGGACGGCGGACCTCGCCACCCTGGTGCGCCGGTTGCCGCCCGACCTGCCGCGCCGCCTGGCCCTCGGAGCCGGCGCGGTCGTCCTGCTGTTCGTGGCCGGACTGGGCCTGCGGCAATGCGCGCACCGCCCGCCGGCCGCCGCCGCCCAGTCCCCGTCCGTCCAGTCGTCGGCCACCGGCCTGCCGTGGGTGGTCGTCAGGGAACCGCCGGAGCCTTACCTGAAGAAAGCCAAGTAATCCGCCGCGCGCTCATGAAACTCCCCGACATCCTGACCCTCAGCCGGCTGGCGCTGGCCGCCGTGTTGATCGGCCTGCTGACCGCTACGTTTCCGTACGCCAAGACCATGGCCTTGGCGGTTTTTCTCATCGCCGGCCTGACCGATTACCTGGACGGCGAACTCGCCCGCCGCGTGTATGGCGAGAGCGCGTTCGGCAAACTGATGGATCCCCTGACCGACAAGGTGCTCGTGTGCGCCACGTTTGTGGTCTTCGTGGAGCTGCAGCTCGTGACGGCGTGGCTCGTCGTGCTCATTATTTCCCGCGAGTTTCTCGTCACCGGCCTGCGCCTGCTCGCCGCCAGCCGCGGCCAGGTGATCAGTGCCGGCTTCTGGGGCAAACACAAGACCGTCTCGCAACTGCTGACCATCATCGCCCTGCTGGCCGGGCTCAGTTTCCAGGACGATTTCAGCCAGTTCGCCACCGCCGCCCAACTCAAAACCTACAAGGCCGCGCTCTCGATCGTCTCGCACACCCTGATTTCCATCGTGGCCTTCATCACCATCCTGTCCGGCGCGATATATTTCTACCAGCACCGCAATCTCTTGTTGACTCGCGAACCACTCGCCTAGGACAGGGATGACGATCACACGCGACGCCCCGGGCCCGCTGCCGCCAACAACCAGGAACGCATGAATTCCGACTGGAACATTCACGCGCCCGGCCACACCTGCCGCGCCTGCGGCCAGGACTTCAGCGACGGCGCGCCGCTGTATTCCAAGCTGACGTTCGATGCCGGCGGCTACACCCGCCATGATTACTGCGCCATCTGCTGGCAGGAGCCGGCCAAGGCCAACGCGCTGAGCGTCTGGCGCAGCGTTTTCCGCGCCCCGCCGCCCCCGGCCGCGGAGGCGCTCAAGAAGGAAACCGCCGAGACGCTGCTCCGCCAGTTGATGGCCACCGAGGATCCGGCCAACGGCAACGCGATCTTCATCCTGGCGGTCATGCTCGAACGCCGGCGCATTCTCGTCGAGCGCGATGTCCAGGTGCGCGACGACGGCGTGAAAATCCGCGTCTACGAGCACCGGAAGACCGGCGAATCCTTCCTCATCCCCGATCCCGAGCTGAAGCTCGCCGAACTGACCCAGGTGCAGGAGGAAGTGGTCCGCCTCCTCGGCTGGACACCGCCCCAGGCCGCCGCGGCTACGCCTGCCCTGAGTAAAGGGAAAGATAAGGAAACGGAGACCGCCACAGATGAACACGGATCAAACACGGAAGAAACTTGAACACTCCGAAATCACAGAACAGATTATCGGTGCAGCTTATGAGGTCTACCGCGTTCTCGGTTACGGTTTTCTTGAGAAGGTTTATCAACGCGCCATGCAGGTCGAATTGAAATTGCGTGGCCTCAAGGCCGAGTTGGAACCCAAGCTGAATCCGTGTTAATCCGTGGCTAAGTAATGTTCGACGTATTGATTTGCGGCGGGGAGGTGCTGGACGGCAGCGGTGCGCCGGCACGACGCGCCGACGTGGCGATCGCCGGCGACCGCATCGCCGCCCTCGGCGACCTGGCGGCCGCCGCGGCGCACACGGTGATGCGCGCCGACGGCCGCCTCGTCTGTCCCGGTTTTATTGACGTCCATTCGCACTCCGACACGTTTCTGCTGCTGGAACCTTCGGCCCCGAGCAAAATCTTCCAGGGCGTCACCACGGAGATTGTCGGCAACTGCGGGGCCTCCACCGCGCCGCGCACCGGGGCGTACAAGCTGCCCAGCGACTGGTGCGACCAGCGCTACCCCGGCGCCTGGAGCAGCGTCGCCGAGTACCGCACGCTGCTGGCGCAGGTGCGGCCCGCGGTCAACGTCGTCCTGCTCATCGGCCACAACGCCATCCGCGCCGGCGTCATCGGCTACGCGGCGCGGCCGGCGCAGCCCGCCGAAATCCGCGCCATGGCCACGCTGTTCGAACGCGCCCTGGACGAGGGCGGCGCGGGGCTGAGCACGGGGCTCATCTACACGCCCGGCCGGTACGCCGCGCCGGAGGAAATCCGCGCGCTGGCCGCCGTCGCCGCCCGGCGGGGCAAAATCTATACCAGCCACATGCGGAGCGAAGGCGACCGGTTGTTGGAGGCGCTGGACGAGACGCTCGCCCTCGCCCGGACCACCGGCGTCCGCGTGGAAATCTCGCATCTCAAAACCGCCGGCCGGCGCCATTGGCATAAAGTGGACGCCGCGCTGGACAAAATCCGCGCCGCGCGCGCGGCGGGCCTCGCCGTGGCCGCCGACCGCTATCCTTACACCGCCTCCTGCACCGACCTCGACGTGATCCTGCCCGACTGGGCCGCCGGCGACGGCCGCGAGGCCGTGCTCGCGCGCCTGCGCGATCCCGCCACGCGCCAGCGCCTCCGCGATGATTTGCAAGCCCGGCGCACGGCCGACGACTGGCAGGAGATCATGGTGGGTGCGCTGACCCGGCCGGACCTCGCGCACTTCCGCGGCCGCTGGCTGTGCGACATCGCGGTCGAACTGGGCCTGGAGCCCGTGGACGCCGCCCTGCACCTGCTGGACGTAGACGAGCTCAAACCTAGCGCTATTTTTTTCGGCATGAGCGAGGAGAACCTGTGGAAGATCTTCGCCGAACCGTGGGTGATGGCCGGTTCCGACGCGTCCATCCGCGCGCCCACCGGTCCGTTGAGCGCGGACTTCCCCCACCCCCGCGCCTACGGCACCTTCCCGCGTCTCCTCCGCGCCGCGCTCGACGGCCAGACCGTGCCGCTGCCGGAGATGATCCGCAAAATGACCTCGCTCCCGGCCGACCACTTCCGGCTCCCCGGCCGCGGCCGGCTCGCGCCCGGCGCGTTTGCCGATGTCGTTGTTTTCGACCCGCAGACCGTCCGTGATCGGGCCACGTATGCCGAACCACACCAATTCGCCGCCGGCATCTCCGCCGTCCTCGTCAACGGCCGGCCGGCTCTGCTCGATGGACAATTCACCGGCGACCGCGCCGGCCGCTTCATCGCCTGATGCGCAAAGCTGGGTGTTTGCCCGCCGCTGAAAAACGGTTAAGCTCCGCCGGTGGACATTCTCCGACCAACGCGGGCGGTGGTGCTGGCGGCGGGGTTCGGCACGCGGATGCTGCCGTTGAGCCGCGACCTGCCCAAGCCGCTGATGCCGCTGTGGGGCCGCGCGCTGCTGGACCGCGCGCTGGATCTTCTGACCGGCTGGGGGGTCCAAGAGGTGCTGATCAACCTGCACCACGGCGCGGAGGACATCCGGCGGCACCTGGCCGCCACACCGCATCCGGCGTTGCGGATTCAGTTTTCCTTCGAACCGGTGATTCTCGGCACCGGCGGCGCCCTGCGCCGCGCGGCGTGGTTTCTCGACGGACAGCCGTTCTGGCTGCTCAACGCCGACGTGACCGCGGCGCTCGATCCGCGGCCGCTGCTACGGGATTTTCAGCGCCATCAGCCGCTGGCGACGCTCTGGCTCGTGCCGGACCAGGGACCGCGCACAGTGGCAATGCGCGGCGGCAACATCATCAACTTCGCCAGCGCGCAGCCCGGTGCGCCTGGCACATTCACGTTCAGCGGCCTGCACCTGCTGTCCCCGCGCATCCTGAACTTTCTGCCGCGCGCGGAGGTCTTCGCCTCCATCATCCCGGCGTATATCGCGGCCCTGGCCGGCGGCGAACAGGTGCGCGGCATTTGCCTGCCGCAGGCGTGGTGGGCCGACCTCGGCACACCGGCGCAATATCTCGCCGTGCATCGTAATTTTCCAGACCGCCCGGCGCGGGCGGCACGCCGGCCCGGCGTCCGCATTCAGGGTTTTGCCGCCCTCGGCGCCAATGTCCGCCTCGCACCCGGTGCGCGCCTGCGGGATTGCGTGATCTGGGACGAAGCTGTCATCCAGTCCGATGCCTGCGTGGAGGAAGCCGTCGTCGGACGCGGCGCCACCGTTGCGGGCTGCGTCCGCGGCTGCGCCTGCCGCGCGGAGTGGGCATTGGACGCGGCGGAGCGCGCGGCCCTGCGGGAGCTCGGCTGGTCCAGCGCGCGGACGACGGTGCTGCCGCTCGGCATGCGGGGCTCGGAACGGACCTTCACGCGGCTGTGCTGTGGATCGAGAAGCGCCCTGCTGATCCGGTACAGCCCGGAGCGAAAGGAAAACACGCTCTTTGCGCGTCAGGCGCGCTGGCTGAAAAGCCTCGGCCTGCGCGTGCCGTCGGTCCTGCTGGACCGGCCGCGTCAGCGGCTGTGCGTGGTGGAGGACCTGGGCGACGAGGACCTGCAAGGCCTCGCCCGAACCTTGCCGCCAACGCAACTCAAAGCGTTGTATCAACGGGTTCTGCGGGAGGTACTGTCCTTGCACGGCCGGGGCGCCGACGCGGCGCGGCGCCAGCGGCTGCCGCTGATGCCGCCGTTCGACGCCAACCTCTACCGTTGGGAGCGCGACTACTTCGCCGAACACATGTTGCAGAAACGCGCCGGGCTGCCTCCGGCGACGGTCACGCGCATCAAGCTTGAACTCGCCCAGATTGCTCATCGGCTTGAACGCCCCGCTCAGGTCCTGATCCATCGCGACCTGCAGTCGAGTAATATCCTGGTAAAGCGGGGCCAGCCGCACCTGATTGATTTCCAGGGCATGCGGCTGGGTGCGGCGGCCTACGATCTCGCGTCGCTGCTGTGCGATCCGTATGTGGAATTGCCGGCGTTGCTCCAGCAGGAACTGCTGGCATGCTATGCGCGGCACGCGGCGCCGGAGTGGGCGGTTGCGGAACTATTCGGGTGGGCGGCGATTCAGCGGCTGGCGCAGGCGCTGGGCGCGTATGCGCGGCTGGCGACGCTACCCGGCCTGGCGCATTTTGCGCAGTACATTCCCCCGGCGCTGCGGATGATGCGCCGCATGCTGAACCAGACCCCGGGTTTCCCCGCGTTGCGCGCATGGGTGGCCACGCAACAGAAAAAGGAGCAGGCATAGCAACAACTAAAGGCGCGAAAGTGTTCAGTCTTTTTTTCCCTCCGTTCCGGCCTCTGCGACCTCATTCTTCCCTCTGTGACCTCTGTGGTTAATTCCGTAAAAAAACATCGCATCGCAGTTTAGTGCGTTCTATCTTTCCGCTTCCCATGCCGCCCTTCAGCCCCATCCCACCGCTGCCGAAAAAACGTTCCTTCCGCCTGGGCGTCACCTCGTACATTTTCCCGGCGGACATCCTGCCCAACGCCGAGGCGCTGGCGGGCTGTGTCGACGACATCGAGCTGGTGCTGTTCGAGTCGCGGGCGGCTTCCAACCTCCCCACCCCCGTGGCGATAGACCGCCTGGCGGAACTCGGGCGGCGCCACCGGCTGACCTATACCGTGCACTTTCCGCTGGATCGCCACCTGGGCAGCCCGGCCGCGGAGGAGCGCGCCGCCGGCGTGCGGCAGATCCGCGAACTGCTGACCCTGACACGGCCCCTCGAGCCCTACGGCTATGTGCTGCACCTGTCCGGCATCGCTCCGGATGCTCCAAGGGAACACGTGCAGCAATGGCAGCGCGACACGGCCGCCGCGCTGGAGCTGGTCTTCGCCGGCGGCGCCAATCCGCGCCTGTTTTGCGTCGAAAACCTTGACTATCCGTTTGCCTGGTGCGAGCCGCTGCTGGACCGCTTCGGGCTGAGCGTCTGCGCCGACGTCGGCCATCTCTGGCGCAGCGGCACGGACGTGGACGCCTTCCTGGCGCGCCACCTGCCGCGCACGCGCGTCATCCATCTCCACGGCGTGCACCGCGGCCAGGACCACCTGCCGTTGACCGCCCTGGAACCGGAGCGTCTGCGGGCCTTCCTGCGGGCCATTCGCGATTTTTCCGGGGTGGTCACGCTGGAGGTCTTCGAGTACGATGCGCTCCGTCTTTCCATCGAAAGGCTGACAGCATGTCTGGAAAACGAAACGGCCGGCTGATCCTGGTCCTCGGCGGAGCGCGGAGCGGCAAGAGCCGTTGCGCGCAGCAGTTGGCCGAACAGTGGTGGCCCAAGCCCGTCTATCTCGCCACGGCCGAAATCACCGACGCCGAGATGGCCGACCGCATCGCCCGGCACCGCGCCGCGCGCGGCCCGCACTGGGCCTGCATCGAGGAGCCGCTGGACCTCGCCGGCGCGCTGGCCCAAGCCGCGGCACAGGGTGACGGCGTGCTGCTGGATTGCATCACCGTCTGGCTGGCCAACGTGCTGGTGAAGGAAGGCGCGACGGCCGTGGACGCGCGGCAGCAGGCGCTGCTCGCGGCGCTGCAGGCGCGCAGCGGCGACGTGATCCTCGTCAGCAACGAGGTCGGGCTGGGCCTCGTGCCGGAGCATGCGCTTGGCCGCCAGTTCCGCGACCTAGCCGGCTGGCTCAACCAGGCGCTGGCGGCGGAAGCCGACACGGTCGTGTTCGTCGCCGCCGGACTGCCGCTGACGTTGAAGGGGGATTTCTGCTCAGGGAGCCAGGAGACAGAAGTCAGGAGACAGAGGTCTATCTAAGGCGGGCTATCGCCCGCAACCCAATCGGGGTCGTGGTCGGGACCGATTCCGACCCCGAAAGATACGCGTATTTGCGTCACATGCTATGACGGAACGGTCAAAATAATTCCCATGCGCGCAAAATGGATACAACCCTGGGGCGGCCTCGTCACCGCCATGCGGACGCTCACCGTATTGCCCTGGCCCGGCCGCGACGCGGACTCGCCGGCCGCGGCACTGCCCTGGTTTCCGCTCGTCGGTGCCATCATCGGGAGCATCGTCTATCTCGTGATCATGCTGCTGGGCACGCGGCTCCTGTGGGCGGACGGCGGTGCGGCGTTGGCGCTGATCGTTGCGGTAGTGATAACCGGCGGGCTGCACCTCGACGGTCTGGCGGACTCCGTGGATGGCTGGCGCGGCGGCCGCACGCGTGAACGGCGGCTGGAAATCATGAAGGATTCACGGATCGGCGCGCTGGGCGCCCTGGCGCTGGTGCTGGTCTTGCTGTTGCAATTCGTCGCGCTGTCGCGGCTGGGTTACAGCCCGCTGGGCACATGGATTATCCTGCCCTACGTGCTGGCGCGACTGGCCCAGGTGCAGTTGGCCGTCAGCCTGCCCTACGCGCGCGCCGCAGGGGGCACGGCGGAACACTTCGTCACCGACGCGCGGAACGGGCACTTTCTGGCCGCCCTGCTGCTGGCGGCGGCGCTCTGCGGCGCCATCGCCGGCCGGGCGGGGCTGGGCGCGCTGCTGCTCAGCCTGGCGGCCACGCAGCTCCTGCGGCGCTGGCTGCGGCTGGTCTTCGGCGGCGTCACGGGCGATCTGCTCGGCGGCGCCAGCGTCGCGCTGGAAACCGCCTGGTTGTTCCTGCTGGCGTTCGGCGCGCCCTATGTGACGCTCCTGCGGTATTTCTAAAACACGCCCCGCTGAAAGGCGGGAGCGGCATAATACACATCGGCGTAAATTCAGGCATCCCAACAAGCTGAAAATCAAACGATTGCATCAAAATCCTGAACCCTGAACCCTACTCTTGCAAAACAGAGGTTTTGCAAGAGCCTCTCTTTACTCACGCGCCCGGCGTGATGCCCACCTCGGCGAACGTCGCCATCTCGTTATAGATCGCGACGGCGTCTTCGATCACCTGCATGGCGATGGCGGCGCCGGTGCCTTCACCGAGCCGCAAGCCCAGATCCACCACCGGCCGCAGCCCTTCGCCGGCAAAGAACTTCCGGTGTCCCGGCTCGGCGCTCAGGTGGGCAAAGAACAGGTAATCCTTCGCTGCCGGGCACAGGCGCATGGCGGCCAGCGCCGCGGCGCCGGCGATGAAGCCATCCACCACTACCGCCGTCCGGCTGGCCGCCGCGCCCAGGCAGAGGCCCGTCAGCCCGGCGATTTCCAGGCCCCCCAGCGCGGCCAGTGTCTCCAACGCGCCGGTGCAGCGCGCGCGGTTCACGGCCAGGGCGCGCTCCAGCACCGCTTGCTTGCGCGCGACGCCCGCGTCGTCGAGCCCCGTTCCGGGACCGGCCACATCCGCCGCCGGCAGGCACAAGAAGACCGCCAGCAAGGCGGCGGCGGGCGTGGTGTTGCCGATGCCCATCTCGCCGGTGCCCAGCAGCGTCACGCCCGCATCGGCGGCCTGGTCCGCCAGCCGGATGCCGACCTCCACGGCGCGGCGCGCCTCGTCCACGGTCATCGCCGGCCCCCGGGCGATGTTGTCCGCGCCGCGCTTGATGTTGCTGCGGACGAGGCCCGGCAGCGGCCCCACGTCCTCCGCCACGCCGAGGTCCACAACCTCCACGTCCGCGCCGGCGCGCCGCGCCAGCACGTTGATGGCCGCGCCGCCGCCGATGAAATTCTTCACCATCAATTGCGTGACGACGGCGGGATAGGCGCTGACCCCCTCTTCCGTGACCCGGTGGTCGCCAACCAGGACGCAGATGCGCTTGCCGCCAATGCGCGGCCGCTCCCGGCCGCTGATGGCGACATAACGCGCCGCCAGTTCCTCCAGATACCCGAGGCTGCGGCGCGGTTTGGTCAGGCTGTCCAGCCGCGCATAGGCCGCGGCCAGGCGTTCTGCGGGCACCGGCTGGATGTTGGCGAGCGTTGTGTTCAGCAGATCCATGTGCGTGTTCCGGATTGTCGGCGCGCGTTCCCAACCATCGCCACAGGCGTGGCAACTAAGCACCCCGTGCCGCCCGGGTCAAGCGCCAATCCGCGGTTCGCAACGGAGAAGCGGGTTCAACCATAAACACCTTGCGGTCGTTGAAGTTTACCGCGCCAGCAGGCGGGGTGGAAGCAGCCAGAGGAGTTCGCCTTTGAGAGACATCCGATCAATCAGCTCGACGCAGGCCAACCCGCCTTTCTTGCAAACGATCCGGCCACCGCCGATAAGCGCGCTGATGGTTTGGCTGAAATCCGGCTCGTGTCCGACCAGCATGATATTTTCGCATCCGGCCTGCTCGCGCAGGATTTCAACCAGTTGTTCCCGGTCGAAGCCCAGGCCGAGGCGGCTTTTTTGCATGAGCTGGTCTTTGGCATGGAGTGCTTCGGCCACAAGTTCGGCGGTTTGCCGGGCGCGCGCCAGCGGGCTCGTGAGGATGACATCCAGTTTCAAATCAAGCCGGGCGAGTACGGCGGCGCTGCGCGCCATCTTTTCCCGGCCCTCCTTGGTGAGCGGACGCTCCGCGTCGTCACCTTTCCACTCGGGGCGTTCCATGGCTATGCCATGCCGCAGAAAATAGAGTTTCATGACGGAAACATGCCAGAATGCCGCTGGGCGGTCAATTCCGGCCCGTGCGCGCTACCGGCAGGACCGGCCAGGCCGGCGCCTTCACGCCAGCAAGCCCGTCCCCACGCAACCGCAGGCCGCAGTTCTTCCCGCTCCTACGCCTGATGAAAAACTAGCCCGGTACTAATCCCATACTAACAGCAGTGTGGTATTGCAATGGAAACAAAGGCACCATGACCAACGAGCACAGGCCGAGCGTGGCGGATGACGAAGACCTCTCCAGGATCTGATCAGTTACCACCTGGCCCGGGCGGGTTCATGGACGGAACGGTGGCCCATCATTCCGCGCGGAACGCCGTGGAGGCCGCGGTGGTTTCGCCGCACGCGACGCGGCGTTACCGCACCATCTGGATTTCCGACGCGCACCTCGGCTGGCGCGCGAGCCAGGCCGGCTGCCTGCTCGACTTTCTCAAGCGGCATGATGCTGATCACTGGTATCTCGTCGGCGACATGCTCGACGGCTGGATGCTCAAGCGCGGCTGGTTCTGGCCGCAGGCGCACAACGACGTGGTACAAAAAATCCTGCGCAAGGTCCGCAAGGGCGCGCAGGTGGTCTACATCCCCGGCAACCACGACAACTTTCTGCGCGACTTCCTCCACCTGCAGTTCGGCGGCATCACCGTGCTGCCCGACGCGATGCACACCACCGCCGATGGCCGCCGGTTATGGGTGCTGCACGGCCACGAGTTCGACAGCATTGTCCACTATGCGTCCTGGCTCGCGTTTCTCGGCAACAACGGCTACGACGCGATGATTCTCATCGGCCACGGCCTGAACCGGCTGCGGCGCTGGTGCGGCCGGCCGGACTGGTCGCTCGCGGCCTATCTCAAGCAGCGCGTGAAGAATATCGTCAAGTTCGTCACCGATTATGAAGAGGCGTTGACGCGGGAGGCCCGCAAGCGCGGCGCCGACGGCATCGTCTGCGGACACATCCACAAGGCGGAAAGCAAACAGTTCGCCGACATCGCCTATTATAACGATGGCGACTGGGTCGAAAGTTGCACGGCGCTGGTGGAGCATGACGATGGCCGGTTGGAAATCATCTGCTGGCGTGACGCCGCGGCGCCCGCTACCCTACCGTCCGCATGAACGCCACGCCGCACCGTTCTACGCTGCGCCCCGTGCTGGTGCTGCTCGCCTGGGTGGCCTTGCTGGCCACGCTGTTCGCACAGTTAGAGATCCAGATTGAAGGCGCGCAGGGTTGGGCCGCGGGGCTGCCGACGTGGCGGGTGGAGGGCGCGCCCATCCTGAAGATGCTGTTCGGCAGGCGCGCGATCACCGGCTACCACGTTTTCGCCTTCAGTTTCATGTTCGGCGTCTTCCACCTGCCGCTCGCGTTGACCGGCCATTTTTCGTGGCGGCTCGAGGCGCGCATCCTCGGCAGCCTGATGCTGTTCTGGCTCGTCGAGGATTTCCTGTGGTTCGTCATGAACCCGGCCTTCGGCCTCGCCCGGTTCACGCCGCAGCAGGTGCCGTGGCACCCGCACTGGCTGCTTGGCGTGCCCGTGGACTATATCGTCTTCGCGCTGCTTTCCGCCGCGCTGCTCTGGGCGGCCTATCGCCGGCCGCGCACGGTCTGACGTGGCCGCGGCGTTACGCGCTAACGCGCCGCCGGTCTGATCGCGCGTCAGAAACGCTTCGAGCAGCTCGTCGATATCTTCGGAACAGGCATAATAACGCTGCTCCAAAGCCTCCAGGGTGGTGTGCGTTGACTTTTCGAACCCGCGGACCAGGGTCTGCCGAACCTGGTAATCGCGGGGCGGACCGCCCGGTCCGAACACAGCATTTGCTTCCGCGGCAATGATCGCAAGCTGCGCTGCGCCAATCTTCCGCAACGCCGCCGGGGCGTGAAATGCGAGATTGCCGCGCTTGCTGGCGAAATACCGCGCGAATCCGTTGTTGCCGACACCGGCGTCGAACAGCCACGCCGCCGCGAGCGTCTGGTCGGCTTCCGTCAGCGCGTCGAAACCGTTCTTGGCCAGTCGATCGAAGGCTCGCTGGGCTGCCAGGTCAGTGTTCATAGATCAAACCCATTTACAATCAGTTGGAAGCACCTCACTACTAAACCGTACCGACATGATGAACCGCACCGCTTGAACGTCAAGCCATATATATAGTTCTGATATTACCCGCCGCACTGCACGCCCGCGTCCTCTGGGAGACCTATCGCCGGCCCACAGGAATCTAAACGGGGATTCATCAACTTCTCACGTGGCCTTCACACGGCGCTAACAAATACCAGCGAGACTACGCCTGTGCTGTGCAACGTGTCCGCATGGGGCGGAACCACGAAGCCGGCAGGTAACACCAACAAACAGGAGAAGAGCGATGAAGCAGCAAGGTAAGTTAGCGTTGGCGCTTCTGGCGGCGGTGGGCTTCCAGACGGCGCGCGGCGAGTGGTACGACGACGGCAAGATCAAGGGCGATCTGCGCTATCGCTTCGAGGACATCCAGCAGGAGGGGACGGCCAACCGCAACCGCGACCGCATTCGCGCGCGGATTGGCTACTATCCCCGGATCAACAGCGACCTGGATGTCGGCATCGCGCTGGGCACCGACGAAGCGGTGAACGGGCTGGGCGATCCGATCTCGAACAACCAGACGCTGGGTTCCCAGGGCACGAAGAAGGGCATCTATCTGGATCAGGCCTACTTCGATTGGCATCCGGCGACTTTGCCGGGCCTGGATCTGATCGGTGGCAAGATGAAGAACCCCCTGATCGTCGTCAACGACTACATCTGGGACAACGACTATACGCCGGAAGGTCTGGCCCTGAAGTACAAGGTCGGCGACGAGATCCAGTTTCTCGCCAACGGCACCTATCAGTGGATCCAGGAGCGGTCAACGGATGATGACACCAAGTTCTACGCCGGTCAGGTGGCGTTGAACTTCCAGCCGAACGCGGACAGCCACGTCATGGTGGGCGCGACCTATCAAGGGTTCCAAAAGATGCAGGGCTTCGGCGTTCAGGATTGGCAGGGCGCCAACAAGGCCTATGGCAACAGCACCACGAAGAAGGTTTCCGGCACCACAACCAACCTGCTCTATGCGGACGATTTCAAGGTGCTGGAAGGTTTCGTCGAAGCGGGTACTGCGATTGCCGGAACGCCGGTGACGGCCTTCGGCGCCTATGCGAAGAATTCGGATCCGAGCGACAACAACAAGGCATACACCGCCGGCCTGAAGATTGGCAAGGCCAGCGACCCGAATACGTTCGAACTGGGTTATGATTACCGTTATCTGGAGAAGGATGCGTTCCCGGGCTTCCTGACCGACTCCGACTCCTTCGGTGGCGGCACGGACGGCAAGGGCCACAAGGTTTCGATCACCTACCAGATACTGAAGAACTGGCAGGCCAAAATCTCCTACTTCCTGGACAAGCAGAAGATCGCGAGCGGGGAAACTGAAAACGACTATAAACGTTTGCAGATTGACCTG
>Ga0209048_10000150_pt1 | contig 72574 bp, 65 predicted proteins | sample FrelakmetCRP12CR_FD_187146 | JGI IMG/M metagenome (GOLD analysis project Ga0209048, IMG submission 187146) | Freshwater lake sediment microbial communities from the University of Notre Dame, USA, for methane emissions studies - CRP12 CR (SPAdes)... | ecosystem: Environmental > Aquatic >...
CGACGCGTGGTGGATCATCTTCCCGACCTTCGTCGTGCTGGTGGTGACGCTGCTGCTGCTGACCTTCATCGGCGACGCGCTGCGCGACGCCTTCGACACCCGCAAGTCATGACGGCCGTCACCACCATGAATGCAACGCCGCTGCTGTCGGTCGAGCACCTGAACGTGAGCTTCGGCGCGTCGAAGGTTGTCGACGACGTATCGTTCGCGGTCGCGCCGGGCGAGAAGTTCGCGCTCGTCGGCGAGTCGGGCTCTGGCAAGTCGATCAGCGCGCTGTCGGTGCTGCGCCTCGTGGACGCCGCGACGACGAGCGGCATGATCCGCTTCGAAGGCGTCGATCTGCGCGCGAAGAGCGAACGCGAGATGCAGGGCATCCGAGGCGCAGCGATCAGCATGATCTTTCAGGAACCGATGACAGCGCTGAATCCGCTGTATACGATCGGGAACCAGATCGGCGAGGTGCTCGAACTGCACGAGGGCCTGACCAAGCAGCAGGTGCGCCCGCGTGCGATCGATCTGCTCGCCAGGACCGGCATTCCCGACCCCGAGCATCGCGTCGAGGCCTATCCGCACCAGCTCTCGGGTGGCCAGCGCCAGCGCGCGATGATCGCGATGGCGCTCGCGTGCCGGCCCAAGCTGCTGATCGCCGATGAGCCGACGACGGCGCTCGACGTGACGATCCAGGCGCAGATCCTGGCGCTGCTCGACGAGTTGCAGCGCGAGATGGGGATGGCGCTGCTGTTCATCACACACGACCTGAACCTGGTGCGGCGCTTCGGCCACCGCGTGGGCGTAATGGAGCGCGGGCGGCTTGTCGAGGTGGGCGAGGCGGCCGAAGTATTCGATAACCCGCAGCACGCCTACACGAAGAAGCTGCTGGCGAGCCGCCCGCAGCGCGTCGTGCAGCCGGTGCCGGCCGATGCGCCGACCTTGCTCAAGGGGCAAGAGGTCCGCGTCGAGTTCAAGGCGTCGGCGGGCTGGTTCAGCAAGCGCAGCTTCGTTGCGGTGCGCGACGCGACGCTCGACCTCAAGCGCGGCGAGACGCTCGGCATCGTCGGCGAATCGGGTTCAGGCAAGACGACGCTCGGCATGGCGCTGCTCGCACTGCAGCCGATCGTTGGTGGAAGCGTCGCCATGGACTCGACGCGCATCGACGCCGCCGACCGCGCGACGCTGCGCGCGATGCGCAGGCGGATGCAGGTCGTGTTCCAGGATCCGTTCGCGTCGCTTTCGCCGCGGATGACGGTCGGCCAGATCGTGGGCGAAGGTCTTGCGCTGCACCTGCCGGAGTTGAGCGCGGCGCAGCGCGAGCGGCGCGTGCTCGAAATGCTTGCCGAAGTCGGGTTGAGCGAGACCGAAGGCGTGTTCGATGCGCTGCAGCGCTACCCGCACGAGTTCTCGGGCGGGCAGCGGCAGCGGATCGCGATCGCGCGCGCGGTGGTGCTGCGGCCCGAGGTGCTGATACTCGACGAGCCGACGTCGGCGCTCGACGTGTCGGTCCAGCAGCAGGTGCTCGCGCTGTTGGCGCAGCTACAGCAGCACTATGCGATGAGCTACGTGTTCATCAGCCACGACCTCGCGGTCGTGCGCGCGATGTCGCACCGCGTACTGGTGATGAAGGACGGGGAGATCGTGGAGCGCGGTGAGGCGCTCGCCCTCTTCGACGCGCCGGTGCACGAGTACACACGCGCGCTGCTCGCCGCGGCACACTTGGCGTGAACACGTGATTGCGCCAAGAGGGTGAAGTGTCCAGTGGCCGCGTGGCGGCGCTCAGTGGTAGGCGCAGGGGTTGCGCTATCGCTCGCTGAGCCTTCTGCTGCCGCGGCGGCGCTGCACGGTGTCTGACCCCGCAATCCGGGTCGACTCTGCACGTGACGCTGTTGCCGAAGGGTAGCGTTTGCATCCTCTCGGGCCGCGGGACCTGCGACAATGCCGCCGGTCAAGCGAAGACCTATCAAGCTGGAGTTGGCACGGCAGCGCGTGAGGCGGAGCTATGAGGCGGCTATGCGTGGAATGCAGTATCGACAGGTTCGGTGAGGGTGCCGTGCGCGGACTGCGTTTGGGTGATCACTCTGTGCGCTGAGTGCGCGCGCAGGGTCCGGTCTGGCCAGGGAGATCGATGCTGAAGGCCGAGTACTTGTCGGCGCGGGCGGCGGGGGCGTCGCGCGCGCGCCGCAGCCCAGCGGACCAGCTTCCCGCGGAGATCGACTGGCGCGTGTGCCGCTTCGGCGAGTTGAGTCCGGTCGAACTGGCTCGGATCTATCGGGCGCGTCAGCAGGTCTTCAGCATCGAGCAGCAGTGCATCTACCTCGACGCGGACGAATTCGACGAGGTGTCGCTTCACTTTGCGGCCTGGTCGCCGACGTATGCGGTCCCGCTGGCCTATGCGAGGCTGGTGAACCCAGGCGGCAAATACGCCGAGCCGTCGATGGGGCGCGTGATCACAACCCTTCCGGCTCGCGGGCTTGGCCTTGGCCGAGAGCTGGTGCGCCGCGTGCTCGGACACAGCGCACTGGTGCATCCGGGGAAGGCGATCCGCATTTCGGCTCAGGAAAGACTGGAGCGCTTCTACGCCGACTTCGGTTTCATCACGGTCGGCCCGCCCTACATCGAGGACGGGATAGCGCATCTGGAGATGCTGCGCGCGGGGTGATCGCGATGGCTGCCGGCGGCTCGCTGAACCTTTAGCCCCGTGAGCCGCAGGGTGTGGTCCGCCGCTCGAGCGAGGCGAGCCAGCGCAGCGCGTGGTCCCGCGTCTGGCCACACATCTCGAGCGAGGGCTGCAATGCGGTGCAGACGGCCGGCCTTGCGGGCTGGCCGAGCACTCGGCAGCGCAACTGTCCATCACACTGAACGCATGCGACGCCGGCAGGCTTGCCTGCCTGCATGCCAGGGATCGGGCTGGACATCGACGGCGCAATGCAGCATGCGCCGCAGAGGGGCCGGCAGACCATGACGGGGTTGACTGATCGGGCCATTGCAGTCTGATCATGCCGGACTGATGTAGGCCGAACGACGTCCGAGCGAGCATTGGCTCGCCGGCGGCGATAAAATGGAGCGGTTCGGAAGACTCATGCAGTCGGGCGCGTACAGTGCCTGGATCAATTCCGAGCCGACAGTTTGGATTCATAGTCTTCGACGGCTGCGAGTCGGCGCACATCGCGGAAGACCGGTGCCTGGGCCCGCGCGGATCCTGCAAGCGGTGACGGTGCGTGAGCCGGCCTGGAACGGGCACGGGCCTGAGGCGTTGTCGTCGCCTGCGGGTAGGTCAGTTGTCGATGGGGTGGTCGATGAGATCGGCAGCATGGCGCTACGGATCTGCCGCACCGACAACGTCGGCGGTCGGCAGCCTGACTTTGGCTGACTCTACACGTCGGAACCTTCGTACTGGCCGGACTCCGAATCAATCGGAGGTCGCTGAGCGAACTGAGTAGTAGCTCGCTGAGATTGCAGTCGATTTGACAGGCGAATCCGCAGAGATGTGAGCGTTTACTTAATATGGTCGGCAATCGGACAGACAAGTGCAAATTTCCAAGAGCAGGACACGCGGACGACCGTATCGCTCTGGACAGAGGCTGTCGGGAGCGTCGCTGCCTGTGCGTTACCGGGCTTGGCGGCGGAGAGGAAGGGCTCGTCGCTGAGAGACGGTCCGCTTCCAGCGCAGATTGACCGGTTGCTGACCGCGCCGACCAGGGTCGGAGACGCTGCGCGACCAAGCTCGTTGATCGAACTGATCGGAGCGTGAAGTGGGGGAGTGATGTATCCAAGAAGCTTCGACGTCATCGTCATCGGTGGTGGACACGCGGGCACCGAGGCTGCACTGGCTGCCGCTCGGATGGGCTGCGCGACACTGCTGCTGACGCACAACATCGAGACCCTGGGGCAGATGAGCTGCAATCCATCGATCGGTGGCATCGGCAAGGGTCATCTGGTGAAAGAGGTCGATGCGATGGGCGGCGCCATGGCGGCCGCGATCGACGAAGCCGGCATCCAGTTCCGCATCCTCAACGCTTCCAAGGGCCCCGCCGTGCGGGCGACTCGGGCGCAGGCAGACCGTTTGCTCTACAAAGCAGCGATCCGGCGTCGGCTCGAGAATCAACCTCGCTTGTGGTTGTTCCAGCAGGCGGTCGATGATCTGCTCGTCGAGGGCGACCGCGTCGTCGGGGCAGTGACGCAGGCAGGCATACGCTTCGCGTCCCGGGCGGTGGTCCTGACCGCGGGAACGTTTCTCGACGGCCGCATCCATGTCGGTTTGGCGAACCATTCGGCCGGCCGGGCCGGCGACCCGCCGTCGCTCTCGCTCTCGGCACGGTTGAAGGAGCTCAAGCTGCCTCAGGGGCGCCTCAAGACTGGAACGCCGCCTCGCATTGACGGTCGAAGCGTCGATTTCACTCGCCTGGCCGAGCAGCCCGGCGACGCCGGTCCAGTGCCCGTGTTCAGCTTCCTCGGCGACGCGAGCGAGCACCCACGGCAGGTGCCGTGCTGGATCACGCACACGAACGAGCGCACACACGAAATCATCCGGGGCGGGTTCGACCGCAGCCCGATGTTCACAGGCGTCATCGCGGGCGTCGGCCCGCGCTACTGCCCAAGCATCGAGGACAAGGTAAGCCGTTTCGCCGACAAGACTTCACACTTGGTCTTCCTCGAGCCTGAGGGGCTGACCACGCACGAACTCTACCCGAACGGAATCTCGACCTCGCTCCCGTTCGACGTGCAGTTGGCAGCCGTTCGTTCGATGCAAGGGCTGGAACAGGCGCACATCCTTCGCCCGGGTTACGCGATCGAATACGACTATTTCGACCCGCGGGCGCTGCGCGAGAACTTCGAGACGCGCGCTATCGCCGGCCTGTTTTTCGCCGGGCAGATCAACGGCACCACGGGCTACGAAGAGGCTGCAGCACAGGGGCTGTTCGCCGGACTGAACGCCGCGTTGAAAGTCAAGGAACGCGATGCGTGGACTCCGGGCCGGGACAAGGCCTACCTCGGCGTGCTGATCGACGACCTGATCACCAAGGGCGTCAGCGAACCGTATCGCATGTTCACCAGTCGCGCCGAGTTCCGCCTGCAACTGCGCGAAGGCAACGCCGATCTGCGGCTGACCGAAGCTGGCCGGAATCTGGGCCTGGTTGACGATGTTCGTTGGTCTGCCTTCTGCCGCAAGCGCGACGCTGTTTCACGTGAAACTGAACGGCTCAGACTGACCCGGGTGAGCCCGCTTTCACTCCCGGTGAGCGACGCTGCGCGACTGATCGGAAGCTCCATTGAGCGCGAATACACCTTGACCGAGTTGCTGCGACGGCCTGGCGTCGGGTTCGATCAGGTGGCGAAAGTCGCGCGCATCGCGGATCCGACGGTGGACGCGTCCCGCGAGCAACTGCAGGAGGAACTCGGCGCAACCTTGGCCAACGCTGTGATCGAGCAGGTCGAGGTCAGCATCAAGTACGCGGGCTACATCGAGCGGCAGAACGAAGGCGTGCTTCGCGCGGCTCACCACGAGCATCTGCGCTTGCCCGAAGACCTCGACTACGCACAGGTCAGCGCGCTGTCCCATGAAGTGCGCCAGCGCCTCGCCCAGCATCGGCCGTCGACGCTGGGTCAGGCTGCCCGGCTCTCGGGAGTCACCCCAGCGGCCATTTCGCTGCTACTGATCCACCTCAAGAAGGGTCGAATCAAGTCCTCCAGCACGTCACGGCCCGACCGTGTCAATGCAGCGGCTTGACGCGAAGGCGCTGATTGACGGCGCGGCCGCACTCGACGTCGCGCTGACCGACAAACAAACGGCGAGCCTGCTCGCCTACCTCGCGTTGCTCGCGAAGTGGAACCGAGCCTACAACCTGACTGCAGTGCGCGATCCGTCCGAGATGGTGGCCCAGCACCTGCTGGACTGCATCGCGGTGATCGCACCGTTGCGCCGCCGGACAGGCGGCAGTCCTGCGCGCCTGCTCGACGTCGGCAGTGGCGCAGGCTTGCCGGGCGTCGTGATCGCTGCGCTGATGCCCGAACTCGACGTTACCTGCGTTGACGCGGTTGGCAAGAAGGCCGCATTCATTCGCCAGGCCGTGGGCGAACTCGGACTGAAGAACCTGGTCGTGGCGCATGCCCGCGTGGAGGATCTGGCTCGCGCGCCGTTCGACATCATCACGTCGCGAGCGTTTGCATCGCTGACGGACTTCGTCTCACAGACGTGGCGCCATCGTGCCAGGAGCTTCGTCTGGTTGGCGATGAAGGGCAGGATCCCGACCGAAGAAATCGCTGCGCTCCCGCAGGAAGTCGAGGTGTTTCACGTGGAACAGCGGGTGGTCCCTGGCCTTGGCGCTGAACGCTGTCTGATTTGGATGCGGGAACGAACTTGAAGCTGCTTTCCGGTTTGCCGAGCCTCGTCTGCCTTGTGCCTGTTGTCCACGCGATGGCCCAAGGCGCGTCTGCAGCGCCGGTCGAGCTGATTGCCGCGCTGGACGTGCCGCGCTACCTCGGAACCTGGTACCCAGTGGCGGCGCCGTACCCCAACATGTTCCAGGCTCACTGCGTCAGCGACACGACGGCCACCTGCGGGCTCCGCAGCGACGGCGTCATCGAAGTCGTCATTCGCTGTCGCGACGTTCGCGGCAAACTCGACGAAGCGATCGGCGATCCGCGGGAGACCGGAACGCTGGAAGTGAGCTTTCTTCCCGCGTGGCTGCGCCGGGCGCAGGACTTCGGCCATTGGGCTTCGGGTGCCTACTGGGTGATACAACCGGCGCAGGACTACCGCTATGCCGTGGTAAGCGAGGGCACGCGGCGCTAGCTCTGGTTGCTCGCGCGCACGCCGGCGCTGGCTGGTGATGACGAAGCGACCAGCCGCGAACGTCTGCAGCAGCAAGGCTACGACGTTTCTCGCCTTCAAGTGCATCCGCAAGGAAGGGCGTCGCCGCCACGATGACGCCGGATGGTGGAGGCGCCGCGCGCTGCCTCTACACTTCAGGCTGGGAGGCTTCGATGTTCGGTATTTCAGACTACGGCGCATTCTGTGCGGCCGTGCTCTTGTTCCTGGCGTTGCCGGGGCCGGGCACATTCGCCCTGCTGACGTCCACCGCCAAGGGCGGCTTTCGCGCCGGTGCCGCTGCGACTTTCGGCGTGATTTTCGGCGACCAGGTGCTGCTGTGGCTGGCGGTGGCCGGCGTCGCGGCGCTGCTCGCAGCGCATCCGACCATGTTCAAGGCCGTGCAGTATGGCGGGGCGGCCTACCTGGCGTGGATCGGACTGAGGCTCGTCTTCGCTCGCGACGGAAAGGCAACGCCCATCGATATCGAGCCGCACCATTTCGCGCGCCAGGCGTTCCTGATCACGCTGCTCAACCCGAAGGCGATCGTCTTCTACATGGCGTTCTTCCCGCTGTTCATCGATCCAGTGACGCACCGGGGAGGGGTCACATTCGTCGCGATGGCAGCCACCATCGCTGCGCTGACGGCGGCCTACTGCCTGACCCTGTGCGCCTTTGCACACTCGATCGCGCAACGGGTCAAGGCGCATCGGCGCGCCGCGCGCTGGCTCCAGAGGATGGCCGGAGTCTTCCTGGTCGGCTTCGGCATTCGGCTCGGGAGCAACTGAAGCCATGGCGCGAATCTTCTGCGTGGCCAACCAGAAGGGGGGTGTCGGCAAGACGACCACCACCGTCAACTTGGCGGCCGGGCTGGCCCAGGTCGGACAACGCGTGCTCCTGGTCGATCTCGACCCACAAGGCAACGCCACGATGGGCTCTGGGGTTGACAAGCGCTCACTTACATTGAGCGTATACGACGTGCTGCTGGAGAGTGCCAGCGTCGCGGAAGCGCGCATCGCCAGCCCGCGAGGAGGCTACGATGTACTGGGCGCGAACCGCGAGCTCGCCGGCGCCGAGGTCGAACTGGTGAGCCTCGATCGGCGCGAGCGTCGTTTGAGAACGGCGCTCGAGGGCGTGGCAGCCGAGTACGACTTCGTGCTGATCGACTGCCCGCCGTCGCTCAGCCTGCTGACGCTCAACGGTCTGTGCTGCGCACACGGCGTGGTGGTGCCGATGCAGTGCGAGTACTTCGCGCTCGAAGGCCTGTCGGACCTCGTCAACAGCATCAAGCAGGTCCACGCCAACCTCAACCGCGAGCTGCAGATCATCGGCCTGCTGCGCGTGATGTTCGACCCGCGAATCACGCTGCAGCAGCAGGTCAGCGAGCAGCTCAAGTCGCACTTCGGCGACAAGGTGTTCGACACCGTGATCCCGCGCAATGTGCGCCTCGCCGAGGCGCCGAGCTACGGCCTGCCTGGAGTGATATTCGACCCCTCGTCCAAGGGCGCACAAGCCTTCGTCGCCTTCGCCGGCGAGATGGTCGAGCGCACGCGGTCGATGTGACGCGCACGATGCACCCGTGGAGTACTGCCGATCTGGCGCGCGTCGAGGATGCCGGACTCAACGCCAGTGCGACGCCTCGACAGCGCATGCTCGATGGCTGGCTGCTTCGCTTCTCGCCCGGCAAGGCCAAGCGCGCGCGCTGCGTCAATGCGCTGTCCGCCGGTTCGCTTCCGCTGGCAGAAAAGCTGTTGTTGTGCGAGCAGGCCTACCAACGGGCTGCACTGCCGCTGATCGTTCGCATCACGCCGTTGAGCAAACCTGCTCGACTCGATGAGGCACTCGCCGCGATGGATTGGCGGCGCTTCGACGACACGCGGGTGATGGTGTTGGCGAACCTGCAGGCGCTGGCCGCCGCGTCGCCCCCCGTGGTGTCGCTGCAAGCCGTGCCCAGCGGCGAGTTTGCGCAAGCAATGGGCGCGTTGCGCGGATCGGCAGTCGCGCAGCGCGAGGCTCACGCCGAGCGGCTTCGGCGCGCGTCGGTGCCGCATCGTGGGTTCCTGGCGCAACGTGGCGGTGAGACGCTGGCCTGCGGGCAGTGCGTGGTCGAGCGTGACATCGTCGGCCTGTACGACGTCTTCACCGCGCCGGCCGCTCGCGGCCAAGGCATCGCGCGCGAGCTTTGCCGGGCGCTGCTCATGCGAGCTCGCGCTGAGGGCGCGCGCAGCGCCTACCTTCAGGTCAACGCCGACAACGACGCCGCGCGCACTGCCTATCGGCGGCTCGGTTTCGCGGATGTCTACGCGTACCACTATCGCACGCGCGATCCAGAGGCTGCGTGAGCGCCATGCCGCTGCTCGACAGACGCTCACCTCACAACGACAAGCATCGCGGGGACAGGATGAATCTGCGCCTGCTGACCCTCCCTGGCTGGCAGAGTTCCGGCCCGACCCATTGGCAGACACGATGGGAACAGGTACATGGTCTTCGCCGTGTCGAGCAGGACGACTGGCTGTGGCCGCGCCGTGGCGACTGGATGACGCGCCTCGAAGACGTGCTGCTTGAATCCGCCGCGCCCGCGCTGTTGGTGGCGCACAGCCTGGGGTGCCAGCTCGTGGCCGCCTGGGCCGCACATTCGAAGCACACGGGCAGGGTGCTAGCCGCCCTGCTCGTGGCGCCACCCGACACCGAACGGCCCGACACGCCGCCGCAACTGCACTCGTGGAGGCCGATGTCGCGCCAGCGTCTGCCCTTCGCCGCCACGGTGGTGGCCAGCAGTGACGATCCCTACTGCGCGCTGGACCGTGCACGCTCGCTTGCCGACGACTGGGGCGCTGATCTGGTCGTCGCCGGCGCCTGTGGCCATCTGAACGGCGACTCCGGGCTTGCCGAATGGCCCGATGGCGTCGAGTTGCTGCATTCGTTGGCAGGCGCGCCTCCATACCCATCGCGACCGGCACCTGTCCAGCGCCGCCCGTGGCCCGCGAACGATCAACCCGAGGAGCAATGAGCATGGTGACGAAGAAACCCAAGGGCCTCGGTCTCGGCCTCGAAGCCTTGCTCGGGCCGAGAGTGAAGGACACTTCCGTTTCGGCCGACGGCGCGCCGACGGTCTTGAAGCTGGCCCAGCTTCAACCCGGCAAGTACCAGCCGCGCACCCGGATGGACGAGGGTTCGCTCTACGAACTGGCCGAAAGCATCAAGAGCCAGGGCGTCATGCAGCCGGTGCTGGTGCGACCACTGACCGGTGGGCGCTACGAGATCATCGCCGGCGAACGGCGCTTTCGCGCTGCCTCGCTCGCCGGGCTCGACGAGCTGCCGGTGTTGGTCAAGGACGTTCCCGACGAGACGGCCGCGGTGATGGCCCTGATCGAGAACATCCAGCGCGAGAACCTCAACCCGCTGGAGGAGGCGCAAGGGCTGCAACGGCTCACGAAGGAGTTCGGGCTGACTCACGAACAGGCGGCCAAGGCCGTCGGTCGTTCGCGCAGCGCTGCAAGCAACCTCCTGCGCTTGCTCAACCTGGCTGAACCGGTACAGCACCTGCTGATGGCGGGTGATATCGACATGGGCCACGCCCGGGCGTTGCTCGGACTCGACCGGGCGCACCAGATCACCAACGCGAGCGAGATCGTTGCCCGCAAGCTCAGTGTGCGCGAGGCCGAGAAGCTCGTCGCGCGCGCCGCGGGCAATGGCCGGCAGCAGCCACTGCTGCGAGTCAAGCCGCCCAAGTCGCGCGACGTCTTGCGGCTCGAGGAGGAACTCTCCGACTTGCTCACCTCGGCGGTGGAGATCCGGATCAGGAAGCGCACGCGGCGCGGCGAGCAAGGAGAAGTGGCGATCGCGTTCGGTTCGCTCGACGAGCTCAACGGCCTGATCGACAAGCTTCGCTCGCGCAAGGGGCGCTGAACAACCTGGCTCCAGGCAGTCAGCGACGGCCGCGACGCCGACTTGCAGTGTTGTAGCGCCCGCAATGGCAACGGAACTTCACGCGCGTTCGGCAGTCGACGGTCAGTAGCGGTGGGGAAAGGTGGTCATGGCTGGCGGGCTCCTTGCCCACAGGCATCGCGGGGTCACGCGAACTGGACCATGATCGGACCGCTTTTTCGGCGCTGCGCCGAGCCGAATTGGACGAAGCTGGATGCATTGCAAGGCCGATGGCAAGGAAAGCTCTGATGGCGCCCGGTTCTCGAACCGGATCGGACGTCACCAGAACTTCCCAGACGTCGCCAAGGACTCGTGCCTGGCGCCGCCTTCCCCGACAGACCGGAGGTCAGCATGGACATCATCGGCAGCTTCGCGGCACGCTACGACCGTACCCGCGAGGAAGAGCTCTCGCTCGAGGAATACCTCGCGGAGTGCAAACGCAATCCGATGGCCTACGCCACTGCCGCCGAGCGCATGCTCACGGCGATCGGCGCGCCGAAGATGATCGACACACGCAGCGATCCGCGCCTGTCGCGCCTGTTTGCCAATAAGGTGATCAAGATCTACCCGGCGTTTGCCGAGTTCTACGGCATGGAAGACGCGATCGAGCAGGTGGTCTCTTACTTCCGCCATGCGGCGCAGGGGCTAGAGGAAAAGAAGCAGATCCTCTACCTGCTCGGCCCTGTCGGTGGTGGCAAGAGTTCCATCGCCGAACGTCTGAAGCAACTGATAGAACAGGTGCCGTTCTATGCGATCAAGGGCTCGCCGGTCAACGAATCCCCCCTGGGTCTGTTCGAAGCGGCGGAAGACGGGCCGTTGCTGGAAAAGGAATACGGCATTCCGCCGCGCTATCTGCAGCGCATCCTGAGTCCCTGGGCGGTGAAGCGTCTCGACGAGTACGGTGGCGACATTCGCAAGTTCAAGGTCGTCAAGCGCCACCCGAGCGTGCTCAAGCAGATCGGCGTGTCCAAGACCGAACCGGGCGACGAGAACAACCAGGACATATCGGCCCTGGTCGGCAAGGTCGACATCCGAAAGCTCGAGACCTTCGCCCAGCACGACCCCGATGCCTACAGCTTTTCCGGTGGCCTGTGCTTGGCGAACCAGGGGCTGCTCGAATTCGTCGAGATGTTCAAGGCACCGATCAAGGTGCTGCACCCGCTGCTCACCGCGACGCAGGAGGGGAACTTCAAGGGGACCGAGGGATTTGGCGCCATTCCGTTCGACGGCATCGTGCTCGCCCACAGCAACGAGAGCGAGTGGAAGACTTTTCGCAACAACAGGAACAACGAAGCCTTCCTCGACCGGATCTACATCGTGAAGATTCCGTACTGCCTGCGCGTGAGCGAAGAGGTGAAGATCTACGAGAAGCTGCTGCGCGGTTCGTCGCTGGCGGACGCCAAGTGCGCCCCGGGCACACTGAAGATGATGAGCCAGTTCGCGATGCTCACGCGACTGAAGGAGCCCGAGAACTCGTCGCTCTACTCGAAGATGTTGATCTATGACGGCGAGAACCTCAAGGACACCGACCCGCGCGCGAAGAGCTATCAGGAGTACCGCGACTATGCCGGCGTGGACGAGGGCATGAACGGCGTGTCTACGCGCTTCGCGTTCAAGATCCTGTCGAAGGTATTCAACTTCGACCCGGCCGAGATCGCCGCGAATCCGGTGCACTTGATGTACGTGCTCGAACAGCAGGTCGAGCGCGAGCAGTTCCCGCCCGAGCTGGAGCAGAAGTACCTCGGCTTCATCAAGGAGCATCTGTCGGCGCGCTACGCCGAGTTCATCGGGAAGGAGATACAGACCGCCTATCTCGAGAGCTACAGCGAGTACGGGCAGAACATCTTCGACCGCTACGTCACCTACGCCGACTACTGGATCCAGGACCAAGAGTACCGCGACCCGGACACCGGCGAAGTGTTCGATCGCGGCTCGCTGAACGCCGAGCTCGAGAAGATCGAGAAGCCGGCAGGCATCTCGAACCCGAAGGACTTCCGCAACGAGATCGTCAACTTCGTGCTGCGCGCGCGTGCCAACAACGCTGGCAACAACCCGGTGTGGTCGAGTTACGAAAAGCTGCGCACGGTGATCGAGAAGAAGATGTTCTCCAATACCGAGGAACTCCTGCCGGTGATCAGCTTTAACGCCAAAGCAAGTGCCGACGAGGCGAAGAAGCACGAGAACTTCGTCAATCGGATGGTCGACAAGGGTTACACCGCGAAGCAGGTTCGCCTGCTGTGCGAGTGGTATCTGAGGGTTCGCAAGAGCAGCTGATCGCATGCCCCACACCGCGAACGAAGCCGAGAGTCAAGTGTCGGACCGACCCGGGCCGGGCGGGTCGCCTTGTGAGGATGGGCTGCGGAATTACGCAGTTCGGGGGTAGACCGCATCATGCTTCAGCAGATCATCGACCGGCGTCTGGCGGGAAGGAACAAGTCAATCGGCAACCGCGAGCGCTTCCTGCGCCGCCACCGCGAGCAGGTGCGCGATGCGGTGCGGCGCGCAGTCAACGGCCGCGGCATCCGCGACATGGAGCGCGGCGAAGACATCCGGATTCCGAAGAAGGACATCAGTGAACCCGTGTTCGGCCACGGCCCTGGCGGCACGCGTGAAACGGTGCACCCGGGCAACCGGGAATACGTGGTCGGTGACCACATCGAGCGGCCCAAAGGTGGTGCCGGCAACGGCACAGGACCGGGTGAGGCGGGCGACTCCGTCGAGGGCGAAGACGATTTCGTCTTTCACCTCAGCAAGGAAGAGTTCATGCAGATCTTCTTCGACGACCTCGCGCTGCCGCGCATGACGCGCACGCAGCTCGCCGAGACGCCGGAATGGAAGAGCCATCGCGCCGGCTTCGTCAGAGACGGCACGCCCAGCAACCTGAGCATCGTGCGATCCTTGCGCGGCGCGATCGGCAGGCGCTTGGCGATGGGTGCGCTGGCTCGCGCCGAGTTGCGCGAACTCGAACAGCAACTCCTGTCGGCAACCGCGGATTCGAACGACATGTCGCGCGCAGAGCTCGATGCGCGCATCGAGACCCTCCGGCGTCGCCTCTCGCGCATCCCGCACCTGGACCCGATCGACCTGCGCTTTCGCAGCCGCGTCAAGCTGCCGGTGCCGACTACCAAGGCGGTGATGTTCTGTCTGATGGATGTGTCGGGCTCGATGGACGAAGCACGCAAGGAGCTGTCGAAACGCTTCTTCATCCTGCTCTACCTGTTCCTGACGCGGCACTACGACAAGATCGACCTGGTCTTCATCCGCCATCACACGCAGGCGCAGGAGGTCGACGAAGAGAATTTCTTCCACGCCCGCGAAACCGGCGGCACGGTGGTATCGAGCGCACTCGTGCTGATGGACGAGATCATCAAGGCGCGCTACTCGCTGGCCGAGTGGAACATCTACGGCGCGCAAGCGAGCGACGGCGACAACTGGCATCACGACAGCGGCCGCTGCCGTGAGCTGCTTTCCGAACACCTGCTCCCCGCATGCCGCTACTTCGCGTACGTGCAGGTGGCCGATGAAGAGCAGAACCTGTGGGAGGAATACACCCGGTTGCAACAAGACCATCCGCACTTCGCGATGCGCAAGGTCACACAGGCGTCGCAGATCTACCCGGTGTTCCGCGAACTCTTCAGGAAGGAGGCCGTGGCCGCATGAACGGAGAATCATCATGAGCGGCTTCCCAGGTGAACGCCGGGTCAGCGTCGGTGCTCCGCCGCGCTGTCCGAACGACAGGCGCAGGGCCGAGCGGCAAGCGCTGAAGGCGCCGCGGCCGCGAGGGGAGCGCCCACGCGGACCGTTGCCCGACCCCAGCGACTGGTCGTTCGATTTGATCGAGCAGTACCACGAGGCGATCCGCGAGACCGCGCAGCGCTTCGGCCTCGACACCTACCCGAACCAGCTCGAGATCATTACCGCGGAACAGATGATGGACGCCTACGCGTCGGTCGGCATGCCGGTGAACTACCGACACTGGAGCTACGGCAAGGAGTTCATCGCAAACGAGAAGAACTACAGGCGCGGCCACATGGGCCTGGCCTACGAGATCGTGATCAACTCCGACCCCTGCATCAGCTACCTGATGGAGGAGAACACGACCGCGATGCAGGCGTTGGTGATAGCGCACGCGGCCTACGGCCACAACAGCTTCTTCAAGGGCAACTACCTGTTCAAGCTCTGGACCGATGCGTCGTCGATCATCGACTATCTCGTCTATGCAAAGAACTACATCGCCGAGTGCGAAGATCGCCACGGGATGCTCCAGGTCGAGGAGTTGCTCGACAGTTGCCACGCACTGCAGAACTATGGCGTCGACCGCTATCGACGACCGAACAAGCTCTCGCTCGCCGCGGAATCGGCGCAGCGCAAGGAGCGGCTAGAGCACGCGCAGTCGCAGGTCAACGACCTCTGGCGCACTCTGCCGAACAGGCCTGGCCGTGCCGACGACGCCGCCGACGCGAAGCGTTTCCCGGCCGAACTTCAGGAGAACATCCTCTACTTCATCGAGAAGAACGCGCCGTTGCTCGAGCCCTGGCAACGCGAGATCGTGCGCATCGTGCGCAAGATCGCGCAGTACTTCTATCCGCAACGTCAGACGCAGGTCATGAACGAAGGCTGGGCGACGTTCTGGCACCACCAGCTGCTGAATACGATGTACGACGACGGCTATCTCACCGATGGCGTGATGATCGAGTGGCTGAAGTCGCACACCAACGTGATCTACCAGCCGCCGGTCGGCCACAAGGCCTACAGCGGCCTGAACCCCTACGCGCTCGGCTTTGCCATGTTCTCCGACGTGAAGCGCATCTGCGAGGCGCCGACGGCGGAAGATCGTCAGTGGTTTCCCGACATCGCCGGCCAGGCCTGGTTGCCGACGCTGGACCACGCCATGCGCAACTTCAAGGACGAAAGTTTCATCGGCCAGTACCTGTCCCCGAAGCTGATGCGCGACCTGCGACTGTTCGCGGTTGTCGACGACGAGAACGCCGACAAGCTGAGCGTCTCGGCGATCCACGACGCGGCGGGCTTCAGGCGCTTGCGCGAGGCGCTGTCGCGGCAGTACGACCTTGGTTCGCGCGAACCCGATATCCAGGTCTGGAACGTCGACCTGCGCGGCGACCGCTCGTTGACGCTGCGCCACACGTGCCACAACAACCGCCCGCTGCATGAGGGTGCGCAAGAAGTGCTCAAGCACGCTGCGCGGCTGTGGGGCTTCGGCGTCAAGCTCGACAGCGTCGATGCCTCGGGCGCGACGGTGCAGCAACTGGCCGCGGCGGCGCCGGTCCACTGATCGTCGCCAGACCGGCGCGGGCGCGCGCCCGCCGGGCTAAGGTCAGAGCGCGAAGATCTTGCCCGGGTTCATGATGTTCTGCGGGTCGAGAGCGCGCTTGAGCTTGCGCATCAACTCGACCGCGCCGGCGCCGGCTTCGTCAAGCAGGAAGTCCTGCTTGTGCAGGCCGATACCGTGCTCGCCGCTGCAGGTGCCGCCCATCTCTATCGCCCGCCGCACCAGCGTGCGGTTCAGCCTTTCGGCCGTCTCGCGCTCGGCGGGAAAGGCTGGATCGATCAGGTAGGCAATGTGGAAATTGCCGTCGCCGACGTGGCCGACGATGTAGTGCTGCAACCCGGCCGCCTCGGCTTCGGCCTTCGCCAGCGTCACGCACTCGGTCAGGCGCGAGATCGGTACGCAGGTGTCGGTCGTCACGGTGCGGCAGCCGGGCTTCATCTGCAGCGCGGCGAAGTAGGCGTGGTGGCGCGCGGTCCACAGCTTGGTGCGTTCCTCGGGCGTGGTCGCCCACCGGAAGTCTTCGCCGCCTAACTCGCGCGCGATCTCCTGCACCGTCGCGGCCTGCTCCTGCACGCCCGAGGCGCTGCCGTGAAACTCCATCAGCAGCATCGGGCTTTCGCGCAGGCTGAGCCGGTCGTGCGCGTTGACGGCGCGTACCGCATTGGCGTCGAGCAGTTCGCAGCGCGCGATCGGCACCCCTGTCTGGATGATCTGGATCGTGGTGTCGACTGCCGAGGCGATGTCCGCGAAATGGCACACCGCCGCCGACACCGCCTCGGGCAGCGGATAGAGCTTGAGCGTGATCTCTGTCATCACGCCGAGCGTGCCCTCGCTGCCAACGAACAGGCGCGTCAGGTCGTAGCCGGCAGCCGACTTGCGGGCGCGCGTGCCGGTGCGGATCACCTCGCCGCTTGCCGTTACCACGGTCAACCCGAGGACGTTCTCGCGCATGGTTCCGTAGCGCACCGCGTTGGTTCCGCTGGCGCGTGTCGCGCTCATGCCGCCGATCGTCGCGTCGGCGCCGGGATCGATCGGAAAGAAGAGCCCGGCGTGGCGGATTTCTTCGTTGAGCCGGTTGCGCGTCACGCCGGATTGCACCGTGACAGTGAGGTCTTCGGGCCGCACCGAGAGAATCGCGTTCATGCGCGAGAGGTCGATGCTTACGCCGCCTTGTACCGCGAGCAGATGGCCTTCGAGCGACGAGCCGACGCCGAACGGAATCACCGGCACCGTGTGCCGGTTGGCGAGCGCGACGACAAACGCGACATCCTCCGTCGTTTCCGCGAACACCACTGCCTCGGGCGGCGGCGCGTCGAACGGTGATTCATCGCGCCCATGCTGTTCCCGCACAGCGAGCGCGGTCGAACAGCGATCGGCGAAACGCGCTTTCAGCGCGGCAAGCATCTCGGGCGGAATTCGGCGTGCCTCGAACTGCGGCAGCGCCAGCGCAGCGATGTGTGCATTCATCGGAGTCTTCGCGAGTGTTCGGTCATTCTAGGAGGCTGGGCCCCTGCTAGCATGTCTCAATGGCGAACCGACTCACGCAGATCGCGACTCGCACCGGAGATGACGGCACCACGGGCCTGGGCGATGGCAGCCGTGTTCTCAAGGATCACCTGCGCGTGCAGGCGATGGGCGACGTCGACGAGCTCAACTCGACGCTCGGCGTGCTGCTCGCGGAGCCCCTGCCTGGCGATGTTCGCGAATTGCTGGTCGTGATCCAGCACGAGCTGTTCAACCTCGGCGGCGAGCTGTCGATCCCCGGCTTCGCGCTGCTCAAGGATGAGGCGGTGGAGCGGCTCGACGCCGCGCTGGCGCACTACAACTCGGCGCTGCCGCGGCTGAAGGAATTCATCCTTCCTGCCGGTACGCGCAGCGCGGCGTTCGCGCACGTGTCGCGCACCGTGGCAAGGCGCGCCGAGCGTTCGCTGGTGGCGCTCGGTGCAAGCGAGGGCGTGCGTGACGCGCCGCGGCAATACCTCAACCGCCTCAGTGACCTGCTGTTCGTGCTGGCGCGCGTGCTCAACCGGGCCAATCTCGATGGACTGGGTGGCGACGACGTGTATTGGCGCAGCGAGAAGCTGGCTGCGCGACACGACTGACCGCGAACAGTCGCCGGAACCCTCGAGTCCAAGACCGCGTCGGCCATGGGCTGGCAGCGTGCCGTTCGACGCGCACACCCAGACCGAGCCATGCTGGCGGCTGACAATGGACAGCTTGCTCAGAAATCGATAGCCCGCGCCTCGACGTCGATGCGCACCACGGGCTTGCCTAGGGCGGCCACGGCTGCGCGCGCATAGCCGCGACGGAATTCGGCGTCGTTAGCGAAGCGTTGCGGCCCGACGCTGGCGGCAATGGCGAGCAGCTTGTCGGCGGTCAGCACCTTGCCGCTGGCCCTAAGCGGTTCGCAGTCATTGGCGACGAACTGCTCGTCGAGCCATCGCCGCGCCACCTCGGACGCCATGGTGTCGGCAACCCCTAGCGGAATGGGGAAATCCTGGTCAATGGCAAATCGCACGATCACTTCCGAGCGCATATCTGAGACCTCCTCGTACCGCAGTATGCGTCAGCTCTCGGCTCAAGGCGAGCGCGCCGGCAGAGCGGCCACCGCGTCAGCGCATGGCTCGCCGCGCGGGTCAACTTCCGCGCCGCTGCTTCACCGCTTCGCTCAATACATCCAGCACCGTCAGTGAATCGTCCCAGCCAAGGCAGGGATCGGTGATGCTCTGGCCGTAGGCGAGTGCGGCCGGGTCGTCCTTGCCCGGAGTGAACTTCTGCGCGCCTTCGTGCAAGTGGCTCTCGACCATCACGCCGAAGATACAGCGGTTGCCCCCAGCCACCTGCGCCGCCACCGCGCGCGCCACGGCAACCTGTCGCTGGGGCTGCTTGCCGCAGTTGGCATGGCTGGCGTCGATCATCAACTCGCACGGCAGTTTGGCGGCGCCCATCTCGGCGCAAGCGGCGGCCACGCTCGCGGCGTCGTAGTTAGGCGTCGCGCCTCCGCGCAGGATCACGTGGCAATCGCGGTTGCCACGCGTCTCGACGATGGCCACCTGGCCGTTCTTGTGCACCGACAGGAAGTGGTGCGGCCGCGATGCGGCCTGGATCGCGTCGATCGCGATCTTGAGGTTGCCATCGGTGCCGTTCTTGAAGCCGATCGGCGCCGAAAGGCCCGACGCGAGTTCGCGGTGGACCTGGCTCTCGGTCGTGCGCGCGCCTATCGCGCCCCAGCTGATCAGGTCGCCCAGGTACTGCGGCGATATGACGTCGAGGAACTCGCTCCCGGCTGGCATGCCCAGCCGGTTGATCTCGAGCAGCAGTTGCCGTCCGATGCGCAGCCCTTCGTCGATTCGGTAGGTCTCGTCGAGGTAGGGGTCGTTGATCAGGCCCTTCCAGCCCACCGTCGTGCGCGGCTTCTCGAAGTAGGTGCGCATCACGAGCTCGAGCGTGCCCGCGTACTTGTCGCGCTGCGCCTTGAGCCTGCGCGCGTACTCGACGGCGGCCGTCGGGTCGTGGATCGAACACGGGCCCATGATCACGAGCAGCCGGTCGTCCTTGCGCTGCATGATGTGCCTGATGATGGCGCGTGTCTTGCCGATCAGTGTCTCGACCGGCGTGCCCGCGATCGGGAAGAAGCGGATCAGGTGCTCGGGCGGCGGCAGCGGCAGCACGTCCTTGATCCGCTGGTCGTCGGTCTGGCTGGTGCGCTCGGTATACGCGTACCACCCCTCGGCCGCGGTGCTCGACTTGGCGTTCATGTTCGGGTTCACCTCTTCGGTTGCGGGTTACAGCGACTTCGATCGGACAAAAAAAACCGCCGGGACACCCCGGCGGTTTCGGTAGAGTCGTGCGCTCGGCTGCTGCCTATGCGTTCGCCTCTCCGCCGCCGGTGCGGTGCGAGAACCAAAAATAGGCAAACCCAGACAGGGCGCTATGCATTTGCCGCGAATGTAGCACGGCCATGCTGCACTGCGTCAAGCGCCTCTGTGGCGCGAATGTGGCACGCACGACGACGCTCATGCGGTGCCGCCGACGGTGATCCGGTCGATGCGCAGCGTCGGCTGGCCGACACCGACCGGCACGCTCTGGCCATCCTTGCCGCACACGCCGACGCCGGTGTCGAGCTTCATGTCGTTGCCGATCATCGAGACACGGGTCAGCGCGTCGGGGCCGTTGCCGATAATCGTCGCCCCCTTGACCGGGTACTTGATGCGCCCGCCCTCGACCCAGAACGCCTCGCTCGCCGAGAACACGAACCTGCCACTCGTGATGTCGACCTGGCCGCCGCCGAAGTTCGTCGCGTAGAGCCCGCGCCGGAGCCCGGCGATGATTTCTTCCTTCGTCCTGTCGCCGCCGAGCATGTAGGTGTTGGTCATGCGCGGCATCGGCACCGCGGCGTAGCTCTCCCGGCGGCCGTTGCCGGTGGGCGAGACGCCCATCAGCCGCGCGTTCATCGAGTCCTGGAGGTAGCCCTTGAGGATCCCATCCTCGATCAGCACGTTGCGCTGCGTCGCATTGCCCTCGTCGTCGACGTTGAGCGAGCCGCGCCGGTCGGGCAGCGTGCCGTCGTCGAGCACGGTCACGCCGCGGGCAGCCACGCGCTGGCCTATGCGGCCGGAAAATGCGCTCGAGCCCTTGCGGTTGAAGTCACCCTCCAGCCCGTGGCCGATCGCCTCGTGCAGCAGCACGCCGGGCCAGCCGGGGCCGAGTACGACGCTCATCTCGCCGGCCTTCACTGGCCGTGACTCGAGGTTGGTCAGCGCCGCGCCGACCGCGGCGTCGACGTAACTCTCGATCACCCGGTCCTGGAAGTAGCCGAGGCCGAAGCGCCCGCCGCCGCCGCCGCTGCCCGACTCGCGGCGAACCTCGCCGTCCACGGTCTGCTCTGCGATCACGGTCACCGACATCCGCACCAGCGGCCGCACGTCCGCCGCCAGTGTGCCATCGGCGCGTGCGATCAGCACCACGTCGTATTCGCTGGCCAAGCCCGCCATCACCTGCTTCACGCGCGGGTCCTTGGCCCGGGCGAGCTTCTCCGTCTTCTCGAGCAACGCCACCTTCTGCGTGCTGTCAAGCGTGGCGATCGGGTCGGTTGGCGCATACAGCACGCGCGTCCTGGCGATGTGTTGGCGGCCGCCGATCTTCACGCTTTGGCTTCTTCCGGCGGCGGCGATCGTGCGCACGGTGCGCGCGGCGTCCATCAGCGCCGCCTCGGAAATGTCGTCGGAATACGCGAACGCCGTCTTCTCGCCCGCAACTGCACGCACGCCGACGCCCTGGTCGATGCCGAAGCTGCCCGACTTGACGATGCCCTCCTCCAGCCCCCAGCCCTCGCTGCGCGTGTACTGGAAGTACAGGTCGGCGTCGTCGATGCGGTGCGCGGCGATCGTCTTCAAGGCCTGCGACAGCGAGGCATCCGTGAGCCCGAAGGGTTCGAGCAGCAGCGCTCGCGCGATGGCCAGCCGTTCTATCGTCGGTTCGCGGGAGATCATGGCGGCGTCCTCGGGGTGCTGCGCTGCATTGTAGGAGACGCAGTGCCGTCGCTCAGGGCGCGGCGAGCGCCGCGGCAAGTGTGTCGAAGACGAGCTTCAGCCGTGGCGCCGTGCGCAGTTCGCGGTGCGCCGTGATCCACAGCGGCAGGCTCGGCACCTTGACGTCTGGCAGCACGCGCACCAGGTTGCCCTGCGCATCGGCTATCCGCTGCATGCCGATGCCGATGCCCAGGCCGGCAAGTACCGCGTGCCAGGCGACGATCTGGTTGTCGCAACGAAAGGCGAAGAACTCGCGCGACACGTCGAAGCCCGCCGCGCGAAAGCCGCGCAGCATCTGGTCCGAGCGGTCGTAGCCGACCCAGTCGTGGCGCGCCATGTTCGCGCGGGTCGGCTTGCCGCGCGCGGCGACGTAGTCGCGATGCGCATAGAGCGCGAGCGGCAATTCGGCGAGCTTGCGCGCGATCAGGCCGCTCTGCGTCGGCCGCATCATGCGCAGTGCGATGTCGGCCTCGCGCTCGAGCAGGTTCTCGACCGTGTTGCTGGCCACCAGCTCGATCTGGATTTCCGGGTGGGTCCGCCGCAGCGCGTGGAGCACCTCGGGCAGCAGGTACGCGCTGACCATTTCGCTCGCCGTCAGGCGCACCGTGCCCTGCGTCGAACTGTCGCGTCCCGCTGCCAGCAGCGACCACTCGCGCGCCTGTTCCTGCATGCGCTGCGCCGGCAGACGAAGGGCCTCGCCCGCTTCGGTCAGGCGCAGGCCGCGCCGCGTGCGCTCGAACAGCGCGGCGCCGACCTGCGCTTCGAGCCGCATCATCTGCCGCGACAGGGTCGGTTGGCTGGCGCCGATTCGCTCCGCGGCGCGGCTCAGCGAACCGTGCTGCGCCACCGCCAGGAACACGCGCAGCAGCGCCCAGTCGGGTTCGAGAGGCGTTCGCGCCGGTGTGCCTCTGGTATTCATTCACGCATCATACCTATGCGGTCATTCATCTTGCTGTGGGCCGGCAGAGGGCGAACAATTCCGCCATCGCATCCACAACACGGAGCCTGCCCATGCCCTCCACCGTTCTGATCCTCGGCGCTGCCGGCCGCTTGGGCCAAGTGCTTGCCGGCGCGTTCGCCGATGCCGGCTGGCGCGTGCGCGCGCAGTCGCGCAAACCGCTGCCGGCAACGCTGGCCGAGCAGCCGCGGATTCGCGCCGTTCGCTGCGACGCGCTCGATGCGGCGGCCATCGCGCAGGCGGCGCAAGGCGCCGACGTCGTGATCCACGCGCTCAACCCGCCCTACACCGAGTGGGACCGGCTCGCGCTGCCGCTGGCCGACGCGGCCATCGCCGCAGCGCGCGCCAGCGGCGCGTTGCTGATCCTGCCCGGCAACGTCTACAACTTCGGCAACGAGTTGCCGCCGGTGTTGACGACGGCGACGCCCGAGCGCGGCAACACCGCCAAGGCACGCATCCGCATCGAGACCGAGGCACGTCTGGCGGCGACCGCAGGAATCGACAGCGTCGTCATCCGTGCCGGCGACTTCTTCGGCGGCACGCAGCCCGGCTCGTGGTTTGACCTGGCGTTGGCCTCGAAAGTCGCTGCCGGACGCTTCGTCTATCCCGGGCCGCTGGACGTCGCTCACGCCTGGGCCTACCTGCCCGACCTGGCGAGGGCCTTCGTTCGCGTCGCCGAGCAGCGCGCCAGGCTCGTCGGGCATCACCGGCTGCACTTCGCCGGGCACTGCGTGACCGGCGATGAGATGGGGCGGGCCTTCGAACTCGCACTCGGCCGGCCGCTGCGTTCCGGTACGCTGCCATGGTCGCTGATGCGCCTGGCGTCTCCCCTGGTGCCGATGTGGCGCGAGCTGCTGACGATGCGCTACCTCTGGCAGAGACCGCACCAGCTCGACGCCGCCGCGCTCGGTGCGCTGATCGGGCCGGTGCCGCAGACGCCGTTTCAGCAGGCGGTCAACGCCGCTCTAGCGGACGCCGGAGTGCTGATCTCGAGTGCGCGCGTCGCCGCGGCATGAGTCGATGAGCCGCCTGCGGTGACGCGCGGGTGGATCCCAGGGAGTTCAACCCGGCGCCTGGCTCTTCAGCGCCAGCGCACGCTCGTACAGAGCATTGCGCGGCGCGCCGGTCAAGCGGACGGCGAGCGCGACCGCCTGCTTCAGCGGCAGCGCATCCAGCAGCGGCCGCAGCGTGGCGTCGTGATCGCGCTTGGGCGCACCCGCCTCGGGCGCGGCATGCAACACGAGCACGAACTCGCCCCGCACCCGGTTTGCGTCGATGGCGAGCCAGGCCGAAAGCGCGCGCGCCGGCAGAGTGACCACGGTCTCGAACTGCTTCGTCAACTCTCGGCACAATGTCACCCGGCGTTCAGGGCAAGCTGCGGCGAGCGCCTCGCACAGCGACTCGATGCGGTGCGGAGCTTCGAACAGAACCAGCGCGCCGGGCTGTTCCAGCTGCGCGGCCAGCGCCCGTGCGCGCTCGCCTGTTCTGGTCGGCAGGAAACCGGCAAAGCGAAAGGCTGCGGCATTGACATCACCGGCAACGCTGAGCGCCGCCAGCACCGCGCTCGGACCGGGAATCGGCAGCACGCGGTACCCAGCATCGCGTACGGCAGCCACGAGTGTCGCGCCGGGATCGCTCAATGTCGGCGTGCCAGCGTCGCTCACGTAGGCCACGCGCTCGCCACGCGCCAGCCGCGCAAGCACGGCCTGCGCGGCCTCGCGCTCGTTGTGCTGGTGCACGGCGAGAAGCGGCTTGTCCAGGCCCAGATAGCGCAGCAGCGGCGCGCTGTGGCGCGTGTCCTCGCAGGCCACGGCGTCCGCGAGCGCAAGCACGTGCACCGCGCGCAGGCTGATGTCGGCAAGGTTGCCGATCGGTGTCGAGACGACATAGAGCGCGCCAGCGGGATACTGCTGGGCACCGGCAACGTCAGCGGCCGCGCGCAGCAGCGAAGAAGCAACTATGGTCACGACAAAGCGCTTGGGTGATGAGGCGGAGGCGCGCGCCCCGGCGCAATTGCAACGCCAGGGCCTGGCGCTGCGGCAGCGCAATTATCGGGTCGCCGCGGGGCCGCGGCGGCACGGTGGCGAGCATCGGCGCTGCCAAGCGGCGCAGCCTGCAACTCGCGGCGCAGCACTACCTGCGGCGCTTCGCGCAGCCTCCACCGTGCCGGTTCGATGTCGTGGCGATAGACGGCGCCGAAGTCAAGTCGTTGAAGGCGGCCTTCGACGCTACAGTGGGCTGAGGCAACCCGCGCCGAGGCCAACGGTACGCGCGCTATCCCGCAGGCGCCTGTCGCTTACGGTGGGAGTCCCGCGGAACCTGCGTCGCCCGGCGCTGTCATATCATGCGTGCCCATGCTCGAGCAACGCATCCAGCAGCAGTTCTTCGACAGCGCGGACCTCAAGTACGCTGCCGCCGAGGCTATGTCGCGGCCGATCGCCGATGCCGTGCAGGCGCTTGTGGGTTGCATCACCGCCGGCGGCAAGGTGCTTGCCTGCGGCAACGGTGGATCCGCCAGTGACGCGCAGCACTTCGCGGCCGAGTTTGTCGGCCGCTTCGAGCGCGAGCGGCCGGGCCTGGCGGCGATTGCGTTGACCACCGATTCGTCGATCCTCACCGCGATCGGCAACGACTACGACTTCAACTCGATCTTCGCCAAGCAGGTGCAGGCGCTCGGCGCCCCGGGCGACGTGCTGCTGGCCATCAGCACCAGTGGCAATTCGGGCAACGTACTGGCGGCCGTTGCCGCCGCGCAGGCCAGGGACATGACGGTGATCGCGCTGACCGGACGCAGCGGCGGCCGGCTTCGCGAGGCACTCGCCGAAACCGACGTTCACATCTGCGTTCCCCACGAGCGCACCGCGCGCATCCAGGAAGTGCACGTGCTCGTCGTGCACTGCCTTTGCGATGCGGTGGACCTGCAACTGCTGGGTGAACAGGAAAGCCTATGACATCGAATCCGAAGTTTCCCCGCCGGGCCAGCCTGGCCGCGTCGCTCGCGGCCGCAGCGCTGCTTGGGGCGTGCGCGCCTATTGTGGTCGGAGGTGTCGCCGTCGGCGCGATGGTCGCTAACGACCGCCGAACCACCGGCGCCCAGGTCGAAGACCAGGTGATCGAGGGCAAGGCGCGCGACGTGGTCAACGCGTTCCTCGGCGACCGCGCACACGTCAACGTCACCAGCTACAACGCGATGGTTCTGCTGACCGGCGAAGTACCCACCGAAGCCGACAAGGCCATGGTCGAGAAGTCGGTGGGGCAGATCGAGCACGTGCGCTCGATCGTCAACGACCTCGCCGTGATGCCGAATTCGTCGCTGAGCAACCGCTCGGGCGACAGCGTCATCACCGGCAGGGTCAAGGCCGAGTTCGTCGGCGCGAGCGATCTCTCGGCCAACGCGATCAAGGTGGTTACCGAGCGAGGCGTCGTCTACCTGATGGGCCGCGTCACCGAGACCGAGGCCAAGCGCGCTGCGGAACTGACGCGAAGCGTCAGTGGCGTGCAAAAGGTCGTGCGCGTGTTCGAGATCATCAGCGCGGCGGACGCGGCGGCGCCGCAGCCGTCGGCGCCGGCGAGTGCGCCGACGGCGACCCAGTAGCACACAGGGCATCGGTGGCCAGGTGGTCCGCGATCGTGCCGGCCGCAGTTCACACGTCTCCTGCTGCGTACAGGTTGCAGGCGCGCGCGGCGCCTTGAGTGATTGCGCCTCTACCTGAGTCGCGTGATCAGGCTCGACGTGTCCCAGCGCCGCCCGCCACAAGCCTGCACGTCGGCGTAGAACTGGTCCACCAGCGCGGTGACCGGCACGCGCGCGCCGTTGCGCCGTGCCTCGTCGAACACCAGGCCCAGATCCTTGCGCATCCAATCGACGGCGAAGCCGAAGTCGAACTGCCCGGCGATCATCGTCGGCCCACGCTGGTCCATCTGCCAGCTCTGTGCCGCGCCCTTGCCGATCACGCCGAGAACGGCCGGCATGTCGAGCCCCGCCTTCTCGCCGAAGGCAATCGCTTCGGAGAGTCCCTGCAACAGCCCGGCGATCGCGATCTGATTGACCATCTTGGCGAGCTGGCCGGCGCCGCTCTCACCCAGTAGCTCTGTGGCTCTGGCATAAGCCTGCAGCACCGGCCGCGCACGCTCAAATGCTGCCGGATCGCCGCCACACATCACCGTCAGCACCCCGTTGGCCGCGCCCACGCTTCCGCCTGAGACGGGTGCATCGACGAACGCTAGCCCCCGTGCGAGCGCCGCGGCGTTCAGCTCGCGTGCCACCGCGGCCGAGGCGGTCGTGTGGTCGACGAACACGGCACCCGTGGCCATGCCATGGAAAGCGCCGCCAGGCGAGACGGTGACGGCGCGCACGTCGTCGTCGTTGCCGACGCAGGCGAAGACGAACTCTGCGCTGTCCGCCGCAGCCTGCGGGGTAGCAGCCTGGCGACCGCCGTACTCCGTCGCCCACGCCTGGGCCTTCGCCGGGCTGCGGTTGTAGACCGTGACCCGGTGCCCGGCGCGCGCGAGATGGCCGGCCATCGGGTAGCCCATTACCCCCAGGCCCAGGAACGCGACACTGCGCGGGGAGGTGGATTCGTAGGTCTTGTCGGCCATGGAGACTCTCCAAGCTGAGTGCTCGACATCCTTCGGCGGCGGAGCACGATCGCGCGCCGAAGTGACGCCGAAGCCGGCAGGACGGCCTCGAGCGAGGCCGCAGAATAACCCGAAGCGCCGGGCTACACGATCGAGAGATGCTCGGTTCCGGCGGCGAGGTCGGAACTGCGTGCGCGCTGACTGTGCAGCTTGATCTGCAGCCGCAGGTCGTTGTGCGAATCGGCATTGCGCAGCGCATCCTCGAAGGTCACGAGGTTGCTCTCGAACAGGTCGAACAGGCTCTGGTCGAAGGTCTGCATGCCGAGCTCGCGCGAGCGCTTCATGACTTCCTTGATCTCCGCGACTTCGCCCTTGAAGATCAGGTCACTGATCAGCGGCGTGTTCAGCATGACTTCCACCGCGGCGACGCGGCCCTTGCCTGCCTGCCGCGGCAGCAGGCGCTGCGAGACCATCCCCTTCAAGTTCAGCGACAGGTCCATCAGCAACTGCGCCCGGCGCTCCTCGGGGAAGAAGTTGATGATGCGGTCGAGCGCCTGGTTGGCACTGTTGGCGTGCAGCGTTGCCATGCACAGGTGGCCCGTCTCGGCGAACGCGACGGCATGCTCCATCGTCTCGCGGTCGCGGATCTCGCCCATCAGGATCACGTCCGGCGCCTGGCGCAGCGTGTTCTTCAGCGCCTGCGCCCAGCCGTCGGTGTCGACCCCCACCTCGCGCTGCGTGATGATGCAGTTCTTGTGCGGGTGGACGAACTCGACCGGGTCCTCGATCGTGATGATGTGGCCGAACGAGTTCTCGTTGCGGAAGTCGACCATCGCCGCCAGCGACGTGCTCTTGCCAGATCCGGTGGCGCCGACGAAGATCACCAGTCCGCGCTTGGTCAGCGCCATGTCCTTGAGCACCGGGGGCAGGCCGAGCGCATCGATCGTCGGCAGCGTCTTCGGGATCGTGCGCAGCACCAGGCCGACGTTGCCCTGTTGCACGAACGCGTTGACACGAAAGCGCCCTATGCCCTGGGGCGAGATCGCGAAGTTGCATTCCTTGGTGCGCTCGAACTCGGCCGCCTGCTTGTCGTTCATCACGGCCCGCGCCAGCGCCAGCGTGTGCTGGCCCGTCAGCGGCTGCGGCGACACTTTGGTGACCTTGCCATCGACCTTGATCGCGGGCGGGAAGTCGACGGTCAGGAACAGGTCCGAACCGTTGCGCGACGCCAGCAGTCGCAGCAGGTCATTGACGAACTTCGAGGCCTGATCGCGTTCCATCTGTTGCTCCTATGTGCATCGCCGCGCCGGGCGCGGCCGGTCCCGCGGCTGGGACGGCGTCTTCAGATGCACCATCGCATGCCGCATCAGCCGGGGAAGTTCTCAGGGAACTTGGCCTTGCTGCGCGCCTCGGCCGGGGTGACGATGTTGCGCCTGACGAGTTCGGACAGGTTCTGGTCGAGCGTCTGCATGCCGAGATTGTTACCGGTCTGGATCGAGGAGTACATCTGCGCCACCTTGGCCTCGCGGATCAGGTTGCGGATGGCTGCCGTGCCGAGCATGATCTCGTGCGCGGCGACCCGGCCCGAGCCGTCCTTGAGCTTGCAAAGTGTCTGCGAGATCACCGCCACCAGCGACTCCGAGACCATCGCGCGCACCATCTCCTTCTCCGCCGCGGGGAACACGTCGACGATGCGGTCGATCGTCTTCGCGGCCGAACTCGTGTGCAGCGTGCCAAACACCAGGTGGCCGGTCTCTGCCGCGGTCAGCGCCAGGCGAATCGTCTCCAGGTCGCGCATTTCGCCGACCAGAATCGCGTCCGGATCTTCGCGCAGTGCCGAGCGCAGCGCGTTCGAGAACGACAGCGTGTGCGGCCCGACCTCGCGCTGGTTGATGAGGCACTTCTTCGACTCGTGCAGGAACTCGATCGGGTCCTCCACCGTCAGCACGTGGCCGTATATGTTCTCATTCATGTGGTTGACCATCGCCGCCAGCGTCGTGGACTTGCCCGAACCCGTCGGTCCGGTCACCAGAACAAGGCCTCTTGGCTTCACGGACAGTTCGGCGAATACCTTGGGCGCATTGAGCTGCTCGAGCGTCAGGATCTTGCTCGGGATGGTTCGAAAAACCGCGCCGGCGCCGCGGTTCTGGTTGAACGCGTTGACGCGAAACCGCGCCAGGCCCTGGATCTCGAACGAGAAGTCGCACTCCAGCGTTTCCTCGTAGGACTTGCGCTGCGAGTCGTTCATGATGTCGTACACCATCTCGTGCACCTGCTTGTGCTCGAGCGGTTCGACATTGATGCGGCGCACGTCGCCGTGGACTCGGATCATCGGCGGCAGGCCGGACGACAGGTGCAGGTCGGACGCCTTGTTCTTGACCGAAAAGGCCAGCAGTTGCGTGATGTCCATGTAGGGATGTCGGTTGATTTGGCCGGGTCTTGAGCGGGCGGCGACGGGTCGCGCGATGGGCCATACTCCCGGCGCATTATGGCGACGATCGCTTCCCGGCTCCAGCAGGTGCGGCTGCGCATCGAGCGCGCCTGCATCGACGCCGGCCGGCTGCCAGGCAGTGTCGCGCTGCTCGCGGTGAGCAAGACCTGTGCCGCAGAGCGCGTGCGTGAAGCCCACGGCGCCGGGCAGCTTCGGTTCGGCGAGAACTACGTGCAGGAGGCGCTGACCAAGATCGAACAGCTGGCCGACCTTCGTCCGGCCATCGAGTGGCATCTGATCGGCCCGCTACAGAGCAACAAGACGCGCGCCGTCGCGGAACACTTCGACTGGGTCCACAGCGTCGACCGGGTCAAGCTGGCGCAGCGGCTGAGCGCGCAGCGCCCGACTCGGCTCGGGGCGCTGCAGGTGTGCCTGCAGGTCAACATAAGCGGCGAGGCGAGCAAGAGCGGTCTCGCGCCGAGCGAGGTGTCCGAGGTTGCACGCGCCGTCGCCGACCTGCCCGGCCTGCGTCTGCGCGGGCTGATGGCGATCCCCGAGCCGGCGGGCGATTTCGAGGCCCAGCGCGCGGCGCACCGCGCGCTGCGGGAACTTCTGCTCGCGCTGCGGCGAGATGGATTGAAACTCGACACGCTGTCGATGGGGATGAGCGCCGACCTCGAAGCGGCAGTCGTCGAGGGCGCCACGCTGGTGCGCGTCGGCACGGCCATCTTCGGCGAACGCGCCGCGTAGATGACGACCTCAGGCGCATGCCGTGTGCCGACGCGTGACAACTGCGGCAAGCGGGCTGCCGGCGCTGCCGGGACCGCTGGTTAACATCGCCGCCGATGCAAAGCATCCACGCCCTGCTGCAGCCTTCGGCGCTGTGGTTCACCGTCACCCGGCTCGGCGAAACACAGTTGTTGCTGCCTTCGGCGCTGGCGCTGGTGGCGTGGCTGGCGTCGGTTGGCGACCGGCGCGCCGCCGCTCTCTGGCTGTCGCTGCTTTCGCTGGCGGTAGCCGTCACGACAGCGAGCAAGATCGCCTTCATCGGCTGGGGGATCGGGATCGCCAGGCTGAACTTCACCGGTTTTTCCGGACACGCGATGTATGCGGCCGCCGTCTTCCCGCTCCTGTTGCGCTGCATTGCGGCGTCGCGGGCGAGGCAGACCCAGCATCTGGCGGTGGCCCTTGGCTACGCGCTGGCGGTGCTGGTGGCGACGTCGAGGGTCGTGATCGGCGCCCATTCCTCGAGCGAGGCTGTCGCCGGGTTCGCGCTCGGCGCCGCGGCGAGCGCGTTGGCGCTGGCTCTTGGGTTCCTGCCGCAGCAGCAACTTCCGCGCTGGCTGCTCGCGCTGCTCGTCGCGGCGCAACTGGTCAATCCGGCAGCGCTGCCCACCCTGCCCACGCACGACATCGTGACGCGCATCGCGCTCGAGATGTCGGGCCATGAGCGGCCCTATACGCGAGCGATGATGCTGCGTCGCGAGCGCGATCGGCTGAAGGCGCTCCAGGCCGCGGCGGCGCGCGGCGCGCTGGCCGGCTGCGCGCCCGCGCCCGGTGCGGCGCGCTACAGCGCAAGTGCGGTCGTGTTCTTCACTTCTTCCATCACGGCGTAGGTGTGCGTCTCGCGCACGCCGGGTAGCGCCCAGACGACCGTACCGATCAACTCGCGGTAGGCCGACATGTCAGCCACACGTGTCTTGATCAGGTAGTCGAAGCCGCCGGCGACGAGGTGGCACTCGAGGATCTCCGGCCGCGCCTGGACGGCCGCCTTGAACGCGTTGAACACGTCGGGCGTCGTGCGGTCGAGCACGACTTCGATGAACACCATCAGGCCGGCGCCGAGCTTGTCCGGGTTGAGCCGCGCCGCGTAGCCGAGGATGAAGCCGTCACGCGTCAGCCGCTTGACGCGTTCGAGCACGGCCGTCGGCGAAAGGTGAACCTCGTCGGCCAGCTTGAGGTTGGAGATCCGCCCATCGGTCTGCAGTACGCGCAGAATCCTCGCGTCGATCTTGTCGATTCCCGCCCCATCGGCCTTCATACTGGACAAAGCACCATAAAAATCAGAAAAGTCAGAGATTAAATCTAGATTCTAACAGATAGCCTAGCGACTATTGCAGTGAAAGCGAAGCCACCATGAATGCAATCCCAACACCACATCCGCACGCTCGTCTGCCGTTCCCGTACCGCGACGAGCTACAAGTGCTGCACCCGCTGCTCGAATCGCTCGGACCGGGTTCGGGCTTCGACTGGTTCCACGCCGTGCAGCGTGCGCGCCCCTGGGTACAGGCGGTCCGCGACAAGCCGGCCCCTTTCTGGGCGATGGAATCGCTACTGCACGAGTACCCGATCTCGACCACCGAGGGGCTCGCGCTGATGCGCCTGGCCGAGGCACTGCTGCGCGTTCCAGACACCGAAACGGCGATCGCGCTCACCGCAGATCAGCTTGGCAAGGCCGAATTCGACGGTGCCACCGGAGGCCCGCACAAGATGATGGCCAGCCTCTCGGCGAGTGCCATCGCGCTGTCGAAGAAGTTCCTGCCAGAGGCCGAGGCCGAAACCGGGCTCATCAGGCGGCTTGGCGCGCAGACGGTGGTTGCAGCGACGGTGCGTGCGGTGCAGTTGCTCGGGCGCCAGTTCGTCCTCGGCCGCAACATCGAGGAGGCGATGGCCGAAGCCCGTGCCCAGCGCAAGGCCATGCCGCAGTTGCGCTACAGCTACGACATGCTCGGCGAGGGTGCCCGGACCGACGCCGATGCACGGCGTTACCTAACGTCCTACGTCAACGCCATCCGGGCGATTGCGGGCGGTCGCGTTGCGAGCGGCCCCGAGAGCGCCGACGGCATCTCGCTCAAGCTCAGCGCGCTGTTTCCACGCTATGAAGACGCGCAGCGCGAACGCGTCTTCGCCGAACTGCTGGCCCGCGTGTGGCAGCTGATCGAGCTGGCCGCGCCGGCCAACATCAACCTGACCATCGACGCCGAGGAATGCGACCGTCTGGAGCTGTCGCTGGACGTGTTCGACGCGCTTGCCAAGCGCATCGCGCGGCAACACCCACATTGGCGCGGCTTCGGCCTCGCGGTGCAGGCCTACCAGACACGCGCCGTCGACGTGGTGCACGAGGTGGCGCGGATCGCGCGCAGTCAAGGGCTCCGCTTCATGGTGCGGCTGGCCAAGGGCGCCTACTGGGACGGCGAAGTCAAGCGCGCGCAGGAGCAGGGCCTGCCAGGTTACCCAGTGTTCACGCACAAGCAGCACACCGACATCGCCTACCTCGCGTGCACGAAGGCTGCGTTCGGCCACACCGACGTGATCTACGCGCAGTTCGCCACCCACAACGCGGGCACGATCGCGGCGATCCTGAGCATGGCCGAAGCTGCAGGCGCCGAGTTCGAGATGCAACGCCTGCACGGAATGAGCGAGGGGGTGTATCGCGAGGTGCTGAAGGGCGAGGGGGGCGGCCCGCCTCTGCGGATCTACGCTCCGGTGGGCGAGCACCGCGACCTGCTCGCCTACCTTGTGCGCCGACTGCTCGAGAACGGCGCCAATTCGTCGTTCGTGCACCAGCTCGCCGACGTGACGGTCGATATCGACACACTGCTCGCGTCGCCGCTCGCGTCGGAGGAGGCACCGTCGCTGCCGATGCCGGGCGAAATGCTCGGTCGCCGCCGCAACTCGCGCGGCGTCGACCTCACCTGCATTGCCCAGCGCGAACCGCTGCTGCAGGCGGTAGCTGCGGCGCGCGCCGAGGCCGTGCCGGAGTCGAGCCTCGCACAGGTCGACGCGTCGATGTCGCGCCTGCATGCCGCAGCGCATGCGTGGAACGCGCACGGCGTCGCGGCACGCGCAGAACTCTTGAAGCGCGCCGCCGACGCGCTGGAAGGGCGCATGGCCGAGTTCTGCGGACTGCTCGTGAAGGAGGCCCACAAGACGCTCGGCGACTGCGTGGCCGAAGTGCGCGAGGCGGTGGACTTCCTGCGCTACTACGCCGACGAAGCCGAATCGAAGCTCGCCGCGCAGGCGCTGCCAGGCCCCACCGGCGAGAGCAACGAGCTGCGCCTGCACGGGCGGGGCGTATTCGTCTGCATCAGCCCTTGGAACTTTCCGCTCGCGATCTTCGCCGGCCAGGTTGCGGCAGCGCTCGTCGCCGGCAACACGGTTGCGGCCAAGCCGGCCGAGCAAACGCCGGCGGTCGCTTCGCGCATGGTCGCGCTGCTGCACGAGGCCGGCGTGCCAGCCGACGCGCTTGCGCTGCTGCACGGACCCGGCGAGACGGTCGGCGCGGCGCTCGTCGCCGATGCACGCACGACAGGCGTCTGCTTCACCGGGTCGACCGCAGTGGCGAAGACGATCAACCGCGCGCTCGCCGCGAAGGACGGCCCGATCGCGCCGCTGATCGCCGAAACGGGCGGCATCAACGCGATGATCGTCGACAGCACCGCGCTGCCCGAGCAGGTGGTCGATGCCGTCGTGCAGAGCGCCTTTCGAAGCGCCGGACAGCGCTGCTCTGCGCTGCGCCTCTTGTGCGTTCACGAAGGAATTGCCGACGCCGTGATCGACATGATCGCTGGCGCGCTGGCCGAACTTCAGGTGGGCGACCCGGCGCTGCTCGCGACCGACGTCGGCCCTGTGATCGACGCTCACGCGCATCAGGGGATTTCGCTGCATATCGAACGCCTCGAGCGCGAGGTACGGCTGATCGGGCGTTGCGCGGTGCGGGAGGCCGTGCCCGGCATGCACTTCATCGCGCCGGTGGCTTTCGAACTGCCGCAAATTGCCGATCTGAAAGAGGAAATCTTCGGCCCGGTGCTGCACGTGGTTCGCTGGTCAGGCAATCCCGACGCCGTCGTCGCGCAGGTCAATGCGCTCGGCTACGGGCTGACGCTCGGCATCCAGACGCGCATCGATTCGCGCGCGCTGCGCCTGGCCGGCGCAGCGCGCATCGGCAACGTCTATGTCAACCGCAACATGATCGGCGCCGTCGTCGGCGTGCAGCCGTTTGGCGGCGAAGGGCTGTCGGGCACCGGACCGAAGGCCGGCGGCCCGCATTACCTGTACCGCTTCTGTGCCGAGCAGACGCTGACGATCAACACCGCCGCCGCCGGCGGCAATGCAGCGCTGCTGGCAGGCATGCCCCTACACTGAGCGGATGCAAGAAATCCTCGCCTTCATCGGCGGCGGCAACATGGCGAGCGCCATCATCGGCGGGCTTGTCGCCGGCGGCCGCAGCGGCGCCTCGATCCTCGTCGTCGAACCCGTCGCTGTGCAGCGCGAGCGACTGAGCGTCGAGCATGGCGTCACTGCGATCTCGGCCGCCGACGCCTCGCTTGCGCGTGCCGCGCTCGTCGTCTGGGCCGTCAAGCCGCAGTTCTTCAAAGAGGCGGCTGCACCCGCTGGTGCGCATGTGGGTCAGGCTCTGCAACTGAGCGTGATGGCCGGTATCCGCAGCGAGGCGATCGCCGCCGCCGCCCGCACCGAGCGCGTGGTGCGCGCGATGCCCAACACGCCGGCGCTGATCGGCCAGGGCATCACTGGTCTCTATGCTCGTAGTGCCGTCACGGCCGCTGATCGCGCCCTGGTCGAGAAGGTGCTCGCACCGACCGGGCAGACGCTTTGGGTCGAGCGCGAAGTCGATCTCGACGCCGTGACTGCGATGTCGGGATCGGGCCCGGCCTACGTGTTCTATCTTGTCGAGGCGATGATGCAGGCCGCCACCGAAATGGGCCTGCCCGGCGAGCAGGGCAAACAGCTCGCGCTCGCGACCCTTGCCGGAGCGGCTGAACTCGCGCGCCGTTCGAGCGATCCGCCCGCACTGCTGCGCGAGCGAGTCACGTCCAAGGGCGGGACGACCCATGCCGCGCTGACGGTGCTCGAGTCGGCGGGCGTCAAGGCCGCCTTCGTCAAGGCGCTGAATGCGGCCCGGCAGCGCGCCAAGGAACTCGGCGACGAGTTCGGTTGAGCGGCGCTCAGCGCCCGCGCTGCAGCGCGTCCAGCATCACCCCGGCGAACACCGCGAAACCGAGCCAGTGGTTCTGGCGAAAGGCTTTGAAGCAGCCTTCACGCGAGCGTGTTCGGATCAGCGTGAAGTGCCACGCCGCCTGCACCGCTGCGGCGGCGAGGCCGGCGAAATAGGCCGCTCCGAAGCCGAGTTGCGCACCAATCGCCGCCCAGATACCGAGGTAGGCTGCGTAGAACGCCATCACCCCGGCCACGTCGTGGCGCCCGAGTGTGAGCGCCGAGGTGTGGATGCCGATAAGGATGTCGTCGTCGCGATCGACCATCGCGTACTCGGTGTCGTAGGCCAGCACCCAGAACGCATTGCCCAGCAGCAGCCATGCGGCGAGTACCGGCACTGCCCCTGACGCCGCAGAGGAGTTCCAAGCGTTGCCGCCACGAACGGCCGTGAAGGCCATCGGGATGCCAAAGCTGAACGCGAGGCCCAGCACTTCCTGCGGCATCGAAAGGAAACGCTTCGTGTAGGGGTAGACCAGCGTCACCGCGAGCGCCGCGATCGACCACAGCACGGTCGCGGCATTGGTCGTGAGCACCAGCGCGAACGCAGCGAGCGCGAGCGCCGCGCCCAGCGCCAGTGCCTCGCGCGGACTGAGCTCGCCGCTGGTCACGGGGCGCTTCGCGGTTCGCATGACGTGGCGGTCGAACTTCCGATCGGCGACGTCGTTGATGCAGCAGCCCGCGCTGCGCATCAGGATCGTGCCGAGCGTGAACACCGCCAACAGGTGCCAGCCGGGAAAGCCGCCCGCTGCGATCCACAGCGCCGACAAGGTCGGCCACAGCAGCAGCAGCCAGCCGGCAGGGCGGTCCCAGCGGATCAGTTGCAGGTAGAGGGCAAGGCGACGGCGCATCGGCGAGCATTGTCGCGCGGCGCGGTGCCGCGCTATCGCGAAGACCAGCACCGAGGCGTCGGCGCGGTTGTACTGCGGTGGTAGCTCGCTCGAAGCCGTGACGACGCGCGGGGCGTCCCGGGAAGGTGTGGGACGCTGAAGGCGTTGCGGATGGTGTCCGGCGCGCTCATCTCCAGCGGGTGCCGGTTCGGGAGCCGGCTCGCTGCGATAGGGATCGCGGCGGCGCGTTAGGCTGCGTCGCGCCGCTCGCGCTTGCGTTGGTACATCAACGCGTCGGCTTCTTGCAGCAGCCCGTCGATGGATGAGTGCCGCGTGGCGTCGTAAGCAAGCTGGCCGGCACTGAACCTCAGCGCGTAACCACGGCCGCCCGTGCGGTTCAGTTCATCCGCAGCGCGCTGCAGGCGGGCCAGGGCTTGCGCGCAGGCATGCGGCGAGGCGCCGGTCAACAGGACCGCGAACTCGCCACCGCCGAGGCGGCCGACGACGTCCGAGTCTCGGAAGTTTCCCTGGAGCAGGGCGGAGAAGCTGCGCAGCGCGCGGTCGCCCTCGGCGTGGCCGAAGCGGTCGTTGATCTGCTTGAACTGATCCATGTCCAGGAACAGCAACGATGCCGGCGCACCGGTGCGGCGACATCGATTCAACGCGTGCGCCGCGAGTGAGAGAAAGCCGCGGCGGTTCGACCGCAGCGTCAATTCGTCTGTCGTCGCCAACTGCACCGCGGCGAGTTCCTGTTCGGCCATCCGCGCCAGATCGCGCAGCAGCTGCAGGTCTTCGGGACCGAGCATTCGCGGCCGCTTGTCGATCAGGCACAGCGTGCCCAGCTTGCTGCCATCAGGCACCCTCAGCGGACAGCCGGCGTAGAAGCGGATGCGCGGTTCGTTGACCACCAAGGGGTTGTCCAGGAATCGCTCATCCAGAGTCGCGTCGGGTACGACGAGGATGTCGTCGCCAAGGATTGCGTGACCGCAGAACGAGATCTCGCGCGAGGTTTCGGTGACGCTCAGACCGACGCACGACTTGAACCATTGCCTGTCAGCGTCGACCAGACTGACCAAGGCTATCGGCACGCCGAACAGGCGCTTCGCAAGCCTGGTCAGGCGATCGAATCGCTCCTCAGGCGCGGTGTCCAGAATGTTCAGCGAGCGCAGTGTGTCGATGCGGGCCACTTCGTCCGCGGGAATGGCGGGGTTGATCATGGCGTCGGATGGGATATGGCCGGGCGCCCAGAGTCTGAACGCTTGGGTGCGGGATCGATCGCCGGAACTGCGGTGTCGATGGCAGCCATCTTCGAGAGCCGCACCAACGCCGGGGCACAGGTCGAGGCACGGTGGGTCCGCGTGGCGACGCGATTCGTTCACGTAGCATTAAGGTTTCGCCTTCGACGGGCCGTCACAACGGGCCGCGAAGGCACACCTGGAGAACTCGATGGCCGCCAATATCCTGCAACAGCTTCCCACCGGCGAACGGGTCGGCATCGCCTTCTCGGGTGGCCTGGACACGAGCGCGGCGGTGCACTGGATGCGTGCCAAGGGAGCCATCCCCTGTGCCTATACCGCGCATCTCGGCCAGCCCGACGAGAGCGACTACGAAGACATCCCGCGCAAGGCCCGAGCCTACGGCGCCGAGATCGCGCGCCTGGTCGATTGCCGGCCGCAGCTCGTCGCCGAAGGCATCGCCGCAATCCAGTGCGGTGCGTTCCACATCTCCACCGGCGGCGCGACCTACTTCAACACCACGCCGCTTGGCCGCGCAGTGACCGGCACGTCGCTGGTGGTGGCGATGCGCGAGGACGGAGTCAACATCTGGGGCGACGGCAGCACCTACAAGGGCAACGACATTGAGCGCTTCTACCGCTACGGCCTGCTCGCCAACCCTGCCCTGCGCATCTACAAGCCCTGGCTCGACCAGCGCTTCATCGACGAACTCGGTGGCCGCAAGGAGATGAGCGAGTACCTCGTCGCCAACGGCTTCGACTACAAGATGAGCACCGAGAAGGCCTACTCCACCGACTCCAACATGCTCGGTGCGACGCACGAGGCGAAGGACCTCGAGTACCTGAACAAGGGCGTCACGATCGTCAATCCGATCATGGGCGTCGCGTTCTGGCGCGACGATGTCGACGTGAGGAAGGAGACCGTGGCCGTTCGCTTCGACGAAGGCCAGCCGGTGGCGCTCAACGGCATCTCGTTCGCCGACGCGGTGGCGCTGTTCGAAGAGGCCAATCGCATCGGCGGTCGCCACGGCCTCGGGATGAGCGACCAGATCGAGAACCGCATCATCGAGGCCAAGAGCCGCGGCATCTACGAGGCGCCCGGCATGGCGCTGCTGCACATCGCCTACGAGCGGCTCGTGACCGGCATCCACAACGAAGACACGATCGAGCAGTACCGCAACAACGGTCGCCGCCTCGGCCGCCTGCTCTACCAGGGCCGCTGGTTCGACCCGCAGTGCCTGATGCTGCGCGAGACGGCGCAGCGCTGGGTGGCCCGCGCCGTGAGCGGCGAAGTGACGTTCGAGCTGCGCCGCGGTAACGACTACTCGATCCTCGACACGACGAGCCCGAACCTGACCTACCACCCCGAGCGGCTGACGATGGAAAAGGGCGCCGGCGCGTTCACACCGGCCGACCGGATCGGGCAGCTCACGATGCGCGACCTCGACATCGCGGACACGCGCGACAAGCTGGCCGTCTACACGCGGGCCGGGCTGCTTGGCCGCGGGTCGGACGGCGCGATTCCGTTGCTGGGCCAGCCCGACTGAGAGAGTGGCGCGACGCCGCGCGGGCAATGCGGAGGAGGAAGTCACCATGAGGCTCGAACTGTTCGACGACCCCGCTGCGCTCGCGCCACCGCGCGTGACGCGGCAAGACCTCGGCAATGGCGCCTTCGTGCTGCGCCACCCCGAGCCGCTGCAGCCGTTCACACGCTGCATCGGCGACTGGCTCGACCATTGGGCGCAGACGACGCCCGACGCGCCGTTCCTGTCCGAACGCGATCCGGTGGGAGGCTGGCGTAGGCTGAGCTATGGGCAGACGCGGGCGATCGTCGGCCGCGCCGCGCAGGGCCTGCTCGACCTTGCCTTGCCTGCGGGAAAGCCGGTCGTCGTGCTGTCCGACAACGCGGTCGATCACGCGCTGCTGGCATTGGCCTGCATGCACGTGGGCCAACCGGTGTGCAGCGTCTCCAGCGCCTACACCCGCCTGACGCGGGACCATGCGCGAATCCACGCCATCCTCGACACGCTGGGCCCGGCGCTGCTCTACGCCAGCGACCCCAAGGTCTACGGAGCGGTCGTCGCCTCTTGGAGCGGAGGCGTGCCGGCGGTGTTCTCCACCGATGCGACTGCGCATCCGGGGGCGATCGCCTTCGATGCCCTGGCCGCCGGCACCGAGACACCCGCCGTGATGCAGGCCTTCGCGGCGATCCGCCCGGAGCATCATGCCAAGTACCTGTTGACGAGCGGCTCCACCGGGCATCCGAAGGTCGTCATCAACACACATCGCATGCTTACCGCCAACCAGCAGCAGATCGCGCAGGTCTGGCCTTTCGTGACCCGCCATCCGCTGCGGCTGCTCGATTGGCTGCCATGGAGCCATACGTTCGGCGGCAACCACAACTTCAACATGGTGCTCGCGCACGGCGGCAGCCTCGCGATCGATGAGGGCCGGCCGGCGCCGGGGCTGATCGAGAAGACGGTCGCCAACCTGCGCGAGGTGCGGCCGAACTTCTACTTCAACGTGCCGCGCGGGCTCGACCTGCTGCTGCCGTTCCTCGAGCGCGACGCAACGTTCGCGCGCGCCTTCTTCGAGCGGCTCGAGGGCATCTTCTACGCTGCCGCGGCGCTGCCGCAGAGCCTGTGGGAGCGCATCGTTGCGGTGGCGCAAAGCGCGCGCGATCGGCCGCTGTGGTTCACCTCGGCGTGGGGGGCGACCGAGACCTCGCCAGCGGTCACGAGCGTGCACTGGCCGATCGACCGCGCGGGCTGCATCGGCGCGCCGCTGCCCGGCGTGGAGCTCAAGTTCGTTCCCAATGGTGACAAGCTCGAGCTGCGCGTGCGCGGGCCCAATGTGTTCCCGGGCTACCGCGATGCGGCGCAGGCTAGTGCCGATGCTTTCGACGAGGAGGGCTACTACCGGATCGGCGACGCCGGGCGGCTCGTGGACCCGGCCGACCCGTGCAATGGCGTCGCCTTCGATGGCCGCGTGGCCGAGGATTTCAAGATCCTGTCGGGCACCTGGATCTCGGTCGGCACGCTGCGCGTGAATGCCGTCAGCGCGCTGACGCCGTTCGCCGCCGACGTTGTCGTCACCGGCCACGACCGCGACGAGGTCGGCCTGCTCATCTTCCCCAGCCCGCAGGCCAGGGCAGCGCCGCCCGATGAAGTGCGCGCCCGCGTTGCCGCCGCATTGCGCGCGATGAAGGCCGAAGGTGTCGGGTCGTCGCAGAGTCCGACGCGCGCACTGCTGCTCGACGATCCGCCCAGCGTCGACGCCGGCGAGATCACCGACAAGGGCTACATCAACCAGCGCGCCGTGCTCGCACGCCGCGCCGTGGAGGTGGCAGCACTCTACGCGGAGCCGGCGTACCCGAGTGTGATCCGGGCCTGAGCGCGCAGGTGTCGACGATTGCCGTCCTGCTCTCGACGCGTGGGCCCGCTGATGTCCATCAGTCCCTGGCGCAGGCGTTCACGGACTGGCCTGACAACGCCGGCGTCACGGTACTTCATTGAGCTCGACCAGCGCGGCGCCGAAGGCGTTCGAACACCGTTGGCGCGCATCGGGCGATGTCGGGACCGTCGTGCACTCTCCACCAGTCGCAGCGGTCGACGTTGCCGAAACGAATGCCACATCGCGCGCCGCGCCGGGTGTGGCCGCCACCGATGAGAACACGCCACTGGGCCGCAGCCCGATGCGCGAGAAGTCTCGCGGCGCGTCGGCAACGATCGCGAGCAGCCGGTTGGTGCCGGCCGGGCCTCGCGCCTGAACGGTCCAGCCCGCGCGCGGCAACGGCACCGGGCGGCGGCCGAGGATGAAGTTGTCGCTGTCGACCTGGTTCGGGAAAAGCATGTCGAAACTCGTTCCGTCCGATCCGGCGTACAGCAGGTACAGGTATCCCGGCTGGGACGATCTGACGGTCAGCTCGAGCCGGTCCTGGCCGACCTTGAGCTCGCTGCGAGACACCTGCACGCTCACCTCGCGCCTGTCGTCGCGCTGGTTGAAGATGTCGCGCAGAGTGCGCTCGGGACGAATCGCGACTGTCGGCATCTGCGCGGGCGGCGTCGAGGGCGGGGTTGCAGCGTCGGGTTGTGTCGTCGGCCCCGGCGCCGGGGGCGCAGCGGCGGGCGGTACTGTCGGTGCTGGCGTCACCGCTGCCGACTGCGGCGCATCGGGCACCGCAGACATGGGCGCCAGCGTGGGAATGAAATCGCGGTTGCCGAATACCGTCAGGTGATGCGGCATGAAATCGCGGCTGGGCGCGATCCAGGCGTCGATGCGCTGCTGCGCGCATTGGCGGATTTCATCCACCGATATGTTGCCGCTGCCGTCGAGGTCTCGCGCGTCGCGCAGCGCGCAGTCGCGGAACGCCCGCGTCGCGAAACCACCCGACCCCGCTTCCTCGAATGCGATCTCGGTGTCGCGCGCCGCGGTCAGGTAGATGAAGTTGTCGCGTGCCTTCCAGCGTTGGGGGCCGCTGGCCTCGAGGCCGCGGGTGACGATGTTGCTCGGTGTTCCGCACTGCGCCGCGACGCTGGCGCGGGCGAAGAACTTCGGCGTCAGCCCCGCGCCGCGGGCCGCCGCGACCGCGCCACCCGAAAAGCAGGCGTCGACGAAGACGAACAGCTTGTCGGTCTTCTCGGCCAACAGGTTCAGCGCTTCGGCCATCATGCTGTCGGTGAACGGCGCGCCGTCGTGCGTGAGCAGCGACGTGACGCAGGGGCTGCCGGGCCGTCCGCTGTCGAGGTAGCGCGTTCCGTGGCCGGAGTAGTAGAGAAAGACCCGGTCGCCGGGCTGCACTCGCTGGACAAGCTGTTGCACGGTACGCACCATGCCGTCGAGCGAGAGTTCGCCGTCGCGCACCACGGTTATCTGCGCCGCCGGAACGCCCATCGCTAGGGCGAGTTCCTGCGCACTGCGCATGTCGTGACCGACCCCTGGCAGCGGCGGAATACTGGCCGACGCAAACGCGCCGATGCCCAGGATCAGCGCGTGGCTGCCCGATCGTGCCGGGGTCGCTGAAGCCGTCGGCACGATGCCGCGCGTCGCTTCTGCCCCCATGCTGGGTGGTGCCGTCGCGGCAGTTGCGGCAGAAGGAGGCAGCGCCACGCTGAACATGCGCACCCAACCGGTCCCGGCGGCGCTGGTGACGCGATACCAGCCCGGGCTCTGATCGCGCACGCTCACCGACGCACCGGTAGCGAGCGCGGCCACCACCGGCGCGTCGATCCGCGGCTGCTTGCGCAGCTTGTCGGCGCGAAGCAGCGTGCCTGCTTCATCGAACGCCGCGCCGTAGACCGACGCCGCCGACAGCGCCAGCGATGCGACAAGGGCGCTCGCGACGGTCTTCATGCGTCCTCTGGCAGCCTCATTGCACCGAGAACCGCAGTTCGGTCTCGCCGGTGCGCGCCTTGGTGTCCGCGATGCGCAAGAGCAGGCGATGGTTGCCGCTCGGAATCACCACGTTGTCGACCCTCAGGCCTGTCTTCTCGACCGTGACCCGCGACACGATGCGATCGGTGAGGTCGATCCGAAGCGCACCGTAGAGCGCACTGAACGAGGCCGGGTCGATCTCGGCGTCGGGCGCGGCCGCGAAGCTGAGCTCGATGCGGATTGGATTGCCGAGCGGCTGGCCGCCGAGCACCGGGGCGAGGACCCTGATCGTCGGCGCGTCCGGGCGCGGAGCCGTCCGTGGCGTGATCGCTTCGGGCGGCAACGCCATCTCCCGCGCCACCTCCTGCTCGCTCACGAGCAGCAGCGGTTGAGCCCAGGCCGGCGCGCCCAGAGCGAGGACCGCCGCCAACAGCCACCGCGCGTGCCGCGTTGAAGCGACCGTCTTACCCACTGTCCGGCCCCCGCTCATCGTCAGTTCCTCACCGGATAACGCTTCAGCGCGGGATCGAAACGCTGCATGAAGTCCAGCACCGAATCGACAGTGGACTCCAAGTACACGTTCGAGCTGGCTTCCGGTTCGCTGTGATCGTCGAATCGCACGTGCGGGCTGAACAGTTGCGAGCCCACGACGAGCAGCCCACTCACCTTGGCCTTGAACGGTGCATAGCCGTTGGCCTTCAGCCAGTTCTGCGCCTGCAGCCGGTTGTTGATTGCGTTCTCCGGTGCGATCGCGGCGGCGCTGACTTCGAGTACCCATTGGTTCGAGCTCTGGTACATCACGGAAAACGGGTACGAGATCATGCTGTAGCTGCGCTCATGCAAGGTCGGCGCCAGCGGGCTGAAGAAAGTCTTGAGCAGCTTGAGCTGCAGTTCGGGCGAGGGCACTGCCACCAGTGCATCCTGCGTGAACAGCTCGACATTGAAGAAGTCCTCGAGCGAATGGTCGACGAGCTCCGACTCCCGCGTGCCGCAGGTGTTGAGCAGATGGTAGGTGAACCAGCGGCCCCGCGGATGGTCGCGCCATGCCAGCCCGATGTGCGAATAGACGAGCCCGTACTGGCTCAGGTCGATGCCGGCGCGGGCGACGTAGGCCACCGTGGCCCCGCTCTGCTCGAGCTGGTCGCGTACCTTGGTGGCGAGTACCAGGTTGCGTGCCTGCTCGCTCTTGTCGGCAGGCCTTTCCGGGCAGGGCTGGCCGGCGAGCGTGGCGCATGCGGCCGCGCCGGTGAGCACGGCGATCAGAAGCTTCTTGATCATCATGGTTCCTCTTTCTGCGTCCCTGCGTCCCACAGCAGCAGACGTCTGTCCTCGCCTGCTGCCAGCGCGACCGAGCCACGTGGCCCGAGTGCAACAGCGGTGAACCGCCGCTCCGGAGCACTCGATCGCCAGATCGCGCGTCCGGAGGCGATCTCCCACAGCGCCAACCGGCCGTCGGTGCTGGCCGTGAGCGCGCTGGCACCGTCGGCGGCGATGGCTGCGAGTGTCGGCGAGGGGCCGCCGGTGCCGAAGCTGCGCACGAGAACCCCGCTCTGCGCTTCCCACGACCAGACATCTCCACGCGCGTCGACGGCGATGACGCGGCGCCCGTCTTCGCGGAAAGCGGCCGTCGCGGCAGGCGCCGCCATCGGCCCGAAACCGCGCACGACGCGCAAGGTGCCGACATCCCACAGCCTGACCGCGCCGTCCTCGGAGGCCGTCAACAGGTAACGCCCTTCGGGAGACAGCGCGACGCTGCGCACCCGGCGTTCATCGGCCCTCGCGCGCCGGATAGGCTTGCCTGCAGGCAGGTCCCACAGAATGATCTCGCCATCGTCGGCAGCGGAGACCGCGTAGCGCCCGGTCGGGCCGAACGCCACCGCCGACACTGCTGCAGCGTGCCCCTCCATCCGCGCGGCCTCGGCGCCGCTCGCGGCGTCCCACAGGCGAACGCTGCGGTCGGCACTGCCGGAGAGCAAGTGGCGCGAGTCCGGCCCGAACGCGGTCGCCGTGACGGCCCCCGCATGGCCCGCGAACAGGCGTAGCTCCCTGCCGGAAGGCAGATCCCATAGGCGCATGGTGCGGTCAGTGGCGCCGGTGAGCGCCTGGCTGCCGTTGCGCGAGACCGCGACGGCTAGCAACTCGCCGGTATGGCCCAGCAGTGCACGCAGCGGCGCGAGCGTCGGCACTTCGCCGGGTGCCGCGGGTGCGGGCGCTTCAGAGACGGGTGCCGGCACCGGTGCAGCCACGGCCAGGGCGACCGGAGCTGGCGCAGGCGTAGGTCCGAGCGATGGCATCGTGGGCGTCGCCAGCGTCGGCGGCCGCGCGGCGGGCGGTCGCGCCGGCTCGATGGGCGCCGGCGGACTCGCCGTTGCTGCCGGCGCGGTCGGCGAGGCCGGCGGTCGCTCAGCGGTCGGGGCGCTCATCGCAGGCGAAGCCGCGGGCGGTGTCTGCGCGGCAGGCGCCTGAGGCATCGGCGCGGCGGGCGCCGGCGCCGCCAATGCGCGCAGGCGGTTCCTGGCCAAGACGGCGAACTGCCCTTCGGGATAGCGCTTCAGGTAGGCGCTGTAATCCTCCGGATCGGTACTGCCCTTGACGCTCTCCCAGAACGCGAGTTCGAGCGTCAGTGGGTCGGGGGCGGCGGGCGCAGCGGAGACCGTCTGGTTCGGCAGCGGATCGAAGTAGAAGTCGACTTCGAGCGAGGTGCTCTCCCAAGGTACCTGCCGGCCGGCCGAGGCCTGCCGTACGCCGGTGCGCACCTTCTTGAACACATCCTCGAGACCGACGCCAGGGGTCGCGAGGGACTGCAGCAGGTGCTGCGTGTAGAGCCCGTTTCGGCCGCCACCATCACTCGCCACGGCACCGGGAGCGGTCGCGAAGGCGATCAGCGTGTTGTACGGTGCGTCGACCACCGCGAGGCCCGGAGCGATGTTGCGGAACTCGCGGCCGAACGGGTTGTTGCGGCAGGCATCGAGAATCACGACGTTGACGCGGTTGCGCGCGCTTTCCATCTTGTCCAGGATCACTCCGGTGTCCACCGTGCGGTAGATGATTTCGTCCTCGCGCTCGATCATCGCGCGCGCCGGCAGGAGGTAATTGCGCCCGCGCACCTGCAGCGCATGTCCAGCGTAATAGAACAGGCCGACGCCGCCGCCGCGCAACTGGTCGCCGAAGGCGCGGATCGCTTCGTACATCTGCTCTTGCGAGGCGTTCTCGAGCCGGGTGACGCGAAAGCGCAACTCGGCCAGCCGCTCGGCGATCGCGCGTGCGTCGTTGACGGCGTTCGCCAACGGCGCGTTCGGATAGTCCGCGTTCCCGATCACCAGCGCGATGCGCGGCTCGGAAACCGGCTGCGCCTTGGTCGCGGCGACGATCAGGTTGCGCTCGGCCGGCCGAATCTCGTTTGCAGCCGTCGCCACGGGCGTTGCCGCCGTCAGGCACGCGGCAAGCAACGCACTCAGAATTGACCGCACAAAGCCCATGACAGACGGTTTATCGCATGCGCCGCTTCGACGTGACGATTATCGGCGCCGCGCCGCTATATTGGTCGTTGTGCCTCCCGATTCGCAAAACGTGAGCAGTCGCAGGCCGGGCACTCCCTGTCAACGTAGCGCGGCGCGGTGGGGCGGTTGTTGGCGGTCAACAACGCGGATGCGCTCACCTGTCGATCCCGGCGGTGCGCGGCATTTGGTCGTAACTCTCGCTGCCGGCGCCCCAGGAAGGCTCGACTTCAATCCCAGGAAAGTTGAGCTCGATGGTCAGGCCGTCGGGGTCCTTGACGAACATCTGGAAGAGCTGGATTTCGGCGAGGTATCGTTTGCGTACCGGAAGCCCTGTCGCATCGAAGCGCCTGACAAAGCTCTCCGGCCCGCTGGCGAGGAACGCAATGTGGTCGACGACGCCACTGTTGTCGCGGGCCGAGCTGGGATTGGTGCCGAGGTAGTAGAGCTCCGAGTTCGGAATGCCGTGCTGGCCCATGTGCACCTGTATCTTTCCGTCGACCCCGAGCCAGTAGCCCGCGAACGGGAGGTCTGGCCGCGGCATTACCTCGAAGCCAAGAACCTCGCAGTAGAAGCGCCGCGACCGCTCGAGGTCGTTTGCCCGCACGAAGTAGTGGTCGAGGTCGGTCAGCGGCATGATTCTTCCAGACGAGTGCTTGTCCCGCGCGATGCTATCAAGGGCCTGTCGACAAGAACGTCGCGGCGACGTGTGCATGAGCTGGCAGGGGTCAGCGTTGCCCTATGCGCACGTCTCCGAACAATGCATTCATGCCGCGCGGCTGCGAACGCCAGTATTGGCGTGGAGCCTCGACCTGGGCACCGAGCTTGGCCGCGGCATGCCAGGGCCAGCGCGGATCGAACAGGATGCCGCGCGCCAGCGCGACAAGGTCAGCCTGCCCGCTGGTGACGATTGCCTCGGCTTGCTCGGGCTCGGTGATCAGACCCACCGCGACCGTGGGCAGGCTCGTTTCGCGGCGAACGCGTTCGGCCAGTGCAACCTGGTAACCCGGGCCGAGCGGGATCTGCTGGCGCGGCGAGACGCCGCCGCTGGAGACGTGAATGAACGCGCAACCGCGTTCGCGAAGCGCGTGGCCGAGCGCGACGCTCTGTTCGATGTCCCAGCCACCCTCGACCCAGTCGGTGGCCGAGATGCGTACTCCCACCGGCATTGCTACCGGGACGGCGGCGCGCACGGCGTCGAACACCGCGAGCGGGAAGCGCATCCGGTTCGCGAGCGAACCGCCGTACTTGTCGGTCCGCGTGTTCGACAGTGGAGACAGAAACTCGTGCAGCAGATAGCCGTGCGCCGCGTGCAGTTCGATCGCGTCAATGCCGAGGCGGTGGGCGCGCTGCGCGGCAGCGGCAAACGCGTGCTCGGTCCGCTGCAGACCGGCGGCGTCCAGTGTTACCGGTGGCGCCTCGCCGGCGCCGTGGGGCACGGGCGAGGGCGCGACGGTCTGCCAGCCTCCATCGCCAAGAGCGATCAGCTGGCCGCCGTCCCACGGCACGTGGCTCGACGCCTTGCGGCCAGCGTGCGCGAGCTGGATCGCGATCGGCATCGGCGAATACTGACGTACGGCGGTCAAGACACGGCGCAGCGCAGCTTCGGTCGCATCCGACCAGAGCCCGAGGTCGCCCGGCGTGATCCGCCCCTCGGGCTCGACCGCGGTCGCCTCGATCGTCAGCAGGCCCGCGCCCGAGAGCGCCAGGTGGCCGAGGTGGATCAGGTGCCAATCGGTGGCCTCGCCTTCGATGGCGGTGTACTGGCACATCGGCGCGATCACGATGCGGTTACTCAGCGAAAGCGATCCGATGGAATAGGGTGAAAACAGGTGGCTCATGTTGAGATCCTGGTCGACGCGCAAGCGGCTCAGTGCGTACGCGGTTCAGAATACTGCAAGCGCGATCTGTCCGGCGGTGAGTTGGCCGCCGACGTGTCGACCGCGGATGCCCGCCTGCGGGCGCATTCACTCGACAGCAAGAAGGAGACTCCGACCATGCGCAATCGTCCACTCGGCCGAACCGGCCTCTTCGTGTCCGAACTCTGCCTCGGCACCATGACCTTCGGCGGCGGCAGCGGCATCTGGGGCCGGATCGGCAACCTGCAGCAGGCCGAGGCCGAGCACCTGGTCGGGCTGGCGCTCGACGCCGGTGTCAACTTCATCGACACTGCCGACGTCTATGCCGGCGGCGTGTCGGAGCAGATCACCGGGCAGGCGCTGAAGAACCTGAAGCTGCCGCGCGAGAGCGTGATCGTCGCGACCAAGGTCTTCGGCGAGACCGGCGCCGGCCCGAATGCGCGTGGCGCCTCGCGTGGCCACATCGTCGACGGCGTGCAGGCGAGCCTCAAGCGCCTTCAGCTCGAGCACATCGACCTCTACCAGATCCACGGCTTCGACCCGGCGACGCCGATCGAAGAAACCGTTCGTGCGCTCGACCACCTGGTGCGCCAGGGTCTCGTGCGCTACGTCGGCGTCTCGAACTGGGCCGCGTGGCAGATCGCCAAGGCGCTCGGCATCGCCGAGCGGCTGGGCCTGGCGCGCTTCGAATCGCTTCAGGCTTACTACACGCTGGCCGGGCGCGACCTCGAGCGCGAACTGATCCCGATGCTGGCGAGCGAAGGCGTCGGCCTGATGGTATGGAGCCCGCTCGCCGGCGGCCTGCTCAGCGGCAAGTTCGGCCGCGGGCAGCCAGGCGAGGAGGGCAGCCGGCGCGCGAGCTTCGACTTCCCGCCGGTGAACCGCGAGCGCGCCGACGACTGCATCGACGCGATGCGGCCGATCGCGAAGGCGCGTGGCGTGTCGGTAGCGCAAATCGCGCTCGCGTGGCTGCTGCACCAGCCGCAAGTCACGAGCGTCATCGTCGGCGCCAAGCGCCCCGAGCAACTCGCCGACAACCTGGCGGCGGTGCACGTAGCCCTGAACGCCGAGGAACTCCGGCAGCTCGACGAGGCCAGCCGCCTACCGGCGGAATACCCGGGCTGGATGTTCGAGCGCCAGGGTGAAATCCGGCGCAAGCAACTCATCGAGGCACAGCGATAGCGAGATCGGATGTACCTCGCTCTTCGGCGCGGCTTACGCGATCGCAATCTCCAGGTGGTCGAACGGCGCGTCGAACTCGGCCCTCCAGACCTGACCGCGCTCCAGCGGCCATGCGTCGGTCCACGTGCCGGTAGTGACGACGTCGCCCGCGCGCAGGCTCGGCGCTCCAGCGCAGCGTTGCAGTTCCAGCACGAAGTGGTGCAGCGCGCGCAGCGGCCCGTCGAGGACGTTGACGCCGGTCCCTTCGTCGATCAGCGATCCAGTGCGCAGCAGTCGCACCCGGGCTGTCGCCAACATGTCGTCGAGCGCGCACCCGCTGCCTGCGAGACGTCGTACCGGCGTTCGGCGCCCGACCAGCAGGCGAGCATGAAGTGATCCGTCGGCGACCGTCTCGGGGGCGTTGAACTTCCAGTCCGCGCAGTGGGACTGCACGATTTCGAACCCTGGCGCCATCCATTCGACGCAGGCAAAGATCTGTTCGAGACTGGCGTCGGTTGGCGGCGTGGCGCTGATGCCGAACACGATCTCCGGTTCCAGACGCGGCTGACACGTCCCCGACAAAGCCACGCTACCTCGTCGCCCACAGAAGGTCAGCGTCGTGTCCCATACCGACCCCCAGATCGGAGCGAAAACGCCATAGCGCTGCCAGATCGTGCGGTTGGTGAACCCGATCTTGTAGCCCGCCGGCCGCTCGCCGCGCGCGACTCGAAGCGCGCGGACGGCGAGCGCATCTCGATAGGCCGACGCCAGGTCGCGTGGAGCCGCACCGGCGCGATCCGAGGGCCACAACTCGGCGCTGTCGTAGTGCGCAAGAAGTGCCTCGGGCGTCATCGCTTCGGTCTATCTATCCGTCGTCACCGCCAGCGCCGTCAGGTTGACGACGCGGCGCACCGTCGCCGAAGGCGTCAGGATGTGCACCGGCGCCGCTGCGCCGAGCAGGATCGGACCGACGGTGATGCCGTGCCCGCCGGTCATCTTGAGCACGTTGAAGAGGATGTTGGCGGCGTCCAGGTTGGGGCAGATCAGCACGTTGGCCGCGCCGCTGAGCGTGGCATCGGGCAGGAAGTTGCGGCGCACCTCTTCGCTCAGCGCGGCGTCGCCCTGCATCTCGCCGTCGGCCTGCACGCCGGGCATGCGTTGCACGAACAGGTCGCGCGCGGCGCGCATCTTGCGGGCCGAGGCGCGCGTGCTCGAGCCGTACATCGAATGTGACAGGAAGGCCACGCGCGGCACGAGGCCGAATTGCGTCACCGCCTCGGCGGACATGATGGCGATTTCGGCCAGCGTCTCGGCGTCGGGGTCCTCGTTGACGAAGGTGTCGGTGATGAATAGCGTGAAGTCGTCGAGCATCAGCGCGTTCAGCGCCGCGAAGTGGTGTGCGTCGCTGCGCCTGCCGATCACGGCGCTCACGTGATCCAGATGCTGCTCGTAACGGCCGACCAGCCCGCACAGCATGCCGTCGGCGTGGCCGAGCCGCACAGCGAGCGCGGAGATCAGCGTGTTCGAGCGCCGCACCGCCGCCTTGGCCATCTCGGGCGTGATGCCGTCGCGCCCCTTGATCCGCTGATACTCCTCCCAGTACTGGCGAAAACGCGGGTCGTCCTCGGGGTTCACGATCTGAAAATCGATGCCCGGTTTCAGATGCAGCCCGGCGCGCTCGATGCGCTGCGCCACCACCGCCGGGCGGCCCACCAGCACCGGCTTGACCATGCCTTCCTCGAGTGCGATCTGCACCGCGCGCAGCGTGCGTTCGTCCTCGCCCTCCGCAAAGATGATGCGCTTGGGCGCGGCGCGCGCGGCCATGAACACCGGGCGCATGAACATGCCGGTGTGGGTCATGAACTTGGCTAGCGACTGGCGGTAGGCCTCGATGTCGGCGATCGGCCTTGTGGCCACGCCCGATTCGGCGGCCGCCTTCGCCACTGCCGGCGCGATGCGCAGGATCAGCCGCGAATCGAAGGGTTTGGGGATCAAGTAGTCGGGCCCGAAACGCATCTCCTCGCCCGGGTAGGCGGTGGCCACCTCGGCCGAAATCTCGGCCTTGGCGAGCGCCGCGATCTCGTGCACGCAGGCGACCTTCATCTCCTCGGTGATGCGCTGCGCGCCGCAGTCGAGCGCGCCGCGGAAGATGTACGGAAAGCACAGGACGTTGTTGACCTGGTTGACGTAGTCCGAGCGGCCGGTGGCGATGATGCAGTCGGGCCGCACCGCCTTGGCGAGTTCGGGCCGGATCTCGGGCTCGGGGTTGGCGAGCGCCAGGATCAGCGGCTGCGGCGCCATTACCTTGACCATCTCCTGCGTTACCGCGCCGGCAGCCGAGCAGCCGAGCAGCACGTCGGCGCCCAGCATCACGTCGGCCAGCGTGCGCGCGGCAGTGCGCTGCACATAGCGGCGCTTCGATTCGTCGAGCCGGTCTTCGCGCTTGTCGTGCAGCACGCCCTTGCTGTCGCAGACGAAGATGTTCTCGCGCGCGGCGCCCAGGCGCACGAGCAGGTCCAGGCAGGCGATCGCCGCCGCGCCCGCGCCGCTGACGGCGATCTTCACCTTGGCGAGCTGTTTGCCCGTCAGTTCCATGCCGTTGATCACCGCCGCCGCCGAGATGATCGCGGTGCCGTGCTGGTCGTCGTGGAAGACGGGGATCTTCAGCCGCTCTTTCAGCTTGCTCTCGACGTAGAAGCACTCGGGCGCCTTGATGTCCTCGAGGTTGATGCCGCCCAGCGTCGGCTCGAGCGCGGCGATGATCTCGACCAGCTTGTCGGGGTCCTTCTCGTTGAGCTCGATGTCGAAGACGTCGATGCCGGCGAACTTCTTGAAGAGGCACCCCTTGCCCTCCATCACCGGCTTGCCGGCCAGAGGGCCGATGTCGCCCAGGCCGAGCACCGCAGTGCCGTTGGTCACCACGCCGACCAGGTTGCCGCGCGAGGTGTACTCGGCGGCGAGCGAAGGGTCGGCCTGGATCGCCAGGCAGGCGTAGGCCACGCCTGGCGAATAGGCGAGCGACAGGTCGCGCCCGTTCGAGAGCGGCTTGGTCGGAACCACGCTGATCTTCCCGCGCATCGGGCTGCGGTGGTAGTCGAGCGCGGCGTCGCGCAGCGCGCTTTCCGCCGGGGTCAGGGGCTTTGGATTGGACATGCTTGTCTCCTCGAAGGGTGCCGAGTTCGTCCGCTGACAGTGGCGTCGTGCGAACCGCCTGCGCTGCCGAGCCGTTGCCCGCTAGCGAGCCCCCAGTATCGCGCGATCAGGCCGTCACCTCGCCGGCCAGTGCCGCGTAGTTCGCGACGCAGCCCGCCAGATCTCGGCGGGGCGCGCGCTGCAGCTTTGCGAGCAACGCGTGCGGCGCACTGGTCAGGGCGAAGCGCAGCATCACGTCGCGCTGCATCTGCAGCAGCAGGTTCGCCGTGGTCTCCGCGTCGGCCAGCGCGCGGTGCGCACGGCCGGCAGCGGGCAGCCGGTGCAATGCGGCCAATGTGCCTAGGCGGTGGTTGGCGCTCTCGGGATAGAGCCGCCTTGCGAGCAGCATCGTGCAGGCGAAGCGGTGCGGCGCATCACGTCCTGCGCGCTGCAGTTCGGCGCGCCAGAACGAGCGGTCGAACGCCGCGTTGTGTGCGACCAGCGGGCGCTCGCCGACGAACGCGGCAACCTCGCGCATTACCCGCGCCGCCGGTGGCGCGCGCGCCAGAATCGCATTGCTGATGCCGGTCAATTGCTCGATGAAAGGAGGCACCCAGGCGCCGCTTTGCATCAGGCTCGCGTAGTGACCGACGACCTGCCCGTCGTGAACCAGCACCGCCGCGATCTCGGTCGCCCTGGCGCCGGCCGCGGGCGAGACGCCGGTGGTCTCGAAGTCGATGACGGCAACCGTCTCGAGTGCTGGGTTGAACGCGCTGGGCATGGGGATCGATTCCGAAACAGGCATCGCAGCTACCCGACTGGCTCTAGACTCTGCGCCTGCACCGCTTCTTGGTGCGTTGACTGGAGTGCGCTGCCATGACGGTCCTGATTCTCGGCCTGATCCTCTTCCTCGGCGTGCACTCGGTATCGATTGTCGCCCCCGTCTGGCGCGACGCGATGGCTGCGCGGCTGGGCGAAGGGCCGTGGAAGGGGCTCTACGCTCTGGCCTCGGCGGTAGGCTTCGCGCTGATCGTCGTTGGCTTCGGGATCGCGCGCCAGCAACCCATCGTGCTCTATGCGCCGCCTGCGTGGACGCGCCACGTCGCGCTGCTGCTGTTGCTGCCGGTCTTTCCGCTGCTGCTGGCGGTGTACCTGCCGGGACGCATCAAGATCGCGGCCAAGCACCCGATGCTGCTCGCGACCAAGCTGTGGGCGATGGCGCATCTGCTGGCCAACGGGACTGCGGCCCACGTGATCCTGTTCGGCGCGATCCTTGCCTGGGCCGTCGCAGACCGCATCTCGCTCAAGCATCGGCCGCAGCGCGCGCTGCCCGGCGCCAGGCCATCGCCTGCGAACGACGCGATCGCCGTCGTGGCCGGGCTGGCGCTCTACGCCGCATTCCTGTTCTGGGGGCACGCCTGGCTGATCGGAGTCTCTCCGCTCGGCATGCGCTGAACCCGCGGCCGGCACGGCGTTGATACGCTTGGCGAATGTGCGGCCGTTACGTGATCGCCTTCGGGCCGGAGACGCTGGTGCGGGGCTTCAGCGCGACGCGCGTCGTTCCGTTCCCGCCACGCTGGAACGTCGCGCCGCAATCGCAGGTGCCCGTGATCCGCGAAACGCGGGAGGGCGAGCGGGTCGCCGAACTGATGCGCTGGGGCCTGGTTCCGCACTGGGCCGAGGACGAGCGCATCGGCCACCGGCTCAACAACGCGCGAGCCGAGAGCATGGCCGACAAGCCGTCGTTCCGCCAGGCCGTCCGCCGCCGCCGCTGCATCATCCCGGCGAGCGGCTTCTATGAATGGCAGGTCGCTGGCGCGGCGCAGCGCGGCGCCAAGCAGCCCTGGTACATCAGTCCCAGCGGCGAAGCCTGCTTCGCCTTCGCCGGCCTGTTCGAAGCCTGGCGAGCAGCGGGATCGGCGGACGACAGCGACTGGCTTGTGACCTGCTGCGTCGTCACGACCGCTGCCAATGCGCTGATGGTGCCCATTCACGACCGCATGCCGCTGATCCTGCCGCGCGAGCACTGGGGCCCATGGCTCGACCGTGGCCTGCAGGATCCGGCAGGCCTGGCACCCTTGTTGCGCGGCGTATCGGCGGACGCGATGCAGGCCTGGCCGGTCGCGTTTGCGGTGAACCGCAGCTCGGCCGAGGGACCGGCGCTGATCGAGTCGCTTCCAGTATCCGCGCACTGAGCGCTCCCGAAGCAGCGCGCGGCGTACTGGCCCAGCGCATGCCGCCGGGCTGCGCCGAACGACAGACTCCAGTCCGGTGGCACACCGTCGCCGCTACCATCGGTGAATGACGCTGCCCCTTTCCGTGCTCGACCTTGCGCCTGTCCCGTCGGGTGGCAGCAGCGCCGAGTCGGTCCGCCGCACCGTCGAGCTGGCCAGGCTCGCCGAGCGCCTGGGCTACGTGCGCCACTGGTTCGCCGAGCATCACGGCATGCCCAGCGTAGCCAGCGCGGCGCCTGAGGTTCTGATCGCGCATGTGGCGGCGCGCACGACCACGCTTCGCATTGGCTCCGGCGGAGTTATGTTGCCCAACCACGCGCCGCTGCGCGTCGCCGAGGCGTTTCGCACGCTGGAGGCGCTGCACCCGGGCCGGATCGACCTCGGCCTCGGTCGCGCGCCGGGTTCCGACGCCAACGCGAGCAGGGCGTTGCGTGCGGTCGACGGCGAGCACTTTCCCGAGTTGCTGGCGGAATTGCTCACCTGGTGCGGCCGAAACGAACTGCCTCCCGGCCACCCTATGCGCAGCCTGCGCGCGATGCCCGACGACGCGCCACTGCCGCCGATCTGGATCCTCGGCTCGAGCGGTGCCAGCGCTCGCATGGCTGGCAGCGCGGGCATGGGCTACTCGTTCGCGAGCCACTTCAGCGCGACTCCGGCCGCGCCTGCGTTCGACGCCTACCGCAGAGCCTTCGTGCCCTCGCCCGAGTTCCGGCAGCCGCATGCGATCCTCGGCGTGTCCGTCGTCTGCGCGCCGACCGAAGAAGAGGCCGAATACCTGGCCACAGGCATGGCGTTGGCGTGGGTGCGGATCCGCTGCGGCGTCTTCGCGCCGCTGCCGAGCCCCGAGGAAGCGTCGCGCCACGTCTACAGCGAAGCCGAACTTGGCCTTCTGCGTGACTTTCGCCGGCTCGTCGTGATCGGCGCGCCGGACTCGGTGCGCAGGCAATTGCTCGCCAAGGCGCAAGACTGCCAGGCGTCCGAGCTGATGATCGTCTGCAGCGTGCACGGCCACGCCGCACGCCTTCGCTGCTACGAGCTGATTGCGCAAGCGCTTGCTGACTGAGCGCCAAGGTCCGTTCAGGCATTGGGCGGCTTGAAGCGCCCGCGCAGAGAACCGGCGGCTGCTCAAGGCCGATCGGAGGCTGCGAGTCGGGCGCAAGACGCGATCGCCCTTGCTGTGTTACCTTTCCATCGACGGCCACGAAGCGCACACCGCACGGGCTGAGCCGGGTGAGGCGCGCATGAGCAAGGTCCCGCTTTACAGCAGTTCCCGCCGCAGATCCGTGTCGCAGGTGACGCGAAGCGCCGATGACGGCGAAGCCACGCCTGCGGACGGCGGGGCGGCTCCCGTGGCTCGCGAGCGCAAGCGCCTGTCGTCGCGCTGGGTTGGAGGCGCGTCGGCGATAGGCGCGGTCGCCGGGCTCGCGGCAGCCGCCCTTGTCCTCCTGGCGCAATCGGCGTTGCGGGAAGCTCCGCGCGCGCTGACGCAGAAGGACATCGACGCCGCGGTGCTCAGCACGCTCGAGACGAAGGCGCTGCCGTCGGCCGCAGCCCGCGCCTACGAAGCGGTGCGGCCGTCCGTCGTGCGGGTGCGCGGCCAGCGCGAAGGCGACGACACCGATGTCGAGCGCAGCGTCGGCACCGGTGTAGTGATCGTCGACAGCGGTGTCATCCTGACCAGCCTGCACGTTGTCGCCGGTGCCGAGAAAGTCAGCCTGCGTTTCGCCGATGGTACCGCCTCGGACGCGACGGTGATCTCGGTGCTTCCCGAGAACGACCTCGCCGTACTACAGGCCAAGACCCTGCCCGACGACTTGCAGGCGGCAACGATGCGCTCGACCGGAGACCTCGCGCCGGGCGATCAGGTCGTCGCGGTCGGCTTCCCGTTCGGCATCGGGCCGTCGGCGTCGGCCGGGGTCGTGTCGGGATTGGGGCGTGACTTCAGATCACCGCATGGAAAGCAGGTGCTCACCAATTTGATCCAGTTCGACGCTGCGGCCAACCCCGGCAACTCGGGTGGCCCGCTGGTGACGATGGACGGCGAGGTCGTTGGCATCGTCACCGCGATCCTCAATCCGGGTGAGCAGCACACCTTCATCGGCATCGCCTTTGCGGTCCCGATCGAGAATGCCGCCGCGGGCGCCGGCCTGCCGCCGTTCTAGCCACGGCCCGATTGCGCTCCAGCGACGACCACCCATCCAAGCCATGGACTCGAGCACGCACGCCGAAACCGCCGCGCTGATGGAGCGCATCCTCTACGAGGTGAAGAAGGTCGTCGTCGGCCAGGACCACTTTCTCGAACGCGTGCTGGTCGCGATCCTTGCGCAGGGGCACTTGCTCGTGGAAGGGGTTCCCGGGCTGGCAAAGACGCTGACCGTGAAGACGCTGGCGACGACGCTGCGCGGCAGCTTCAGGCGCATCCAGTTCACGCCCGACCTCGTGCCCGCAGACCTCGTGGGCACGCGCGTCTACAACCAGAGGACGGGCGAATTCGCGACCTCGCTGGGCCCGGTGTTCGCGCACCTGCTGCTGGCCGACGAGATCAACCGCGCGCCGGCCAAGGTGCAGAGCGCGCTGCTCGAGGTGATGCAGGAGCGCCAGGTCACGATCGCCGGCGAGACGCACCGCGTGCCCGAACCGTTCCTCGTGATGGCGACGCAAAACCCGATCGAGACCGAAGGCACTTACCCGTTGCCCGAAGCACAGGTCGACCGCTTCATGATGAAGGTGCTGGTCGGCTACCCGAGCGAGGACGAGGAGTTCGTGATCGTCCAGCGCGTGACCGGCGAAGCGGCCTCCGCCGCCTCGGTGGCCAGCCCCGAGCAGTTGCTCGCGCTGCAGCGCGAATGCCGCGCCGGCTACGTCGACCCGGCGCTGGTGCAATATGCGGTCAAGCTGGTCGCGATCACGCGCGATCCGGCGCGCCACGGGCTGGCCGATCTGGCGCGCTTCCTGTCCTACGGTGCGAGCCCGCGGGCTTCGATCGGCCTGATCGAGGGCGCGCGAGCACTCGCGTTCCTGCGCGGTCGCCCTTATGTGCTGCCGGAGGACGTGACCGATATCGCGCCCGACGTCCTGCGGCATCGGCTGGTGCTGTCGTACGAGGCGCTCGCCGAAGGGCAGACGCCCGATGCGCTGGTTCGCCGTGTGATGCAGCACCTGCCGGCGCCGCCGCGACCGTTGCAGACGCATGTCCGGCTCGATGACAACGGCAGCGCTACAGCCCAGGGCTGAGGCCGTCCTGCGGCGCCTCGAATGGACGGTGCTGCGCCGGCTGGAGGGGCTGCTGCACGGCGACTATCGCAGCCTGCTGCGCGGCTTCGGGCTCGACCTCGCCGACCTGCGCGAATACCAGTACCACGACGACGTGCGCCACATCGACTGGAACGTCACCGCCCGCCTGCAGACGCCGTACGTGCGCGAGTACATGGAAGACCGCGAGGTCTGCGCCTGGTTCGTGCTCGATCTGAGTCCGTCGGTCGATTTCGGCTCTGGCGTTCAGCGCAAGCGAACGGTGGCGACCGAGTTCGTCGCCGTGCTCGCGCACCTGCTCAGCCGCCGCGGCAACCGCGTTGGCGCGCTGTTCTACGGCGAGCGGATGGACACGGTGATCCCGGCGCGCAGCGGCCGCCGTCACGTGCTGCACCTGCTGCAGCGCATGCTGTCGCGGCCGGTGCTCGAGAATTCGCCAGGGACCGACCTCGCTGCCTTCCTGCGCGCCGCGTACCAGGCCGTGCCCCGGCGTTCGCTGCTGTTCGTGCTGTCCGACTTCATCAGCGCTCCGGGCTGGGACGCGCCGCTGGCGCAGCTCGCACAACGCCATGACGTGCTCACGGTGCGCCTGTACGACCCGCTCGAGATGGAACTGCCCGACCTCGGCCTGCTGACACTGCAGGACGCCGAGAGCGGTGAGCAGATCTTCGTCGACACCCACGAGAAGGGCTTTCGCCGGCGCTTCGCCGCCGCGGCCGAGAGACGCGAGTCCGAACTGCGCGCCGCGTTCGTTCGGGCCGGCGTCGACGCGCTCGAGCTCGCCACCGATGACGACCTGGCGAGCGCGCTGCTGCGCTTCGCCGAGCTGCGCAAGCAGCGCCGCCGCCTCGCTGCCGGCGCCACGATGCCGGCTCATCTCGGGGCGATGCGATGAGCTTCCTGTGGCCGAAGATGCTGTGGCTGCTGCTCGCAGTGCCAGCACTCGCAGCGCTCTACCTGTGGCTGCTCAGGCGGCGCAAGAAGGCCGTGCTCCGCTATGCCAGCCTGGAACTCGTCAGGGAGGCGATCGGTAGCGGCCAGCGCCTGCGGCGGCACCTGCCGCCGGCGCTGTTCCTGCTGTCGCTGGCGGTGATGATCGTCGCGATCGCGCGCCCCGCCGCGGTCGTCACGCTGCCGTCACAGCACGACATCGTGGTGCTGGCGATGGACGTCTCGCGCAGCATGATGGCCGAAGACGTACTGCCCAACCGCATCACCGCGGCGCAGGCCGCCGCGCGCGCGTTCATCGCCGAGCAACCGAGCGAGACGCGGATCGCGATCGTCGCCTTCGCCGGCACGGCCTCGGTGGTGCAGGCGCCGACGAACAACCGCGAAGACCTGCTCGCCGCGATCGACCGCTTCCAGCTCCAGCGCGCCACTGCGATCGGCAACGCGATCATGGTCTCGCTGGCGACGATCTTTCCCGAAGCCAGGATCGACATCGCCGCGGTCAACAACGCCCACCGCGGCGGCGGCATCCCGCTCGGGCAGAACCCGTCGCCGAACGCGCCGGAATTCAAGCCGGTGCCGCCAGGCTCGTACGCGTCGGCGGTGATCATCTTGCTCACCGACGGCCAGGTGACGACCGGCGTCGACCCGATCGAGGCGGCGCGCATGGCCGCCGACCGCGGCGTGCGCATCTTCACCGTCGGTATCGGCACCAAGGACGGCGAAATCCTGCGCACCGAGGGTTGGTCGATGCGCGTGCGACTGGACGAAGCGTCGCTCAAGACCATCGCCGACATCACACGTGGCGAGTACTTCTACGCCGGCACCGCGCTGGACCTGAAGAAGGTCTACCAGACGCTCAATACCAAGCTCGTGCTCGAAACCAGGCAGACCGAGATCACCGCGCTCTTCGCGGCGCTGGCGGCCCTGCTGGCGCTGCTCGCAGCCGGCCTGTCGGTGTGGTGGTTCGGCCGCATCCTTTAGCGCGGCGAGTTCATTTCGGCGTCGTGACCACAGGTTCGCCCGGCGCGTCGGTCTCGTTCAGAAGCGTCTCCAGGCAGTGTTCGTGGATGCCGTAGAACGCCTTCACTTCGGCGACCTGGCGCAGCAGTTCGTCGCGCCGCGCAGGCGCCGTGCCGCGCCTGACGGCGAGGATCATCTTGTTCTTGCTCGTGTGCTCGAGCGAGACGAACTCGAACACCTGCGTCTCGTAGCCCTGCGCTTCCAGCAGCAGCGCGCGCAGGCCGTCGGTCACCATCTCGGCCTCCTGCCCGAGGTGGATGCCGTGCTTGAGCAGCGGCCGAAGCAGCGCCGGGCTGTGCATCTGCGGGCGCAGCTGCTTGTGGCAGCAGGGCGAACACATGATGATCGCCGCGCCCGAGAGGATGCCGCGATGGATCGCGTGGTCGGTCGCGGTATCGCAGGCGTGAAGCGCGATCATTACGTCGATGGCTCCCAGCAGGTGCGTGCGCACGTCGCCCTGCTCGAACGCCAGCCCGTCCAGGCCGAGCCGCTCTGCGGCGCGATTGCAGAAGTCCACCAGGTCCGCGCGCAGTTCGACGCCGGTGACCTGCGCCGTCAGCGCGAGCGTGTGGCACAGGTGGTCGTGTACGGCGAACGTCAGGTACGCCTTGCCGCAGCCGAAATCGACCACCCGCAGCGGGCGCTGCTTCGCCAGCGCGGCGGACGCCAGCGCATGGTCGAAGATTTCGACGAACTTGTTGATCTGCTTCCACTTGCGCGCCATCGCCGGAATGAGCCGGCGCTGCGCGTCGGTGACGCCGAGCTCGGCCAGGAACGGCCGCGAAAGGTCGAGCCAGCGGCGCTTCTCGCGGTCGTGCTGCGCCGCCGGCGGCGCGTTCACGGCCTTGCCGATGCGGAGTAGGTGCCTGCCCTTCTTGCTCACCGAGATCTGGATGTCCTGGCGGGTGGTCAGCAGGTGCGCGTGTTCGAACCCGCTGCGCAGCGCGTCGCGCAGTGCGGCGAAGCCTTGCGGCGGAGGCAGGTTCAGCGTGACGTCGCGCGTCGCGTGGTGGTAGACGAACGAGAGACCGTCCTCGCCGCGCAGCGCCAGCCGGCGCACCGACAGGCCTTCGAGGTCGGCTTGCGCGCCGCGGTAACGGCCGAGCAGAAGCTTGACGAAAGCGCGCTGCTCAAGGCTGCGCGCGAACAGCTCGAGGAAGCGCTCGATCGGCTCTGCGGGGTCGCCTTCAGGCGAGGGCTGGTCTGGCATCGAGGTCGTGCGCGGGCTTGCGGCGCGGAGCGATTGTTGCACCGCGTCAGGGCGCGTCGACGGCGCGAGCAGTGAGTTGGATTGGTAGGCCGGTGGTCGAAGCGCTGCTGGCCTTCGGCGCCGAACGCGTCGAGGTGACATACGGACGTGGTCACTTCGACGGCCGGCTTTCGGAATGATCGCCGCGCGTGTAGGATGGCCACTGCCTACTTTCAACAGCGGGATCAGAAGGACAGAAGAAATGACGATTCTTGTAGCTTACGTGCCCCGCCCGGAAGGGCAAGCCGCTCTGGACAAGGGGTTGGAGATTGCCAAACGGCGCCAGGAGCGATTGGTGGTGGTCAATGCCAGCCCGGGTGGCAATCAAGAGGATGCGTCGATGGCCGACGTTCCGGATGTCGAGCGCGTGGAGAAGGTGCTGGCGGAATCCGGCCTTAACGCAGAGTTCAAGCAATTCGTTCGCGGCAAGAGCGCTGTCGCCGAGATCGAAGCGATGGTCGAATCGCTGCAGGTCTCGTTGCTGATCATCGGCCTGCGCAAACGCTCGCCGGTGGGCAAGCTCATCCTCGGCAGCGTCGCTCAGGACATCCTGCTTTCCGTTCCCTGCCCGGTCCTCGCAGTCAAGGCCGGCTGATCGGCTTCGTACGCGATCCCGCAGGAGAGTTGCGCAGCACCCGTTCAGGGGCAAGGCGCGACGCTGGCGCCCGCGGTGCCGGTCGCCGGGTTCGCCACCAGTCTGAGGTCCGGAGCTTCGAACTTGCGGCCGAAGAAACTCCAGCGCCGCTCGTGCTGGCGTCGTGCTTGCGCCAGTGCCTGCTCGGCGTGATCGGTCAGGGCAGCGACCGATTCGACGCTGTCGGAGTACGCCGCAATCCCGATACACACGCGCACGCCAACTTCATCACCGCTGTCCAGCGTCAACGGTTCGCGCACGGCATTGATGATGCGCGTCGCAAGCACCTCGGCCGCGGGCGCGGCGCCATGGCGCATCACCACGCCGAACTCCTCGCCGCACAGGCGTGACAGCACATCGCCAAGGCGGACCTGACGGATCAGGCGCGCGGAAACCTCGCGCAGAGCGGCGTCGGCAGCCGCCGGGCCGAAGCCGTTGCGGATGTCGCCGATGCCGTCCAGGCTGAGCAGCAGCAGCGTGAAAGGCTCTCCCGTGCGCATCGCGTGATGCATCTCGACTTCCAGCGCGAAGTCGAACTGCTTTCGGCTGGTGGTGCCGGTCAGCGGATCGAGCATCGCCTGGCGTGCCAGGTCGGTGGCATGACGGCGCGCCTGAAGCGCGATGCGCACGACGGCAGCGAGGTCGCACAGCGCCCTCAGCTGCGCCGCACTTGCCTGGCGCGGCTGCACGTCGAGGACGGCAATTGTTCCCGCCGGCTGTCCGGCAGCGTCGAGAACGGGGGCGCCGGCGTAGAAGCGCAGCCTTGGGCCGTCGGTGACAAGCGGGTTGCACCGCAAACGCTCGTCGCTGCGCAGATCCTCGATCACGAGCGGTGCCTCGGGCAAGACGATCGCGCGGGCGCACTGTGCGAAGTCAAGTTCGAGTTGCTGCAGGTCGATCCCGACGCTGGCCTTGAACCACAGCCGCTGCGTGTCCATCAGTGCGACGAACGCGATCGGCGCGTCGAGCAGCGTCGCCGCCAAGCGCGCTGCGGTGTCGAATTCGAGCTCCGGCAGGCCGTCGGGCATCTCATGTGATCGCACGGCGACGAGCCGCGCCGCTTCGGGCGCAGGCGGCGGGTACTGCAGTTGAAATCCGGGCATGGCTTCGCTTTCGGTTCGGTACCGTGGATATCGGCAACTGGCGCAGGAACCGAAGCGGGCCGCCGCACAGAGGTGCGTCGTGCGTCACGGGTGCTCTGGTGCGCGCCTGCGACGATTCAGCCTCGCTCGGGGGACGGTCGTTGCCGGCGCCAATGGGGAGGTGCCCGGCTGCCCGGCGTCGGTCGGGGCTACAGCGGCACTTCGAAGCGCTGACCGCGGACCGTGAAGACGGCGGACTTCGGACCGATCTGTTCGAGTTGCACCTCAGGCGCGAGCGACCCTCCCTCGCGCAGAACCTGGCCGTTGACGAGGAGCATGCGGCTTGCCGGTTGCGGCGAATTGACCGAGCCGCCGATCGTCATCGCCGGCACTTGGCGCCGTAGTTCGTCCGGCAACTCGGCCAGTAGCGGTACGCGAGCGGTCGGTTGCGGCGCCGGGGCTGGCACTTCGGCCGCGGGCACTTTGGGCGTGACCTGCCGCGCTGGTGCCTTGGCTCGCGTACGCGGTGTCGGCACGACGGTCGCGACGGCCGCGGGCGGCGCCACTGGCCCGCGTTCAGCTGCGGTTACAGGTGCGACCGCGGTTGGAGTTGCAGGGGCAGGCGCAGGGGCAGGCGGAGACACAGGTGCCGGCGTGGGTGCGGGTGCAGGTGTGGGTGCGGGTGCGGGTGCGGGTGCGGCTGCAGGAACCGTCGTCGCGGCGGGCGCTGCCGCCAGCGACTGTGGTGCAGTGCGCGCGCCGAAGTGCCAGGCCAGCGCCGCCGCCAGCGCGATCGCCATGCCCGCGGCCAGCCATAGCCAGGGCATACCGAGGCGGGACACCTCCTCGTCGCCAGCGCCGTCGAGCGCGAGCGGCTGCGCGTGCAGGTGAGGTACGGCGCCGCGTTCGCGCTCGGCGTTGGACTTCTTCAGGGCTTCAAGGATGTAGGACATCGAACGGTCACTTCCCGGCTTGTCGTTGCGCCGTGGCCGCGGCGGGGGGCTGGCGCGAGGCATCGAGCGCGACCGAAGCGACACCGAAGAGCACCGCGCCGAGCACGAGTCCGAGTCCGAGCGCGGCGGCTACGCGCCAGCGCGCCGGCCGATGCCAGCGCCAACGCGCTCTGAGTGCACGATTGCCCAGCACCTCGGCTGCTGCCTTGTCGACGATCTTCAAGTCCACCGTGGGCTTGCCGCTGGCGTAGGCCCCGAGCAGCGCACGGTCGCACAGCAGGTTGATCCGCCGCGGTACGCCGCGCGCGAGCGTGTAGATGCGCTGCATCGCCTGCGTCTCGAACGGCACCGCCGTGGTCAGCCCGGCCTTCGTCAGCCGGTGACGGATGTACTGCATCGTCTCGCGCGCGGTCAGCGCCTCGAGGTGATAGCGGGCGATCACGCGCTGCGCCAGTTGCTCGAGTTCCGGGCGCGCGAGCATGTCGCGCAGCTCGGGCTGGCCGATCAGGATGATCTGCAGCAGCTTGCGCTCGTTGGTCTCCAGGTTCGTCAGCAGGCGGAGCTGCTCCAGCACATCGGTCGAGAGCATCTGGGCTTCGTCGATGACGAGCACATTGTTCTGCCCGATCGCATGCGTGCGCAGCAGGAAGGCGTTGAGCGCATCGACGTGATCCTTCGCTGTCGGCGAGTCGTTCCCTGGGCGCTCGGTTGGGACGCGGAAATCGTCGCAGATCGACTTGAGAAGTTCCTCGACCGTCTGCTTCGGGTTGAAGATGTAGGCTACGTTGCAGCGCCGCGGCACCTGTTCGAGAAAGCAGCGGCATACGGTCGTCTTGCCGGCGCCGATCTCGCCGGTGAGCAGCACGAAGCCGCCGCCGCCGCGCACGCCGTAGAGCAGGTGCGCCAGCGCCTCGCGGTGGCGAGCGCTCATGAACAGGTAGCGCGGGTCCGGCGCGATCGAGAACGGCTCGCGCTGCAACCCGAAGAACTTCGCGTACATCGTGGCAAGGATAGTACGGATCGCGCAGGCTGCCCGGCGGCTCAGGGCAGGTGCTGCGCGGTTTCGGCCAGCATCCGCGCGCCCAGCGACTCGGCGACTTCGATGCCGTCGACCGCGGCCGACATGATTCCACCCGCGTAGCCAGCGCCTTCGCCTGCAGGGTAGAGCCCGGCGACGTTGACGCTCTGGTAGTCGCGACCGCGCGTGATGCGCAGTGGCGACGACGTGCGCGTCTCGACGCCGGTGAGCACCGCGTCAGGCATCGCAAAGCCCGCAATCTGGCGCTCGAAAGCCGGCAGTGCCTCTCGTATCGCATCGAGCGCGTAGCCGGGCAGGCTGGTTCGGCCGCGCTCGGCCAGGTCGGTGAAGTGCACGCCGGGCTGGTACGACGGCAGCACGCTGCCGGGAGCGCTCGAGGGCTGCCCCTTGAGGAAGTCTCCGACGAGTTGCGCCGGTGCGCGGTAGCCGCCGCCGCCGAGTTCGAACGCGCGCGACTCCCATTGGCGCTGGAACGCGACGCCGTCGAGCGGGTTCACGGCCGCGGTGGTGCCTTCGTTCCGGCGATAGTCCTGCGGCGCGATGCCGACGACGATGCCTGCGTTGGCGTTGCGTTCGTTGCGCGAATACTGGCTCATGCCGTTGGTGACGACGCAGCCGGTTTCCGACGTTGCAGCGACCACGGTCCCGCCCGGGCACATGCAGAAGCTGTAGACCGAGCGGCCGTTGCGTACGTGATGCACCAGCTTGTAGTCGGCCGCGCCGAGGATGGGATTGCCCGCGTTCGGGCCGAAGCGCGCCTTGTCGACCACGCTCTGCGGGTGCTCGATGCGAAAGCCGATCGCGAACGGCTTGGCCTCCATCGCGACGCCGTGCCGCTGCAGCATCGCGAACGTGTCGCGCGCGCTATGGCCGAGCGCCAACACCACGTGGTCGGCGCGCAGCTGCTCGCCGCCGGCCAGCACAGCGCCGCGAATATGCCGCGTCCGCGGGTCTTCGCCTCGCGCTGGCCCATCTTCGATCAGCAGCTCAACAACCTGCTGGCGAAAGCGGATCTCGCCCCCGAGCGCGACGATGTCGGCGCGCATCTTCTCGACCATGCCAACGAGGCGGAAGGTGCCGATATGCGGCTTGGCGACGAAGAGGATCTCCTCGGGCGCGCCAGCCTTGACGAACTCGTGCAGCACCTTGCGCGTGAGGTGGCGCGGGTCGCTGATCTGGCTCCACAGCTTGCCGTCGGAGAACGTTCCCGCGCCGCCCTCGCCGAACTGCACGTTCGATTCCGGGTCGAGCACGCCGCGCCGCCACAGGGCCCAGGTGTCCTGGGTGCGCTCGCGCACCGGCTTGCCGCGCTCGAGAACGATCGGACGCAGGCCCATCTGCGCCAAGATCAGCGCGGCGAAGATGCCGCAGGGGCCGAAGCCGACGACGACCGGGCGCTGCCTTTGCGTGGCGTGAAAGTCAGCTGGCGCATGCCCAACGAGGCGGTAGCGCGTGTCGGGCGCCGGGCGCACATGGATGTCGCCGGCGAGGCGCGCGAGCAGCGCCTTCTCGTCGACGCCGTCAGCGAGTTCGCATTCGACCGTGTAGATGAGAACGATGGCGGACTTCTTGCGCGCATCCCAGGCGCGCCTGAAGACCGTGAAGCCGCGCAGATCGGCGTCGGGTAGGCCCAATCGCGAGGCAATGGTGGCGCGTAGCGCGGCCTCGTCATGCGCGAGCGGCAGGCGAAGCTCTGTGATTCTCAGCATCGGAGCGTGCAGGGACGCCAGGCGCCGTTCAGCGCATGCGCCTTGCCGGCGCGGGGCAACTAACTGCGAGGCCCTGACGGCGCGGTACGCATCTTGGCCGCCTTCGCAAGGCGACGCCGGAGGCGTTTCGCCGAGCCGGCTCAGCCGCCCTTGGTCGTCCGCTTGCCCGGGTTCTTCTTGCTGCGCGTGTGCGAACCGCGCTCAAGGCTGCGCTTCTGGCCCCGGTGGGTCGTGACGGTCACGCCGGGAGGCGCCGGCGGCCTCGGCGTGGCGAGACGGTCGGCTTCGGTCTTGATCTTGTTGCCCATGAGTGGCTCCGGTGGTCAATGGCTGACCGCGAATTAGGCCACAACGACGCCCGACAGGCCTTCGAACCCTTGAACGAGGCGGACCTTGCGCCGCCAGACGACAATGGCACCAGCCCGAACCTGGCAGGTTTCGCCGGCGACCCCACCGACAAGGAGACACGCATGGAACAGAAGTACAACGCCCCGGCGGACAAGGTGTTCGCACTGCTCACTGACCCGAAGTGGCTCGAAGCGCGCAGCCTGGCGCTGGGCGAGCTCAGCGCGAGCGTGAAGGCCAAGAAGAGCGCGGGCAAGGTTGTGTTGACGATGCAGCGGCGCGTCCGCCGCGACCTGCCGAGCTTGGTCGCGAGGGTGATGTCGCCCGAGTCCGACCTGGTGTTCGAGGAGACCTGGTCGGCCGAGGCGGATGGCGTGCGCAGCGGGACGCTGAGCATGGATGCGATCGGCCAGCCGGTGAAGATGACGGCCGGGTTCGAACTCGCGCCGTCAGGCAAGGGATGCGTCTATCGCATCACGCACAAGTGCAAGTCCAGCGTGCCGCTGATCGGCGGGGTGGTGGAGAAGTTCGCGCAGTCGCAGGTCGAGGCGGGTTGCGCCGACGAGTTCGCGTATCTGGTCGATTACCTGAAGAAGAACAAGTAGTCAGCCGGCGAGACCTGCAAGGTGCGCGTCGTCGGCCCAGGCGACGATCTCGATCCGGTCGCTAACGATGCGCAGCACGTTCAGCCCCGCGTTGGGGATCGGGCAGGTGCGCGGCCCGTGCAGCGGCAGCCCGTGCGCGGTGCGATAGAGCATGTCGAGCACGCCGCCGTGCGTCACCGCCGCCAGCCTGTGGCCGCCGTGGCGGGCCGCGAGCTGGCGTACGGCGCCGACGACACGGGCGTGGAAGCTGCGCACGCTCTCGCCCTCTGGGAGCGCGTAGTCGGGGTCGTGACGCAGCCACTCGGCCAGAAGTCGCGGGTGCTGCGCCTGAACCTCCTCGAAGCTCATGCCTTCGAGGACGCCGAAGTGCTGCTCGCGCAGACTGGCTTCGGGCGCCGCCTCGAGCCCGAGCATTAGCGCCGCCGGCGCTGCCGTCTGGCGAGTTCGCAAGAGGTCGCTGCAATAGAACGCATCGACGCACTCTCGTGTCAGACGCTCGGCCATGAGCGCCGCCTGGCGCTGCCCGAGAGCGTTGAGTGGCACGTCGATCTGGCCCTGGAAACGCCCCTGTACATTCCAGTCGGTTTCGCCGTGACGGATGAGGATCAGCTCGGTCATGGCGCGATTGTCCGACAGCGCCCGCTACTGCACGGCCGCCGTGGCGCTACGACCCGCCACGCAACGCTGCCGTCACCCGGCGGCGCGGGCTGCGCGTTCACGATCGGCGCGATGTCAGAGATCGTCTTCCTTCCACGCCTCGCTGCCGATGGCGCGATGTTGGCGGCGCAGCGCGACGCGGTCGCCACGACGTTCGACCTGCGCATCACCGACCCGCACCTCCGCTTCGACGCGCTGGCTCCGGTGGCACTTCGGCGAGGCGTCCCGAGCGACACGAGTCTTGGCGGCGTTCACGATCCGCTCGCTACGCACAGCGTTAGGAGCGGCCAGATTCAAGCCTTCAGCTACCAGACACCGGCGACGCCGGCCGACGCGGTCCGCGCTGCAGGCGGCAGCGGCGCCAAGTTCATCGCCGGCGGGCAGTCGCTTCTCGGAGCGATGAAGCTCGGCCTCGCGGCCCACGACCCCATGATCGATCTCTCCGGAGTGCCGGGGCTCAAGCGGATCGAGCTCGGTGCAGGCCAGCTTACGATCGGTGCCATGAACACTCACGCCGAGGTGGCGGCATCGGAGGTCATGCGCAACGCGATTCCGGCACTCGCCGATCTGGCCGGCCACATCGGCGACCGCCAAGTGCGCCACTGCGGGACGCTGGGCGGAAGCCTGGCCAACAACGACGCGGCGGCGTGCTACCCGGCGGCGCTGCTGGCGCTCGGGGCGAAGGTCGATACCGACCGCCGCCGAATCGTCGCCGCCGACTTCTTCAGCGGCCTGTACCAGACCGCGCTTGCCGATGACGAGCTGATCGCAGCGGTAAGTCTTCCGCTCCCCGAACGCGCCGGCTATGTCAGGTTCGATCAGCCGGCGTCCCGCTTTGCACTGGTCAGCGTGTTCGTGGCGAAGGGTCGGCAAGGCGTTCGCGTCGCCGTCACCGGCGCCGGCAACGGCGTGATGCGCGTGCCGGCGCTCGAACAGCGGCTGGAGGGCGACTGGAGTGCCTCCGCATGCAGCGGCGTGACGGTGGCAACCGAAGGCCTGAACGGTGACCTGCACGCGTCGGCCGAAATCCGCGCCGCGCCGATCCCGGTGATTGCCGCGCGGCCGGTGGCGGCTTCCTGAGGGGGCAGCTCAGGCGAACGGCGACGGCCCGAAATCGCGCCTGAGCGCGCGCCAGACGCACTCCGACGTGAGCGGCATCTGCACGCGTTCGGCGTCGCGCCCGAGGCCCGCGCTGTCGAGCGCGTCGACCACAGCGTTGACCACCGCCGGCGTCGCGCCGATGGTGCCGAGTTCGCCTACGCCCTTTACGCCGAGCCGGTTCGTCGTGCACGGGACGCGGGTGTCGAACTCGGTGCGGAAGGCGCGAAAGCCATCGGCGCGCGGCAGCGCGTAGTCGAGCAGGCTCGCGCTGATCGCCTGCGCGTTGTCGGCGGAATAGACCATCCGCTCGCACAATGCCTGGCCGATGCCCTGCACCGCGCCGCCTTCGAGCTGCCCGCGCACGATGCTCGGGCTGACGACGCGGCCGACGTCGTTCACCGACGCGTAGGCGACGACCTCGACCGCGCCGGTCGCGGGGTCGATCTCGACCTCGCAGATGTGGCAGCCGTTGGGCCACGACGGTCCGCTGACCGCGCTCGTCGAGTCGATGAAGATGCGTGCCTCGGGTTGCTTCGCGGCGAGCTCGAACAGGCCGATGCTGAGGTCAGTGCCCGCGACCGTGAAGCGCGCGGCCGCGTATTCGAGGTCGGCCGGCGCCACTTCAAGCGCCTCGCCGGCAAGCTCGCGCGCACGCGCCACCGTGCGCTCGGAGGCCACCTGCACCGCCGAGCCGCCGGTGAACAGCGAGCGAGAACCGGCGCTGCCGAAGCCCTGCACGCGGTCGGTGTCGCCCTGCACGATGCGTATGCGCTCGATCGGCACGCCGAACACACCGACCGCGAGCTGCGCGTAGCTGGTCGCGATGCCCTGCCCCATTGCCTGCGTGGCAGAAAAGATTTCGATGAAGCCGCCGGGCGTCACGCTGACGGTCACGCGCTCCTCGAACACGTTGCCGCCGGTCCATTCGAGGAACGTCGCGATGCCGCGCCCGCGCAGCCTGCCGCGCCGTCCCGCTTCTTCGCGCCGAGCCGCGAAGCCCGCCCAGTCGGCGAGCGCCAGGCCCCGGTCGAGGATCTGTTCGAAGCGGCCGCAATCGTAGGTTTGGCCCATCGCATTCTCGTACGGCATCTGCTCCGGCTGGATCAGGTTTCGCCGCCGCAGCTCGGCCGGGTCGAGCTTCATCTCGCGCGCCGCGGCGTCCATCAGCCGCTCGGTGATGTAGATCGCCTCCGGACGCCCGGCGCCGCGGTAGGCGCCGGTGGATGCGGTGTTCGTCAGCACTGCGGTGTAGTGCATGTCGATCACGCCGATGTCATAGACGCTGGTCGAGACCCAGGGACCGATCAGCAACTGGATCGCGACGCCGGTGGCGGTGGCGTAGGCGCCGGTGTTGGCGAGCGAGCGCACGCGCAGCGCGAGCACACGGCCGTCGGCATCGAGCGCGAGCTCGGCGCGGCTGACCACGTCGCGTCCGTGCGCGGCGGAGGTGAATTCCTCGACCCGCTCGGCCACCCACTTCACCGGCCGCGCAAGCGCCTGCGCTGCGTAGGCGACGACGATGTCTTCAGGGTAGATCCCGGTCTTCATGCCGAAGCCGCCACCGACGTCGCCGACGACGACGCGCACCTGCGGCCTGGTCAGCTCGGGGATCGCGTCGCACAGGCCGTTCAGCACGCCGGTGGGCATCTGGCTGCTCAAGCGAACCGTCAGTCGGCCGCTCGAGCGGTCGAACGCCGCGAGTACGCAGCGCGGCTCAAGCGGCACCGGCGCGAGGCGCTGGTTGACGATCTCCAGCGACACCGTATGCGTGGCCGAAGCGAACGCGCGCGCTGCGGCGGCCGCGTCGCCGTGGCGCATTTCGGCGGCGATGTTGTCCGGCGCCTCGGGGCACAGCGCCGGCGCACCGGGGCGGGTCGCGCTCACGGCATCCGCCACCGCGGGCAGCTCGTCGTATTCGACCCAGACCGCGTCGGCCGCGGCGCGCGCGGCACCCAGGCTGTCGGCGACCACTGCGGCCACCGGCTCGCCGACGTGGCGCACGAACTCATGCGCGAGCGCGCGCCGGGGCGGCGTCGCCGTCGGGCTGCCATCGCCGCGGCGAAACGGTGCAGCGTTGGCGATCGGCTTGACGCCCGCGGCGACGAGCTCTGCGCCGGTGAAGACGGCGAGCACGCCGGGCATGGCCGCTGCGGTCGACGTGTCCACGGCGATGATGCGCGCATGCGCCATCGACGATCGATGGAACGCTAGCCAGGTCTGGCCGGGCAGCACGACGTCGTCGGTGAACTGGCCGCGGCCGGCGACGAGCGCCGGGTCTTCAATTCGTCGAACCGTCTGCCCGCTGCCGTAGCGACCAGCTTCGAGTGACGCGCTCATGGCGCGCTCCCCGCGGACGCGGCCAACGCCCGCGCCGCCTGCTGCACGGCAGCGACGATGTTGACGTAGCCGGTGCAGCGGCACAGGTTGCCTTCGAGCGCGTGCACGATCTCTGCCTCGCTCGGCTGCGGCTCGTGCGTGAGCAGATCGACCACCGTCATCATCATCCCCGGCGTGCAGAAGCCGCACTGCAGACCGTGGCAGGCGATGAACGCCTCCTGTACCGGGTGCAGGCCGTCGCCTTGCGCCAGGCCCTCGACGGTGGTGACGGTGCGGCCTTGCGCCTGCAGCGCGAGCATGCTGCAGCTCTTGACGGCCTGGCCGTCGATGAGCACGGTGCAGGCGCCGCACTGCGCCGTGTCGCAGCCGACGTGGGTGCCGGTCAGCGCGAGCGGGCCGCGCAGCAGTTCGACGAGCAGCGTATGCGGTTCGACCTCGATCTCGACCGGGTGGCCGTTGACGTTCAGGCGAAGCGGTGTCGGCATCGAGGTTCCTTCCAGCGGGCAGTCGCCGCCATCGTATCCGTTTGCTCCAGTGCGCGCCCCCCACGCTGCGCCGAAGCCCGGTTGCAGTTTCGAAACGGTAGGCGCCGCGGGCCCGCGCCGCGCAGTCGCTTCGCTGCCTTCGCTCAGACCAGCGGCGCGACGATGCCCTCGGTGGCGATCGCGCGCAGCACCGCGGGTCGCGCAAGCAGCCGCTGCAGGTACGGGCCGAGGTGCGGCAGGCTTCGCGCCGGCCGCGTGAAGCCGCGCGTCCAGCGGCACAGCACGAAGGCATAGAGATCGATCGCG
>Ga0209048_10000151_pt1 | contig 72554 bp, 59 predicted proteins | sample FrelakmetCRP12CR_FD_187146 | JGI IMG/M metagenome (GOLD analysis project Ga0209048, IMG submission 187146) | Freshwater lake sediment microbial communities from the University of Notre Dame, USA, for methane emissions studies - CRP12 CR (SPAdes)... | ecosystem: Environmental > Aquatic >...
GGCGTCGCCGGCGAGCACCGCCGCGGCACCGGCCGTACCGGTGGGATCCGCCCCGACCACGAGCGTCCCCGGCGCCGCGTCGGCGATGGCGGCGAGGGCGGCGGGCGCACCGCCGACCTGCTCGACGACGGGGGTCTCGCGATCGAGACCGAGCGCGGCCAGGAGCACCGCGCCGTTGCCGCCTTCGAGGAGCGGCAGGTCGCGCGTGACGAACACGACGCGCTCGACGGCCGCGTCCGGCGCGGCATCGCGCGCCGCGAGCCCGGCCGCGACCGCCATCGTGACCGCGTCCTCGTCGGCACCGGCGGCGCGACGCGACGGCGTGCCCCACGGCGGGAGGTAGGTGCCGATCGACGTGATCGTGGTGCGGCGGCTCATGGCATGCCGGTCCTGTTCGATTCGCTCGGTCGAGAGTTTCGGTTGATGGATCCCGGGGGGTGGGTTCGGTCGAAGGGCGCGGCCGGTGTTCGACCGCGGCCCGAGAACTTGACAATACTGTCAGGTCTTCAAGGCCCGTCGCAACACTTTGCCGCTCGCGGTCCGGGGCAGCTCGTCGACGAACTCCACGATCGCCGGGACCTTGAAGTGCGCCAGCCGGTCGCGCACGTGGGCCTGGAGGTCGGCCACGGACGGTGGCGTTCCCCGGGGCACGACGACGGCCTTCACGATCTCGCCCCAGCGCCGGTCGGGCACGCCGACGACCGCCGCCTCGGCGACGCCCGGATGGGTCGCGAGCGCGACCTCGATCTCCACGGGGTAGATGTTCTCGCCGCCCCGCACGATGCGGTCGTGGCGCCGGCCCCGCAGGGAGAGGTACCCGTCGGCGTCGAGGCGCCCGAGATCGCCCATCCGGCGCCACCCGTCGGGATCGGCGGCGAAGACGTGCGGGCCGCGCACGACGAGCTCACCCACACCGTCCGCGTCGGCGTCCTCGATGCGCAGCTCGATCTCGGGCACGGGCCGGCCCACCGAGGCCAGCAGCTCGGGCCGGCCCCGCATGGCCTCGAGGTGGTCCTCGTGCGAGAGGACGGTGACCGGGCTGACCTCGGTCTGGCCGAAGATCTGCGCGAGGCGGGTGCCGGGCAGTGCGGCGAGGGCCTCGGCCACGGTGTCCGGGTGGATCGGCGCGGCGCCGTACTGGAGCACCCGCAGGCCGGCCGCGTCGAGCAACCCCTCCGCCAGCAGGATGTCGATCATCGTGGGCACGAGCAACGCATGCGTGGGTTGCAACGCGGCGGCGCGCCGCCACTCGTCGATGCTGAACCGCGGGACCGGGAGCACCGTCGCGCCGAGCCCGATCGCCACGAGCACCATGCCGAGCCCGGCCACGTGGAAGAACGGCGACGCCGACGCGTAGCGGTCGCCCTCCCCCATCTCGATGGCCCGCCCGTAGATCTCGACGCGGGCGGCCAGGGGTTGTTGGCGCATGAAGATCGGCTGCGGCCGGCCGGTCGTGCCCGAGGTGTGGATGATCGCGGCGACATCCGAGGGCACGACGGCGGCACGCGGTACGGGCGCGCGTCGCGGTGAAGACGGATCGAGCAGGTGGAACGACGTCCCCGTTGCCGACGCGACCTCCGCCGCGAGTCCCGCGAGGTCGGGATCCGCGACGAGCACCGGGGCTCCGAGCGCGCGCACGATTTCGACGAGCTCACCCGACGGGAACCTGGTCCCCAACGGCGCGAGCGGCCGGGCCGAGCACGCCGTGCCGACGGCCAGCGCGACCGCGGCAGCCGACTCCTCCACCAGCGCCGGTACCGCGCTCCCCGCAGGGACGCCGATCTCGTCCAGCCACTCCGACACACCACCGGCGCGCGCGAGCAGCTCGTCGCCCGCCCATTCGACGTCCCGGTCGACCACGGCCGGGCGCGTGCTGCCGGCGAGGTGATCGAACGTCAGCTCGGCCCACGTCCTCGGGCCCGTCGTCGAGGCCGTCGTCGAGCCGGGACCGGCCTCGTGGTCGACGGGGCTCACGACGATCAGGAACCGGCGCGGACCAGGTGCTCCGCGAAGGCGTCGAGCTCGGTCACGCAGTCGGCGAGCGTTCGGCCGCGCAGCTCGACCGTCGCCCACGTGGCGCCGGCTTCCGCCAGCGTCGGAACGAAGGCCGCGAGCTGTTCCGCTCGCTCGCGGGGATCATCCCCCGGCACGAGCGTCCCGACGCAGACATCGAACGGAGACTCCGCCCCGCGCTCGGCCCGCATCGCGTACAACGCCGCGACCCGCCGCGCCAGCTCGTCGGCGGTCTCGAGCGCGGGCGTGCCCGTGATGCCCGCCATCGACGCGGGCTGGAAGAACGGCATCCACCCGTTGGCGAGCTCGGCCGCGCGACGCATCGCGCGCTGGCTGTTCCCGCCGATCCAGATCGGCGGGTGCGGGTCCTGCACCGGTCTCGGCAGCATCGTGTGGCCGTGCACGCCGAAGCGCTCGCTGTCGTGTTCGACGGTTTCACCCGACCATGCGGCCCGCATCGCGAGGATCGACTCGTCGAACCGCGGCCCTCGGCCCTCGAAGTCGGCGCCGAGCGCGTCGAACTCCGCCGCGAGATAGCCCGCGCCCATCCCGACGGTGAGGCGGCCGCCCGAGAGCCGATCGAGGCTCGCGATCGACTTCGCCGCCAGATACGGGTTCCGGTACCCCGCGATGACGAGATTGGTGAGCAATCGCAGCGACGACGTGGCCGCGGCCATGAACGACAGCGCGACGAACGGGTCGAACGCGTGGTGACCGCCCGTCTTCAGCCAGCCGTCCGGCGGGAACGGATGGTCGGTCATCGACACCGCGTCGAACCCGGCGTCTTCCACCGCGCGTGCGAAGTCCCCGAGCTGTCCGTCGCCGATCCAGCGGTCGTAGTGCTTGATCGCGCCCATCGGGAGCTGGATGTTGATGCGCATCGGTGCCGCCCCGCCCCGCGTCACGCCCCGGACGCCTGCACGCGTTCCCGCAATTCGTACTTGAGCACCTTGCCGCTCGCGTTGAGCGGCAGCGCGTCGACGACCTCGACGCGGCGCGGCACCTTGTAGTTCGCCATCTGCTCGCGCGCCCAGGCGATGACCTCGTCGGGATCGACGGTCTGCCCACGGCGCGGGATCACGAAGGCGATGCCGACCTCGCCCATGCGCTCGTCGGGAACACCGATCACCGCGGCCTGCGCGATGCCGGGGTGTTCGAGCAGCCGGTTCTCGATCTCGGCCGGGTACGCGTTGAACCCCCCGACGATGAACATGTCCTTCGTGCGGTCGGTGACGCGCAGGTTGCCGCGCTCGTCCATCACGCCGATGTCGCCGGTGTGCAGCCAGCCGCCGGCGTCGACGGCGTCGGCGGTGGCGGCGGGGTCGTCGAGATACCCGGGCATCACGTTGTACCCGCGCACGACGACCTCGCCCGGCTCGCCCTGCGGCATCTCGGTGCCCGTCTCATCGACGACGCGGACCTCGGTGCCGGGGATCGCCCGGCCCGACGTGAGCGCGATCGTCTCCGGGTCGTCGTCGGGGAACGACATGGTGGCCAGGCCCGTCGCCTCGGTGAGCCCGTACCCGGAGATGATCGTCTCGAACGTGAGCTCCTTGCGCATGCGCTTGATCATCTCGACCGGCACGACCGCGGCGCCCGTCACCGCGAGCCGCAACGACGAGAGGTCGAACTTCTCGCGCGACGGGTGGTCGAGGATCGAGAGGAACAGCGTGGGCGGACCGGCGATGGTCGTGATCCGCTCGCTCTGCACCAGGCCGAGCAGCGCGTCGAGCTCGAGCGTCGCCATCGGCACGGCCGTCGCGCCGCGGATCATCGTGGAGAGGAAGCCCGCCCGGTAGCCGAAGTTGTGGAAGAACGGGTTCACGATCAGGTACCGGTCGCCCTCGCCGAGGCCGATGATCTCGGTCCAGTCCTCGTACGTGCGCAAGGCCTGCGCGTGCGTGCACAGCACGCCCTTGGGGTGTCCCGTCGTGCCCGACGTGAAGAGGATGTCGGACAAGTCGTCGGGGCCGACGGCGAGCGCCCGCTGCTCGGCCTCTGCGGCGCCGACCGACGCGCCCGCAGCCAGGAAATCGGCCCAGCTCGTCGCCCCCGACGGCACGGGCCCCCGCAGGATCACCGTACGTTCGAGCGTCGGCACCTCGACCTTCGCGTCACGCAGCATCGCCACGTAGTCGGTGCCGAGGAAGTCCGTGACGGTGAACAGGAAGCGGGCCTTGCTCCGCTCGAGGATGTACGCGGTCTCGCTCCCCTTGAAGCGGGTGTTCACCGGCACGACCATGCCGCCCACCGACAGGACGCCGAGCGCGCAGGAGATCCACTCCGAGATGTTCGGCGCCCAGATCGCCACCCGATCACCCGGTTGCAGTCCCGCCGCGATCATCGCGCGCGCCGAAGCGTCCGCGGCGTCGGCGAGCTGCACGAACGTCAGACGTACGTCGCCGTCGACGACGGCCTCGATGTCGCCGAAGCGCGCCGCGCTGCTCCGCACCATCCGGGGGATCGTTCTCGGTTCCTGATCACCGCTCACCTGCTCTCCCCTTTCCCGTGACCTTCGGCCGTCTTCAGCGCTTGGCGTCCGGATCGAACGCGCCCTTGCCCATCTGCTCGCGCACCGTCACCACCGGCGGCATCGTGAGGGTGCGCCGCTGCCAGTTCGCGCCGTCCACCACCAACGTATGGCCCGAGATGAAACGCGCCCACGGCGACGCGAGGAACGTCGCGGCCCAGCCGAGCTCACGCAGTCGGCCGACGCGCAGCGCGGGTTGCAGCGGATCCTTCTCGCTGCTGCGCTCGAGCGAGCTCTGGATGTCGGCCGTCATGTCCTCGTGCGGGAACAGACCCGGCACCAGTCCGTTCACCTGGATGCCGTACGGGCCCCACTCGACCGCGAGCGTCTCGACGAGGTTCTTGACCCCGGCCTTCGCCGCCGCCGAGTGCGCGAACCCCGGCCCGCCCGTCCAGGCGTACGACGCCCCGACGTTGATGATCGACCCCGGCGTGGCGGCCGCGAGGTGACGGCGGCCGAACTCACGCGCGCAGAAGAACGTGCCGTTGAGCGTGATGTCGATCACGGTGCGCCACGCGTTGGGCGACATGTCCTCCGTGGGCACCGGGAAGTTCGCGGCCGCGTTGTTCACCAACACGCCCGGGAGCCCGAACGCCGCCTCGGCCTCGTCGAACGCGGCGGCGATGTCCTCGGGCCGGCGGATGTCGCAGGTGACGGTGCGCACCCGCGCCCCCACCTCCTCCATCGCGGCCCGGCCGGCATCGAGATGCTCCGGTTTGCGGCTGGCGATCACGATGTCGGCGCCCAGGCGCGCGAACTCGGTGGCGATCGCCTTGCCGAGCCCGGTCCCGGCCCCGGTGATGAACACGCAGGTGCCGTCGAAGGTGCCCGCGGGCAGCGCGCTGGTGCCCAACGCCGGTGGCTCGGGCAATCCGATCGGTTCGATCATGTCAGATCCCTCATCTCAGATCCCTCATCTCAGATCCCTCATCTCAGCTGCCGGTGTAGTGCGGCTCACGGCCCTCGGTACGGGCCGCGCGGAACTCGGCGAAGTCGTCCGACTTGTTGATGAAGGTCTGGCCGATCATCTCGACGTACATCGAGGACCGCACCTCGGCCTCGGCGAGCTCGCGGATCACGTTGCGCGCCATCTTGACGGTGACGGCCGGGGTGGCCGCGATCTGACGCGCGATCTCCCAGACGGTGTCGTCCAGCTGATCGAGCGGCACCACCCGGGACACGACCCCGTGGGTCAGGGCCTCCTCGGCGCTCATCACCCGGCCGGTCAGCACCATGTCGGTCACCACACCGTGGCCGCACATCTGGAACAGCCGGCTGACGCCGCCGGTGTCGGGGATCACGCCGTAGGTGAGCTCGGGGAGCCGGAACCGTGACCCTTCGGCCGCGATGCGGATGTCGCACAGCAGCGCGCGCTGGAACGAGCCGCCCATCGCCCAGCCCTTCACGGCGACGATCATCGGCGCGTCGATCTCGAAGATCTGCTGCGTCATCCGGTGGCCGTGCAGCATCATCTCGTGGTGCGATCTCGGCATCTTGTGCGCGCCGATGGCGGCGACGTCACGGCCCGACGAGAACGACTTGCCTTCGCCGCGCCAGATCACCGCGCGCACGTCGGGTCGAGCCTTCAGCTCGGCGAAGATCTCGAAGAGGCGCTCGTCCATCTCCTCGTCGAACGCGTTGTGCTTCTCGGGGTTGTCGTTCGTGATGACCGCGATCGGCCCGTCGTAGTCGAGTCGCACTCGTTCGGTCATGCCTGCACCTCCAGGGAGCGGGATCTCGGTGGGACGGGACGGGATCTCGACGGGACCGGAGCCTAACGACCGGGCGCGACCGCCGTCGTCAGCGGCGGGACGCCGAATCGCGGGCAACCGGTTCGGGGGCGGCCGGGAGCACCCACCGGTCGCCGGTTCGCGTCCACGGGTTGTCGGCCTCCGTCGACGGCAGCGCGACGAGCGCGGTGCACGTGGTGCAGACGGTGTCGCCGACGGTGAGCGTGATCTCGAGGTCGACCCAGGTGGTGCCGGCGTCGTCGGCCGAGACGGCGGTGACGGTGGCGTTCATCACCATCGTGTCGTCGGGGTAGATCGACGCCCGCATGCGGAACGCCATGCGCCCGATCCGGCCCGTCGGCCCCGTCCAGTCGGTGATGTAGCGGCTGATCCATCCCGCCTGCGTCGGTGTGTTCATGAAGATGTCGCGCGTCCCGGCGCGGTGGACGGCCCACGCGTGGTCGTGGTGCTGCGGTTGCCAGTCGCGCGTGGCCGACGCCCCCAGGACGATGGTCGTGGCCGTGATGCGTACCGGCAGCTCGGGGAGTCGATCCCCGACCGCGACGTCCCGGCCGATGCGACGAGCGGGTGCGGCAGCCATCGCTCAGGCCTCCCGGTTGTACGAATACATGCGGTACCGCGAGATGCCGTTCAGCTGGTCGTGCTGGTTGAGGTAGCGCACCTCGATGATCCACGATCGCCCGGTCCCGAGACGGTTCGTGCGTTCGTCGCTGATCTCGGTCACCCGTTCGACCGATCGCAGCCGGTCACCGAGCCGGACCGGCTCGTGGAACTCGCTCTCGTAGCCTCCGACGATCCCTTCGCGCAGACCGAAGAAGTCCTTGAGCTCGAAGTGCAGCTCGAACGATCGCCGCGGCTTCTCGGCCGTGTCGTCGTCATCGTCGTCGAAGTGAGGGTCCCAGACGACGTGCGGGCGCCGCGGCGACCACCGCCACGCCTGGAGCCACGTGAGGATCATGTTGGGCGGCGCGACGATGCCGCCCGCGATCTCCTGCGCCGTCGCCTCGTCCCAGTACAGCGGGTTGCCGTCCTGCATCGCCTCGAGCCAGTGGTCGATGAAACCCCGCTCCACCACGACCTCGGAGAAGTCCTCCAGCTCGAACGCGAGCCATCCTTCGATCGTCGACGGCCAGTCGGTCACGACCAATCCTCCCGCGGCACGCGTCTCAGGTGGGGTTCGGGAGGCCGAGGCCCCGCCGGGCGATGATCGTGAGCTGGATCTCGTTCGCGCCCGCACCGATCGCGGGGAGCACCGCGGAGCGGTAGAGCTGCTGGAAGAAGCCGTCCATGGGCGCGTTGCGCGCGCCTCGGCGTAGCCACGCGCCGGGACCGACGACTTCGAGGACCGCGTTGGTGAGCCGCTTGTACAGGTCGCTCCACCACAGCTTGTTCATCGCCGCGGGGACGGTGGCCGACAGGCCGTGGGCCATGTTGTCGACGACCCGGAGGCTGTTCATCCGCGCGACCTCGATGTCGGTCGCGAGCTCCGCGACCGTCCTCTGCACGAGGGGGTCGTCGCGCAACGGCGAGCCGTCGCGGACCTCGGTGCGGACGTAATCGAGGAACACGTCGAACATCCGGGTGAGCATGCCGAGCGGGAACAGCGTGTGCCGTTCCGAGTCGAGGGCCTGCGAGACGTAGTTGAAGCCCCGGCCGGCCTCGCCGACCACGTACTCGTCGGACACCCACACGTCGTCGAGGAACACCTCGTTCGTGCGCTCACCGTCCATGCAGCGCATCTCCTGCACGGTGATGCCGGGCGAGCTCATCGGCAGGATGAACAACGTGATGCCCTGGTGCTTCGGCAATTCGGGATGCGTGCGGGCCGCGAGCCAGTACCAGTCGCCGAAGTGCGCCGAGGTGGTGAAGCGCTTCTGACCGTTGAGCCGCCACCCGTCGCCGTCGCGGACCGCGCGGAGCTTCAGGGACGCGAGGTCCGATCCCGCGTCGGGTTCGGAGTACCCGATGGCCCACTCGATCTCGCCGCCGAGGATCTTGGGCAGGAACTCCGCCTTCAGCTTGTCGCTGCCGTTCTTGATGAGCGTGTGGCCGATGATGCCGATGCCCTTGCCGGTCTGCGGCGCGCCGGCCGCGGCCAGCTCCTCGGCCAGGATGTAGTCGAACGAGATGGGCCGGCCCTTGCCGCCGTACTCCACCGGCCACGAGACACCGAGGTAGCCCGCCTCGGCCAGGGCGCGAATGAACCGGCGCCGGGCGGGCGTGTCGACGTAGCGCGTCGCGTCGGCGCCCTCCTGGATCACACCCTCGGTGCAGTGCTCGGCGATGTACGCGGCCGCCTGCTTGCGGAACTCTTCTTCTTCCGACGACCACTCAAAATCCACCGGAGCGACCTCCTTCCAGCACGCTGTTCGCGATCACCGATTCGAGATACCGCGGATCACCCCAGGACAGCTGGTTCTCCTTGGCCCGCAGGAAGTACAGGTACATGTCGATGGCGTCGGTGAAACCGATCCCGCCGAACACCTGGTGGCCGACCGCGGTCGCGTGACGCGCCGTCGCCGACGCGTACAGCTTGGCCATCGCCGCGAGCCGCCGCACCGGCCGATCCGCGGACAACGCCCAGGCGGCCTCGTGCACGAGCGTGCGGGCACCCTCGACCTCGGTGGCCACCTGCGCGAGTTGGTGGGCGACGGCCTGGAAGCTTCCGATCGGCCGGTCGAACTGCACACGCTCGGCCGCGTACTCGGTGGCCATCTCGAGGGCCCGCGCCGCACAGCCCACCGACCAGGCGGCGAGCATGATCCACCCGGTTTCGAGGGCGGCCTCCCAGTGGTCCCATCCCGAGTCGGCGTCGCCGATCCGGTCCGCCACGGGAACGGCCACGGCATCGAACTCCACCTCGTACTGGGGGTCGCCCGCCATCGTGACGAGTTGCGTCGACGTCACGCCGGCCGCCGTCGGGTCGACGAGGACGAGGGCGACGTCTCGTTCGCCGTCGCCGGTGCGAACCAACGTGACGAGCCGTTGCGCGGCGGTTGCGAACGGCACGCAGTACTTCGTGCCCGACACGCGGTACGTGTCGCCGTCGAGGCGCGCCCTCATCTGCACACCGTCCGGACCGAATCCACGACCGGGTTCCAACCACGCGGCGCTCAGCACCGCGTCGCCGTTCGCGATCGCGGGCAGCCAGTGCGCCTGTTGCCGCGCGGACCCCGCCCGTACCAGCAGGCCACCGGCCATCACCACGCTGACGAAGTGCGGCGACGGGCACAACGCCCGTCCGAACTCCTCGTACACGACCGCGGACTCGATGGCGCTCGTTCCCGAGCCGCCGAACTGCTCCGGCACGCCGAGACCGGTGAGATCCATGTCGACAAGTGCGCGCCACGACTCGGGCGAGTACCCGACCGGGTCGTCCGCCAACTTCCGGACCACCTCGGTGCTCGAGTGCGTCGTCAACGCGTCACGCACCGCGTCGCGCAGCATCGTCTGCTCGTCGGCCAGCCTGAGATCCACCCGCGCCTCCTCGGCTCACGCTCGGGTCGCTCGTCGGCCGCGCACGATATGTCGACTTGACGCTCTCGTCAAGTTGCGACGAGACTCCTGGTTCCTCTTCGGCGTCGGGACGTAGTGGTGGAGACGAGCACTCCTATCATCGGTCGTATGACCTCACGAACGCGGACGCTCGCGACCGACGGACGCGGCGATCGATGACCGCGGTCGACGAGCTCCACGATCCCACGAACTACGCGGCGGCGTTGCGGGAGTGGATCGCACGCGAGGCGGACGCACTCGCGCCGTATCGCCACCACCCTCCCGGCGAGATGGAAGATACGTATCGCCACGAGCTCGGCTTGGTCGCGCTCCTCGACGCGGCGGGATGGAGCCACTACGGCTGGCCCACCGAGGTGGGCGGACGGGGCGGGTCCGCGGCACTGCGCGCGGTGCTCTACGACGAGGTCGCCATCGCCGGCTACGTGCTCCCCGAGGCCTACCTGATCCTCGAGACACTCGGCCCCATGCTCGTGACCCACGCACCCGCCATCGCGGCCGTCGAGCTCCCCCGCTTCCTCGCCGCCGAGGTGAGCTGGTGCCAGGGCTTCTCCGAACCCGACGCCGGCAGCGACCTCGCCGCGCTGCGCACCCGGGCCGACGAGCTCGACGGCGGTTTCCGGCTCTCGGGCCAGAAGACGTGGGTCTCCTTCGGGTCCATCGCGCAGCGCTCTGCCGTGCTCACCCGCACCGGCACGCCGGAGAGCCGGCATCGCGGCCTCACCATGTTCTGGGTCGACCTCGAGCAGCACGGCATCGAGGTGCGCGGCATCCGGGCCGAGTCCGACCGCAACGAGTTCGCCGAGCTCTTCTTCGACGACGTCTTCCTCGGCCCCGAGACCGTGATCGGCGGCGTCGGAAGCGGCTGGGCCGTGGCGATGTACCTGCTCCAGTTCGAACGCGGCATGTACGCATGGCAACGCCAGGCGTTCCTGCACTCGGAGATCGAATCCGTGCTGCGCGCCGGCGCCGACCTCGCGGGCCACGAGCAGGCCATCGGCGACGCGTACCTCGCCGTCGCCGCGCTGCGCGAGCGCTGCCGCTCCACCGTGCGGCAACTCGCGGCGGGCGAGAACCCCGGTCCGGAGACATCCGTCGACAAGCTGCTGCTCGCGGCGGCCGAGCAGACCGTCTTCGACCGGCTCGAACCCGCGATGCGGTCCCGCTTCGTGCTCGACGACGACGATCGCGCCCGCACGTGGCGCACCGCGTGGCTCTTCGCCCGCGCCGCGTCGATCTACGGCGGCGCGATGGAAGTGCAACGAGACATCGTCGCCGAACACCTCCTCGGCCTGCGGATCGGAGGTGGACGTGGACGCTGACGAGCTCGAGATGGTGCGTGCGTCCACGCGCGCCGCGCTCACGGCCGGCGATCGCACTGCGGTACACGATGCACTGGAGCAACTCGGCTGGACCGAGCTCCTCGTCACCGAGCCGCGGGCCGCGATCAGCACGCTGTTCGAGGAACAGGGCCACGCGCTCGCGATCTCGTCCGCACTCGACGCGGTGGTGTGTGCAGCACTCGGGCGCGAGCCGGCGCTCGACGTCTCGGTGCTGCACCCGTCACCCGGAGGCGTCGCGAACGCGGCTGCTCGTCTCGTCGGCGACGAGCTCGTCGTCGACGGCGTGGCGTGGGGCGATCCGGCGGGCGAGCGCGTGCTCGTACCGGTCGGCGACGGCGTGGTGGGCGTGCCGGCGACCGCACTCGAATGGTCGCCGGTCACCGGCATCGATCCGGCCGCCGGCCTCCGTCGCGCGCGCGGCACCGTCGACGGCCGTGCCGCCGCGGACGAACCGACTCCCGCCCCTTCGTGGATCCCGGCCGCGCGACGGGCGCTCGCGCACGAGCTCCTCGGCGTGAGCCGCGCCACGATGGCGATCGGCGTCGACCACGTACGCGAACGCCACCAGTTCGGGCAGCCGCTCGCCGCCTTCCAGGCCGTGCGCCACCGCCTCGCACACGCGCACGTGGCCATCCAGGCCGCGGACGGCGCCGTCGCCGCGTCGTGGGACGATCCCCGCCCGATCGCGTCGACCGCCGCCAAGGCCCTCGCCGGGCGCGCCGCGCGAGACACGGTCGCGGCCGTTCAGCAGGTCTGCGGAGCACTCGGCTTCACCTGGGAGCACGAGTTCCACCATTACCTGCGCCGAGCGCTCCTGCTCGACGCCCTGTACGGATCCGCCGATGAGCTCGCGAGAGAGATCGGCACCGAACTCGCGGCAACGGGCACCGTCGCGCGCCTCGGCCGGGTCGTCGCCTCCGAGTGAACGGCCTCCCGCCGGAAACGGGCACTTCGGCTCTAGCCTCTCCCCGGGGGCGGCTCCTAACGTGCCGCGGAGAGATACCGGCGACAACGGCACCAACAGAGACAGAGGAGACGCGGTGGGGCGCCGCGGACCCGGCGATCACTCGGAGGGGGCTTCGATGCGACGCATGTTCGTTCTGATGTGTTTCCGGAGCTCACCGCCCGCGAGAACGTGAACGCCGCGACCCGCCGCAGCCGCGTCGATCCCGACGAGATCCTCGAGCTGTTCCCGGCGCTCCGCGAACGCTGGAGCGTCGACACCGGTGCGCTCTCCGGTGGTGAACGGCAGATGCTCGCGGTCGCGCGTGCGCTCGGGCAACGGCCGCGGGTGCTGCTGATCGACGAGATGAGCATGGGGCTCGCGCCGGTGATCGTCGAAGAGCTGCTCCCCATCGTGCGGCGCATCGCCGATGCCACGCACGCGGTCGTCGTGCTGGGCGGGGACGCGTCGGAATTGCGGGGCAACGCGCAGGTGCTCGAGGCTGCGTATTTCGGCCACGAGGGAAGCGGACCGGCGAGCGACGAGGCCCGACGGTGAGCGCGTGACATGCACCATCAACCACCGAGGAGCAGCGACCGGCCATGAGTGACGTCATCGAACAGACCACCATCCTCGCGGTGTTCGCGAACCGGCTCGCGACGGACCCCGACGGGCCCTATCTCGACTTCGAGGGAGTCGAGTACACCGCGCGGATGATGGACGAGGAGTCGACCCGCATGGCCCACGCGCTCGCCGAGCTCGGCGTGCAGCGCGGCGACCGGGTCGCGTCGTTGCTCGAGAACCGCGCCGAGCAGGTCGTCGCGCTCTTCGCCGCGCTCAAGCTCGGCGCGATCCACGTTCCCATCAACAACGCGTACAAAGGAGAGTTCCTCCGCCACCAGCTCACCGACTCCGGCGCCCGGGTGATGATCGTGCAGGGCGACTTCGCGTCGCGAGTGGAGATGGTGGGAGGCTCGGGGACTCCCGAGCTCGAGTCGGTGGTCGTGGTGGGCGAACCGGACACCGCGATCACGGTCCTGCCGCAGCACGACTGGGCCAAGCTGCTCGCCGCGGCGTCGAACGAGCCGCTGCCCGACCCCGGGATCCGACCGTCCGACCTCGCGTGCTTCATCTACACGTCGGGGACCACCGGCCCGTCGAAGGGCTGCATGCTGTCCCACAACTACGTCGTCACGCTGGCCGACCAGATCGCGCGGGCGTTCGGCCGGCGCCCCGACGACGTCGTGCTCACACCGCTGCCGCTGTTCCACTTCAACGCGCTCGGCGTGGGCGTGGTCGGCACGCTGCTCGTCGGCGGCAGCGCGAGCATCGTCCGGCGTTTCTCCGTGTCGAAGTTCTGGCCCGAGGTCAAGCGCACCAAGGCGACGATCATCTCGGTGCTCGGGTCCCTCGCGATCCTCATCGCGCACGCGCCGGACCACCCGGACCAACCGGGCCACCAGCTCCGTCTGTGCGCGGCCGTGCCGATGCCCCCCGACATCGACCAGATCTGGCGGGAACGCTTCGGCTGTCGCACCTTCAGCGGCGGCTACGGCCTCACCGAGGCCTCCCTCATCGGGATGCTCACGCCCGACCAGGAGATGAAGCCCGGTGCGACCGGAAAGCCCAACCGGCACGAGTTCGAGATCCGGATCGTCGACGACGACGACGTCGAGGTGCCGACCGGCGGGGTCGGCGAGATCCTCGTGCGGCCCAACGCGCCCAACGTGATGTTCGCGGGGTACTTCCGCCGCCCCGAGGAGACGCTCGCCACGTACAAGAACCTCTGGTTCCACACGGGTGACCTCGGCCGGATCGACGAGGACGACTTCCTCTTCTTCGTGGACCGCAAGAAGGACTACCTCCGTCGACGGGGCGAGAACATCTCCAGCTTCGAGCTCGAGAGCACGTTCTTCCATCACGCGGCGATCAAGGACGTTGCCGTGCACTCGGTGTTCAGCGAGATGAGCGAGGACGACGTGAAGGTCACCGCGGTACTGCAGGAGGGCGCGTCGCTCACCGAGGAGGAGCTCTGCGCCTGGGCGGTGGACCGGGTCCCGTACTTCGCGATGCCGCGCTACATCGAGTTCCGCGACGACCTCCCCCGCAACCCCGTCGGAAAGGTGATGAAGTACCAGCTCCGCGAGGAGGGCAAGACCCCCGCCACCTGGGACCGAGAAGAGGCCGGCTTCACCTTCGAGCGGCGATAGCACCGCGGCAACCCGCGACAACGCGCGACAACGCGCGACGAGCGACGACGAGCGAGAACGAGAGGACCAGCACCATGACCATGACTCCGGCACCCGTGCACCTGTTGCCCGAGCCCGGCGCGCTGATCGGCGAGAAGGTCGTCACCGAGGGGACCGGCGGCGAGTACGACCACGTCTACGCGGCCACCGGCCGCACGACCAAGAGCGTGCCCCTGTGCGGGCCCTACGAGGTGGAGATGGCCGTGACCGCGGCACGCGACGCGTTCCCGGTCTGGAAGGCGATGCCGCTCGAAGAGCGCCGCCGCCTCCTCGTCCGCGTCGCCGAGCTCATCCGCGCCGAGGCCGATTCGATCGGGACCCTGACCACCGTGGACTCGTCGGTACCCAAGATCGCCAACGACGTGGCGGCGCGCTGGGGCGCCGACTTCATCGAGTACAACGCGGGGTGGGTCGAGCGCATCGGCGGCGAGGTCCGCGCGGTGTCGCAGGGACGCCCGACGCACGCGTACACCAGAGACGAACCGTACGGCGTGGTCGCGGCCATGACGCCGTTCAACGCCCCGGTCATCGCCGCGTGCATGATGTTCGGTCCCGTCCTCGCCGCCGGCAACACCATCGTCCTCAAGCCGTCGTCGCTCGCGCCGTTCGCGATCCTGCGCGTCGGCCAGCTGTTCCTCGAAGCGGGATTCCCGCCCGGCGTCGTGAACATGGTGTCGGGCCCGGCCGCGACCGGCGAAGCCCTCGTGCGCTCCCCCGGCATCGACAAGATCTTCTTCGAAGGCAGCACCAAGAACGCGCGCCACGTCCTCGTCGCCGCGGCAGAGAGCGGGCCCAAGCCCGTCGCGCTGGAGCTCGGCGGCAAGTCGCCCGCGATCATCTTCGACGACGCCGACCTCGACGCCGCGGTCGCCAGCGTGATCGGCGGCGGCTTCACGTTGGGCGGCCAGGGCTGCGTGCTCGGCACCCGGCTGCTCGTGCAGGCGGGCATCTACGACGAGTTCGTGGAGCGGGCCGTCCGGCTGACGTCGTCGATCGTGGTCGGGGACCCCTTCATCGACGGGACGATGATGGGCCCGCTCGCCAACGAGAAGGCGTGCGACCGCGTCATGGGCGTGATCACCGAGGCGGTCGCGGAGGGCCAGGGCCGAGTGGTCGCCGGTGGGGACCGCCTGCTCGGCGAGTTCCGGGAGGGCTTCTTCATCGAGCCCACGCTCTTCGCCGACGTCGACAACTCGGCCCCGATCGCGCGCGAAGAGATCTTCGGGCCGGTGCTGTCGATCATCCGCTTCGAGACCGAAGCCGAAGCCCTCCGCATCGCCAACGACAGCGCGTACGGTCTCGGCGCCTACATCTATACCGGCAACGTCGGTCGCGTGTACCGCATGACCGAGGGCGTCGAGGCCGGAGTGGTCTTCGTGAACGGCGCGCCCCTGGGCGGCCCGACGCCCACGATGCCCTTCGGCGGCGTCAAGCACAGTGGCGCCGGACGCCTCGGTGGCGTCGAGGCCATCCGCGAGTTCACGCGACCGAAGGCCGTCACGATCTTCCTGTGAAAGCCCTCACGTTCAGCCGGCGGCGAGGGCCAGCACCGTGTCGAAGCCCTGGTGCACACAATCGACGAGCACCTCGACGTCGGGCACCGCGCCGGCGTCGATGTTCAAGCCGATGAACGCCGTGCCGCGATACGACAGCAGCGTGATGTTCGCCGGGGTACCCATGCCGGGACCGAACCCGTACATGGCCGCGATCTCCGCACCCCCCATGTAGAGCGGGACGTCGATGCCCGCGATGTTGCTGGTCACGAAGTCGGAGTGCTTCAGGATCGAGCCCATGACGCCCGAGACGAGCGGCCCGAATCCGTTGAGGACCGGGCCCATCGCGTTCGCCAGCGGTTGGCGAACGTCGTCGCGGGCCCGCGCGATGAGGTCGTGGTATTGCGCCATGTACGCGGCGACGTCGTCGGTGCCGACGTTCATCACGAAACTGCCGCCGCTCACATGGTTGCCGTACGGCGGGTCGTCGGGCCCGCGGGTGTTGACAACGACCGTCGCCCGGAGCTGCTCGACCGGCGCGCCGTGCTGCTCGTGATAGCGGGCGAACCCGTTGGCGACGGCGGTCACGAACGCGTCGTTCAGGGTGGCACCGTGGGATTTCGCGGCTCCACGCAGCGCGGCCAGGTCGATCTCGAGCGTGGCGAAGCGCGCCCAGCCGCGCCGATCGCGCATGATCGGCGACAACGTCTTCGTCGCCGGCGTGAGGATCCGCCCGAGCGCCTGCACGTTGCGGACGGCGGTCTTCGCCGTGCCGATCGGGTGGCGCACCGCGCCCGGCGCGTTGCGGACGGCCGCTCCGCCCTTGTCCCGGACGAAGCCGGTCACGCGGCGCGTGCTCGTCCCGAGCGCATCGCGCGCGAGCGCGCCGCGCGTCATCGCTTCTCCCTCGGGCACCGGCGGGAGCGGTCCGAGGTCGCGTTGCTCGGGCGTGAGGTCGACGACGAGGGGCAGCATGCCGAGACCGCCGACGCCGTCGGTGAGCACGTGGTGCAACTTGATGATCACCGCGGCTTGCCCACCCTCGAGTCCCTCGACCACCGTGAAGGTCCACAGCGGCCGGTCCTTGTCCAGCCCGGACATCATCGACTGGCGCGCGTAGTCGAGCACGGTGTCGATCGTGCGCGGCTCCGGCGCCGCGATGAACCGGAGGTGATACGAGGGATCGAAATCCTGGTCCACGACCCATCGCGGCGTTGCCAGCCGCAGCGGGGGTGTCACGAGGCGGTGGCGGAATCCCGGAATCGTCCGGCTCACGTGCTCCTGGCGCTCGAACATGTGCGTGCGATCGGGGTTGCGGTCGAGCACGAACACGGCGGCGATCGTGTTGCGGAGCTGCGGATCCTTCTCGATGTTCCACAGCACGGCATCGAAGTCGCCCACGTGCTCGGGATACGACGGCTTCGCCGCATCCTGGTGCGTGCGTTCCGGTCCCGAGCCCATCATGTCCCTCCACTGCGATCGGCTTCAGTCAACCGCTCGACGGTGCCGTCGTCAACGCGAGATCCACGTCCCGACCCGACGGGCATGTCAAGATCCCGAGTCTCGGCGGCGGGTGCGAGGCGTTCGCTCCCGGCGGGACCGACGCATCACCGAGGAGGCTGACATCGACGGACAGTTCGATGCCGAGTTTGCCGAGGTCGCCGCGACCTTCCGGCGCCAGTTGCGCCGCACCACCGGCGGCGCCGCGCTCGGCGTGTACCACCGGGGCCGGCTCGTCGTGGATCTCTGGGGTGGGCGCCGCACCGACGACGGCGAACGATGGCGCTCCGACACGCTCGCCATGTGCTTCAGCACCACGAAGGGCGTGGCCTCCACCGCACTGCACCTCCTCGCCGACCGCGGCCTCGTCGACTACGACGCACCCGTCGACACGTATTGGCCCGAGTTCGCACAGAACGGCAAGGCGACGACCACGGTCCGTCACGTGCTCACGCACTCGGCCGGGCTCCATCGCATCCGCTCGCTGGTGGACGGCGCGCACCGCATGCTCGACTGGGAACACATGGCCGACGCGCTCGCGCGGGCGAAACCCGCGTACGAGCCCGGTACACAGTCGGGGTACCACGCATTCACGTACGGCTTCCTGGCCGGCGAGATCGTGCGCCGGGTCTCCGGCCGGCCCATCGACCGGTTCGTGCACGACGAGCTCGTCGTGCCCCTCGGCCTCGACGGCCTCTACCTCGGCTGCCCGCCTTCCGAACGGCACCGCGTCGCGCCGCTCGAACCGATGGGCGTGCCCCACATCCCGTGGGCGCCACTCCGGCGGATCGAGAAGTCGGTGGGCGAGAGCGTCGCGCGGCTCGCGTCCCTCGCGCGCTCCCCCGTGAACCCTCGGCGGCTCTTCAACGCGTTCGCACCACGCGGCATCGAGGACGTGATCTGGGGTGCCGAGGTGATGGACGCCCCGGTGCCGGCCGCCAATGGGTTCTTCGCGGCCCGGTCGCTCGCCCGCATGTACGCGATGCTCGCGGGCCACGGGACGATCGACGGCGTCACGCTCCTCTCGCCTGCGACGATCGACCGGATCGGCGTCGTGCACTCGCGTGGGCTCGACCGCGTCGTCGTGATCCCGCTGGACTGGCGCCTCGGGTTCCACCGCGTGTTCACGTCCCGGGGCGTCCTGCCGCACGCGTTCGGCCACTTCGGCTTCGGCGGCTCCGGTGCGTGGGCCGATCCCTCCCGGAACCTCGCCCTCGCGATGGTCTGCAATCGGGGCAGCGGCACGCCGATCGGCGACCTGCGCATCCTCGAGCTCGGCGCCGCCGCCGTGCGGGCCGCCGATCGCGTCGACCGGACCCTGGGTTCGCCGGTTCGGTCCGATCAGCCGGCCGCGGCCGCCGGCTGATCCATCGTCACCCGCCGGGCCGCGGCTCCACGAGCAGCTCCTCGACGGACCGGAACATCGCGATCGGCACGTACGGGAACGACTGGTCCGCCACGAGGCGCATCTCCGGCGCGACTTCCGTGAGCAGTTCGAGCACCATCGCGAGCTCCATGCGCGCGAGCGGTGCACCCAGGCAGAAGTGCACGCCCTTGCCGAACGCGACGTGGTCGACGGCGTTCTCGCGGCCGACGTCGAGGGCATCGGGGTTCGGGAAGTGCTCCGGATCGCGCGCCGCGCACCCGAAGAGCAACACGATCTTGGCACCCGCCGGAATCGGCACGCCGCCGATCTCGGTGTCGACGGCCGCGGTGCGGCGGTGGCCGAGCACGGGACCGTCGAAGCGGAGCAGCTCTTCGACGGCCCTCGGAATCCGCGACGGGTCGGCGACGAGGGCGTCCCACTGGTCGCGGTGCGCGAGGATCTGGCGCAGCGCGTTGCCCATCGCGTTGGTCGTGGAGTCGTGGCCCGCAAGCGCCATCGAATAGACGATGTTCACGATGTCGTCGGTCGTCACGAGATCCGGGTGCTCGTCGCGGTAGCCGAGGAGATCGCTCGTGAAGTCGTCTTCCCGATGGGCGTCCTTCGCGCCCACGAGCTCCTCGACGTACGCCCAGAACGCGCCCACGTTGTGCGCGACGCGCACCTGGTCGTCGACCGGGAGCCGTCCATAGGTGAACCGCACCCGGCCGGCCGACCACTGCTTGATCTGCTCGAAGTCGCGCTCGGGGATGCCGAGGAGGCTGAGCCCCGCGTATCCCGGGAGCGGGAACGTCAGGGCGGCGACGAGGTTCACGGGCGACTGCTCGACGAACGATTCGATCAGCCGCCGCGCCCGATCGCGTAGCACCGGCTCCAGCGTTCGCAGGCGCTTGGGCGACATGCACGTGAGCACCGCCTTGCGCATCGGCGCGTGACGAGGCGGATCCGCGTTGTTGAGCGTGGGCACCCGCTTGTAGCCCTGGTCGGCGAGGATGCGCTGCGCTTCCTCGGCGATGGCCCACACCGGCGCCGACGCGTTCTTGGCGAGGAACGTGGTGCGGTCGAGCAGGCACGCTTCGACCTCGGCGTACCGGGTGACGATGTAGTGGTCGAGCTCGTCGTCGAAGAACACCGGCGATTCCTCGCGCAGACGGGCGAGGCTCGGGTACGGGTCCACGAGGAAGCTCTGCTCGAGCCATCCGATGTCGTGCGATACCGGGCAGGTTGGTGCGGTCATCACGCGCCTTCTTCGAACGTCGATCGGCCCTCTGGTGTCGCCGTGCCGGCCATGGGTCTCGCCGGGCGGGCCGCGGGTCTCGCCGGGCCGACGACGAGACCGTGCTCCATCCGGCAGCATTCCAATGGCTCGGCGGCGAGCGGTCAACCCATCCGGCCGATCGACATGGAAACAACATCACCGATCGCGCGACGATCACGAGATGGATCCGATCCGCGTGGGGATCATCGGTGTCGGCTGGGGTTCGCTCGTCCAGGCCCCGGCGTTCGGCATCGTGCCCGACTACGAGGTGGTCGCGATCTGCTCCCGGCGGCCGGAGCGCGTGGCCGAGGCCGCCGAACGCCTCGGCATCCCCGAGACGTCCACCGACTGGGAGTCGTTCGTCCGCCGCGACGACCTCGACCTCATCTCGGTGTGCACCCCCACCGGACTGCACCACCCGCAGACGATCGCCGCGCTCGAAGCGGGCAGGCACGTCCTGTGCGAGAAGCCGCTCGCCCTCGACGAGACCGAAGCGGCGTCGATGGTCGCGGCGGCGGAGTCCGCCGGGCGGGCCAACGCGGTGTGCTTCGAGGGCCGCTGGGGCGCGGAGAAGCTCCCGGTGTGGGAGCTCGTGCAACAGGGCTACCTCGGCCATCCGTACCTCGCCCGCGTCACCGTGGCCGCCGACTACTGGCATCCGTCGCGGGCGCTCCAGTCGGAGTGGATGTACCGCCTCGACGAGGGCGGCGGGTATCTCCTCGGCCTCGCGTCGCACGACATCGACTTCCTGAGCTGCCTGCTCGGCGAGCCCGTGGCGGTCTGCGCCGACGTCCGCACCGCGGTACCACGCCGCACACGACCCGACGGGACCGAGCTCGTGGTCGACGCCGACGACACCTCCAACCTGTTGCTCCGCATGGCCTCGGGCGCCCTCGCCGTGATCTCGGTGACCGCGAGTGCGTTGCACACGCAGAGCGCGTACCGGCTCGAGGCCTACGGCAGCGACGGCAGCATCAGGATCGACGGGTCCTTGTTCGCCGGATCCGTGTCGGCCGGACAGGTGGGCGACGAGGGACTCGCGGCCGTCGACGCCACCCCTCGTGAACCCCGCAGCGGCCGCGCGATCCCGGATCGCCGGGCCGGCGCCGCGATCCGCATGATGGCGCTGATGCTCGAGGCGTGGGTACCGGCGTTCCGCGGCGAACCCACGCCCGTTCCCACCCTGCGGGACGGCCAACGCGTGCAACGGGTGGTCGCCGCGGCCCGGCGCAGCTCAGCCGGCGCCGGTTGGGTGGACCTGTGAGTCAGAACGCCTACAGGCAACCGAAACACCGGCAACCTCTAGCGTAGATTCGGTCACGGCCCCCGCGATCGTCCCCACCAATGATCAGGAGGAACCATGGAGCTCAACGACCTCGTCCTCGTGAGCGTCGACGACCACGTCATCGAACCGCCCCACATGTTCGACGGGCGAATGCCCGCCAAGTTCGCCGATCAGGCGCCCAAGGTCGTCACGACGGACAGCGGCTCCGAGGCGTGGGACTTCGCCGGTCAGCGCATCGTGAACATCGGGTTGAACGCCGTCGCCGGCACACCGCCCGAGGAGTACGGCATCGACCCCACGCGCTTCGACGAGATGCGGCCCGGCTGCTACGACATCCACGCCCGTATCGACGACATGAACGCCAACGGCGTGCTCGGTTCGTTGAACTTCCCGACCTTCCCGCGCTTTTGCGGCCAGGTCTTCACGGTCGCCGCCGAGCAGGACGCCGAGCTCGCCCTCGCCTCGATCCGGGCCTACAACGACTGGCACATCGACGAGTGGGCGGGCACCTACCCGGGCCGCTGCATCCCGCTGGGCATCGGCCCGCTCTGGGACGCGCGGCTCATGGCCGACGAGGTGCGCCGGACCGCGGCCAAGGGATGCCACGCGATCACCTTCTCCGAGAACCCCGAGCGCCTCGGCCTCCCGAGCCTGCACAACGAGCAGTGGGACCCGTTCTGGGCCGCGTGCGAGGAAGAGGGCACCGTGGTGTGCCTGCACATCGGGTCGTCGTCATCGCTGCCGATCACCAGCGGCGACGCACCGATCGACGTCGCGATCGCGCTCACGCCCGTGAACGCGTTCCAGGCCCTCGCCGACCTCCTCTACTCCCCCGTCCTCACGAAGTTCCCCGGGCTGAAGTTCGCGATGTCGGAAGGCGGCATCGGCTGGGTGCCCTATCTGCTCGAGCGGTGCGACTACGTCTACCGGCACCATCACTCGTGGACGAGCACCGACCTCGGCGGTGAGCTCCCGAGCGAGCGGTATCGCACGCACATCACGACGTGCTTCATCGACGACGCCGGTGGCCTGGCCAGCTACGAGCGCGTCGGCACCGACAGCATCACGTGGGAGTGCGACTACCCGCACTCGGACAGCACGTGGCCCTCGTCACCCGAGACGCTGTGGCAGTCCCTTGCCGTGTTGCCGGACGCGGCGATCGACAAGATCACCCACGAGAACGCGCTGCAGTTGTACCGGTTCGATCCCTTCGCCCACCGGCCGAAGGAGCAGTGCACGGTCGGCGCGTTGCGGGCCCAGGCTTCGGCCGTCGACGTCAGCATCCGGAGCATGGGTCGCACGACGAGCACCGTGGACAGCTCGGTCCTCGCCGGCGTCGCGTCGACGGGCGCGAAGTAGGCGCGCCGACGCCGAAGCCTCCGGTCAAGCCGTTGGTGCGTCGACACGCGGGAGAACGATGAACATCGGCCGGATGCTCACGAACACGGCGCGCCGGTTCCCGGACCGCCCGGCCGTGTCGTGGGGCGAACGCACCCTCACCTACGCCGAGCTCGACGCGCGCACCGACGCGCTCGCGCACGGTCTCGCGGCGTTGGGTGTTCGACGGGGCGACCGGGTCGCGGTGCTCATGCGCAACCGGCCCGAGCTGCTGGAGGCGATGTACGCGTGCTTCAAGGCGGGGTACTGCCTCGTGCCCCTCAACGCGCGCTTCACTGCCGACGAGGTGACGTACCACGTCGCCGATGCCGGGGCCGCCGCGGTGCTCACGGACTCCGACGGCGCATCGGTCGTGCTGGACGCCGAGCTCGGCGATGCCGCCGTCGTCGTCGCGGGCGACGCCGCGGAAGGGGCCGCGAACGGGGCTGTGGGTGCGAACGCGAGTGGTGGTGTCGACGGGCGCGCGCACCGACACGACGAGTTGATCGCCGCGTTCCTCGGCGGCCCGGGCGCGGCGGTGCCCGTCGACCGTGACGACCTCGCCTGGCTCTTCTACACGTCGGGCACCACCGGCCGGCCGAAGGGCGCGATGCTCACGCACGGCAATCTCGCGTTCGTCACCGCGTCGTGGCTCGCGGATCTCACGCCGATGGACGAACACGACGTCACCCTGCACGCGGCGCCACTCACGCACGGCGCGGGATTCCACGCGCTGGCCGTCACCGCGCGCGGCGCGCACCACGTGATCCCCACGGACACGCGCTTCGACCCGGCGTCCGTCTTCGCGCTGCTGGCGTCGGCGGGCGTCACGAACACGTGGATGGTCCCGACGCAGATCGTGATGCTCACCGACGCCGCCGTCGCGTCCGGCCCGCCCGAGCTCCCGGCGCTGCGCGACGTGGTGTACGGCGGCGCCCCCTTCGTGCCGGCGGAGCTGCGCCGAGCGATCGAGGTGTTCGGTCCGGTGTTCGTGCAGCTCTTCGGGCAAGGTGAGACGCCCATGACCGCCACGGTGCTCTCGCGCGCCGAGCACGCCGCCGCGATCACCGACGGCCGCCTCGATCGGCTCGCGTCGGCCGGTTCCGCGCGTCCCGGCATGGACGTGCGGATCCTCGGCGACGACGACACCGAACTCCCGTCCGGCGAGGTCGGCGAGGTCTGCGTACGTGGCCCGGCGGTGATGCTCGGCTACTGGAACCGCCCCGACGAGACCGAGGCGGCGCTGCGCAACGGATGGCTCCACACCGGCGATCTCGGCCGCGTGGACGACGCGGGATACGTCTACCTCCTCGACCGGGCCAAGGACCTCATCATCACGGGCGGCTCGAACGTCTACGCCGTCGAGGTCGAAGCCGCGCTGGCCGATCACGAGGCCGTGCGTGACGTCGCCGTCGTCGGTGTGCCCGATCGGACGTGGGGCGAGCTCGTCGTCGCGGTCGTGGTGAGCGACGCCCCCGGCGACGAGACCGAGGGCGCGCTCGCCTCGCACTGCACCAACCACCTCGCGGCGTACAAGCGCCCGCGCCGCTACGCGTTCGTCGACGAGCTCCCGCGCAACGCCTACGGCAAGGTGCTCAAGCGCGAGCTCCGGGAACGGCTCGGCTGAGACGAAACCGGATCAGGCGAGATGCACGTCGAGGAGATCGATCGCGTTCTGGCGCAGGATCTTGTGGACGACCTCGTCGGGAAGACCCGCGACCAGCTTCGTGACGATCGCCTTGGTGTCCGGCCACGTGGAGTCGCTGTGGGGATAGTCGGTCTCGACGGTGACATTGCCCACGCCGATCTCGTCGAGCGACTCGAGGCCGTGCGGGTCGTTGATGAAGCACCCGTAGATGCTGCGGTGGTAATAGGTGGAGGGCGGCTCCGGGATGTGCTTGGTCTTCGCCCACGCCTGGTTGTCCTCCCACACCTGGTCGACCCGTTGCAGCGCGTACGGGATCCAGCCGATCTGGCTCTCGGCGTACAGCAACTTCAGGCCCGGGTAGCGCACGAGCACACCCGACATCAGGAAGTCGATCATCGACGCCATGGCGTTGCCGAAGGCGAGCGTGGCGCTTACCGACGGCGGCGCGTCCGGTGACGCGGCCGGCATCTGCGACGACGACCCGATGTGCATCGCGACCACCGTCCCGGTCTCCGCGCACGCCTCGAACAACGGGTCCCAGTGCCCGGTGTGGATCGTGGGCAGCCGGAGGTGGTAGGGCAACTCACTGAAGCAGACCGCGCGTACACCCCGTGCCGCGTTGCGGCGAACCTCGGCCGCCGCCGCCTGCACGTCCCACAACGGGATGATGCCGAGCGGGATCAGGCGCCCACCCGAATCACCGCACCACTCCTCGACCATCCAGTCGTTGTAGGCGAGCACGCACGCCATCCCGACTTCTTTGTCCTTGCCCTCGTTGAAGGTCTGGCCGCAGAACCGCGGGAACGTCGGGAAGCACATCGAGGCCTCGACGTGGCTGATGTCCATGTCGTCCAGCCGCGCCTTCGCGTCGTAGCACCCGGGCCGCATGTCGTCGTACGTGATCGGCGTGAGCGTCATCTCCTCGCGTGGATACCCGGCCGCCGCGACCATGCGTTTGTGGGTGTACACGAGATCTTCGTAGACCCAGCAGTCGACCTTCGTGGGCGAGTCGTCGTCGAAGTGCTCGACGTACTTCGCCGTGCCCTCGTAGTCGATGTCGCGGATGCCGCGCCGGACGACCTTCGGACCGCGGTCCCGATACCGCTCGGGCAGCCAGCGGTCCCACACGTCGGCCGGTTCGACCACGTGGTCGTCGACGCTGATCAGCTTCGGGATCTCCATCCGTTCCTCCTCGGGGCTCAGGACCGGCGATGACTGCGTTCACGGGTCAACGCCTCGAGCGCGCTCACCATGTCCGTTCCGGTCGACCGGGCCCGCTCCTTGATCGCCTGCCAGTCGGCGAGGCTCGCGGCCGCGGCCGCGGCGTTGTCGTTCCACACCGACGACTTCGGCGTGGTGATCTCCAGCCGCACGCCGTTCGGGTCGTGGAAGTAGATGCTGTAGATGATCTTGTGGTCGACGGGGCCGAGCACCTCGACGCCGTTCGCCTGCAACCACGCGTGCCAGCGGTCCACGTCTTCGGTGCTGTCGACCTGGAGCGCGAGGTGTTGGAACGTGTTGTACGCCGCGTGGGGTGGCGGCTCGAGCGGCGGCAGCTCGGGTGCTTCGAAGAAGGCGACGGTCGAGCCGTCGGCCATCCGGAAGAACGAGTGGAAGTACGGGATCGGTTCCCCGGTCGACGGGATGGCGTCGTCGAGCACGGCGTTCACGAGCTCCATGCCGAGCAGGCGCGTGTAGAAGTCGGCCGTCGCCGCGGTGTCGCGCGTGACGTACGCAACGTGGCTCAACATCGACGGCCGGCCGGGCCGAGGAACGCCCACGGCGTCCAGCCCGTCGAACGTCGCGCCGTCGTCCTCGACCGTGGTATCGCTCATGGCCACCTCCTGTCGCAGGCTTCGGGCGCGTGCATGGTCCGGGCGTCAGCCGCGGACGTCGACCACCGTGCGACCGGTCACCTCGCCGCGCAGGATCGCGTCGAGCACCTTCCCGACGTCGCCCAGCGCGACGTCGTGGCCGATTCGGTCCAGGCCGGCGGGCTTGAGATCGGTCGCCAACCGCGTCCACACCTCGCGTCGACGCGCGATCGCGGTCTGCACGGAGTCGACCCCGAGCAGCGCGACGTTGCGCAGGATGAAGGGCAGCACCGTCGTCGGCAGCGACGCACCACCCGTGAGACCGCTCGCCGCGACGGCGCCGCCGTAGCGGACCCGCGCGAGCACGTTGGCGAGGGTGAGCCCGCCGACGCAGTCGACCGCCGCCGCCCACTCCATCGACTCCATCGGCTTGCCGCCTTCGCGGGCGAGCTCGGACCGCTCGATGACGCGCCCGGCACCGAGCGAACGCAGGTACGGCTCGGCGTCGGGCTTGCCGGAGCTGGCGGCCACGTCGTAGCCGCGCGCCGCGAGGATGCCCACGGCCATGCTGCCGACGCCGCCCGTCGCGCCGGTGACGAGCACGGGACCGTCGCCGGGCGTGAGCCCGCGTTCTTCGAGGACGACAACGGAGAGCGCGGCCGTGAAGCCGGCGGTGCCGATCACCATCGCCTCGCGTGCGTCGAGGCCGTCGGGCAGGGCAACGAGCCACTCGGCGGGGACGCGGGCCAGTTCCGCATAGCCGCCGTGGCGGGAGACGCCGAGGTCGTAGCCGTGGGCGATCACCGCGGTGCCCTCGGGCCAGCCCTCGACACCCTCGGCGACCTTCCCCACGAGGTCGATGCCCGGGATGATCGGCGAGATGCGCGCCACCTTGCCGTTGGCGCTCGACGCCAGCGCGTCCTTGTAGTTGACGCTCGAACGCTCGACGTCGATCAGCACGCCGTCGGCCGGCAGGTCGTCGAGACCGAGCGTCCGGACCTCGCGCGTGCAGGTGCCGTCCTCGTGGGTTGCGGTGAATGCGGTGAACGATGTGGGGGCCATGCCCCCGACGTTAGGACGCGGTGCGTTTCCGATCCATGTCGTCGACCGCGAGCGCGAAGACCGCACATGCGGCCCGCAGGTACGAGGTACCGACCACATCGAACGGCTGTCGGGCCCGTCGCACCAGGCCGAGGTGCCCCCACACGCCGTCGCCGCACTCGATCGGGAGGAACAGGCACGCCCGGTACCCCGTACCCTCGAGACGGGAGGCCGTGGCCGAGAAGTGGTCGGCCATCTGCCCGATGTCGCCGAGCTGCACGGGTTCGAGCGTCAGGACGCTCTGGGCGCTGGCGAACGACGGCTGGAGCGGCACACCGTCGGCGACGCTGGCGAACCACTCGTCGGGCAGGTGGCGCCCGTGCACGAGGCGCAGCCGGGCCTCGTCCGGTCGGGCCCCTTCGAGCCGGAACAGTGCCATCGCGTCGGCGTAGCCGGACACCTCCAGCGAATCGAGGAGCAGCTCGCCGGCGCACGCGACATCGTCACACCCGCGGAGGCCGACGGCCAGTTGTTCCAGGAGCTCGAGCAGCGGGGCGACGTCGGTGCGCTCGAGCAGGGGCTCGGCCTGGTCGCCGATCTCCGCGACGCTGTGCACGAACCGGTAGCCCGTCCCCCGCACCGAAGCGATGTACCGCGGGGCCCGGTGGTCGTCACCGAGCTTGCGGCGGAGGCGATTCACGAAGATGCGCAGCGTGTTCTTGCCGTCGGAGGGCAACCAGCCCCAGACCCGGCGCACGATGACCTGCGAGGGGATGGCCTGCTCCGGATGGCCCATCAGGAACGTGAGCAGCGAGTACTCGGTGGGCGACAGGTGCAGGCGAACGCCGTCGAGATCGCACTCCCGCGCCCAGAGGTCGACGACGAGCCCGTCGGCGCGCAGGAAGCGGGTGCCCGGTCCCCACCCATGATCCGAGCGGCGCAGCAACGCGACCACGCGCGCGAACACTTCCTCGGCTCCGCTCTGCGGATCCATCAACGCGTCGACGCCGGCTTCGACGAACGACACGACGCCGCGCGATGACGGGCTCGCCAGCACCACCATCGGGGCCATCGTGACCGGTCGGGTCGCGTCGATGGTCGACCACACGAAGGCCTCGTCGCCCGCCACGAGCACGAGCGAGACCTTCTGGATCGACGCGAGCCAGCTCGCCCGCTCCGCGTCCTCGGCCACCGTCCACGACCAGCCGTTCGCTTCGAGCCACGCGAGGATCCCGCTCGACCGCCAGCGCTCGGTGGAGCCGGCGAGCAGCACGGGCTGATCGGGAGCGACCGTGCCGCGCAGCTCCTCCGGCGTCCCCGGCCGCTGCGTCTCCTCGACTGCCACCGCGGTGGCTCTCATCGTGCCGTGGCTCTCATCGTCCCCCTGGCGGATCCGTGGACAGGGGCCCACGATCTGCACCTCGGCTTGACATTACTGTCAACTCCCTGACCGCGCCCACCCTCCCTACCGTCGGCCGGAATACGTGTCACACCCTCGTGCGAACATATGTTCGTGGACACGATGACCGTTCCGAAGCCGACCGGCACACTCATCGCAGCCGTCGACGATGTCGTGGGCCTGCCCGCAGACGCGCTCGGCGATGCGGCATTGGCGGACGAGTTGCTGGTGTTGCGCCGCCAGATCGACCGTCTGGAGGCTCGGTTCGCCGCGTTGGCGTGGGTGGCGCACCGTCGTGGGATCGGCGCCGCGGACGGAAGCCCGTCGACCGCGGCGTGGCTGCGGTGGCGGGCCGGGATGCGAGAAGGCGACGCCCGCGCCGCGATCGAAGCGGGTGAGGTCTGCGAGCTGCTGAAGGAAACGGGAGCGGCGTGGACGAGCGGTGAGATCTCTTCCGGTGCGGTCCGAACGATCGTGGGAGCACGGGCGGCGGGACACGACGACGAGCTCGCGGCATGCGAGCCCGTGTTGTTGGAGTTCGCCCGAGCCGGCGAGCTGCGGGGGTTGCGGCGAGCCGCCGCTCACTTCCGGAATCTCGCCCGCGCCGACGGCTCCCCACCCGGTCATCACGACGGCCTGCATCTCTCACGCACGTTCGCCGGGCGCAGCGTGTTGTCGGCCGAGCTCGGCGATCTCGCGGCCGAGACGGTGACCACCGCGCTGCACGCCTTTGTCGATCCGCCATCAGACCGCGAAACGCGCACCAGAGCACAGCGGTACGCGGCCGCGCTCGTGCGGATCTGCGAGGTCGCGATCACCCACACGATCGCCACCGGAACGGTCACCGCCGATACCGACGGCGACTCGAACCGGCCCCGACCGCAGATCTCGATGGTCGTCGACTGGCCCACCCTCGTCTCCGGCACCGTCGGCCGCCTCGACGGTGCGTTCACCGGCCCGATCCACCCTGTCGACGTGCAACGAGCCCTGTGTGACTCCTCGATCTCGCGGATCGTGACCGGACCCGGAGGATTGCCCCTCGACGTCGGCCGAAGACGACGAACCGTGCCTCCCAGCCTGCGGCGGGCCCTCGTCGCACGCGACGGAGGCTGCCGGTTCCCCGGATGCGACCGACCACCCGGCTGGTGCGACGCGCACCACGTGATCCACTGGCTCCACGGCGGTTGCACCGCGCTGTGCAACCTCGTCCTGCTCTGCGACCACCACCACGACGTCACCCACCAACCCGGCTGGAGGATGGACTTCGACGGCCACGAGCTGCGCGTGTACCGACCCGATGGCCTGCGGCTCACGACGTAGGCCGCGCCCCGTGTCGACTCCGTGTCGACTCCGTGTCGACTCGCTGTCACCGAGCGCGAGGCACTACCGACGATCGGCGGGGAACACGAGCGGCAGCGAGTCCAGCGCCAGCGTCCCCGCCGGCCACCGCACCGCCGGCCGCGCGCCGGGCGCCAGCTCGTAGTCGGGGATTCGCCGGTGCAGCTCTTCGACGACGAGGCGCAGCTCACGGCGCGCCAGGTGCGAGCCGAGACAGCGGTGGATGCCCCCGCCGAAGCCGAAGTGGGACCGGGATCCGGCGTCGACGTCGAGCGCGTTCGGCGACGCGAAGTGCCCGGGATCACGGTTGGCGGCGGCGATCACGAGCATCACGCGCGAACCCGCCGGGATCAGCTTCCCTCCGACCTCGACGTCGCTCGTCGTCACACGCGGCGTCATCGGCGCGGGAAGCTCGAGCCGCAGGATCTCCTCGATCATGGGCCCGACGAGATCCGGCTCCGCGACGACGCGGCGCCGGAGGGCGGGATCGGTCGCGAGGTGGTAGATCATGAAGCCGATCGCGGCCGTGACCGTATCGAGCCCGGCGAGCGTGAAGAGGAAGCACAGACCGAGCACCTCTTCGTCGCTCCACGCGTCGTCGCCTTCGAGGGACAGGACCCGGCTGAGCATGTCGTCGCCGGGATCCTTGCGCTTCGCGTCGATGCAGTCCTGCAGGAACGCGAAGAGCTCGCCGGCCAACTCCAGCGTCTCGGGCGACGGTTCCGCGACTTCGGCCGTCGTCGCCTTCACGATCGCCTCGCCCCACGCGATGAAGCGGTCGCGGTATTCGAGGGGCAGGCCGAACAGCGTCAGGAACACCTGTGTGGGGTACAAACGCGCCAGGTCCTCCACGATGTCGCACTCGCCCCGGTCCGCGAAGGCGTCGATGAGCTCGCCCACCTGGCGACGGAGCTCGTCGTCCATCGCGTTCACGACGCGCGGCGCGAGCATCGGGTCGAGGACCTTCCGATAGCGCTTGTGCTCAGGGGGATCCACGGCGATCGGGATGAGCGGCAGCGGGCTGCCGAGCCCGTCGAACGCCCGCGCCGACGAGAACGTCTCCGGGTGCTGCTGGGCGTACTGCACCGTGTCCCAACTCGTGAGGTACCACTCGCTCTCGGCCTCGATCACAGCGCCGGCGTGCCGGAAGTGCGCCCACCCGGCCGTGCGGTCGACGGCCATGGGCGCGTGGTCGAGCCGGAACGGACATTCGGTGGCGTCGTCGCTCATCGTCCACACTCCATCGTTTCCCGGGGCACCGGCGCCGCATCGCAGGGTTCGGCGCGGACTCGGTGCGGGATCGGACGCCATCGTACCGACCCGACTCCCGCACTTTGTAGCCTGGGCCCGTGCAGCTCGACGAGATCGCCTACGGAAAGGTCGCCGGCGTCGCGGAGATCACGCTGGACCGGCCCGCGCAGCGCAATCCGATCTCGGCGCGGCCGGATGGGACGCGCGACCAGATCCTGTGGGCGCTCCGCGACGCGGCCGCCGACGCGAACATCGGCGCCGTGCTGTTGCACGGTTCGGGCGTAGCGTTCTCGGCGGGGGGCGATCTCACCGGCAACGCCCGTCGCGAGACGGAGGCCGAGCACGCGGCCTTCCTCGAGCAGACCGAGGCCTTTCACGATCGGGTGCGCGCCACTCCCCTTCCCGTTGTCGCCGCGGTGCACGGCTACTGCCTCGGCGCCGCGCTCAACCTCGCGGCGTGTTGTGACCTCGTGATCGCCGCGGAGTCGGCCCGCTTCGGCGTGCCCGAAGGTCGCATCGGGCTCGTCGGCATCAGCCCCCTCGTCACCGCGATCGGACGCCAGTGGGCGAAGTTCCTGATCCTCACCGGCGAGCTCATCGACGCACAACTCGCGCGCGAGCTCGGCCTGGTACTCACGGTGGAACCCGACGACGAGCTCCTCGAACGCGCGCGCGAGCTGTGCCGTCGCCTCGCGCGCATGCCGCGCGAATCCGTGCGCCTCAACAAGCGTGCCGTGGACGGCGCGGCCGATGCCGCGGGCGACGCCGCGGCGCGGCGCGCCGCGATCGCCTTCGACACCGCGACGCTGACGGGCTCCCCTCGGGCGACCGCACCCGACGGCCGCACGTTTCGTGACATCCTCGACACCGAAGGGATCGAGGGGCTGAAGCGCGCCCGGGCCACGCAGTACGACGAGCCCTGGCTCCGTTGAACCGGAGTGCTCAGGCGGCGCGCTCGACCGCCGCCGCGATCCACTCGGCGATCGCGTCGAGGGCGACGTCGAGCAGTTCGGGCTGCCCTTCGAAGTAGTGCGTCGCCCCGGCGATCTCCACGAGGCGGCGCGGTGCCTTGGTCGCGGCATCGTGCATCTCACGGCCCATGTGCGGCAAGACCGTGGTATCCGCCATCGGCGACACCACGAGCACCGGCGCGCCCACCTGCGGTAGCCACCGCAGCGAGTCCCCGAGCGTGTGGTCGATCGACCATTGATTCAGCCACGAGCGCAACGTCGTGCAGCGCCCGATCCCCGCCGGGAGGTAGTTCGCCACCGCGGGCGGCCCCCACAACGACGTCCCGACCTCGCGCCCGCTCGGGTCGATCGCACCGTCGAGGAAACGCAGGTCGGCCGTGGTGCCCTGGACGACGAAGGCGAAGTCGTCCAGACCCGTAGGACCGAGTGTGCCCGACCGCAGCGCGCGCAGTTGCTCGTCGGCCCACGCCGAGATGCGCCGGTTGCGCTCGAGCTGCGCGGCCCGGTAGCGCGCGATGAACGCCACGCCGAACGGCGGTCCGTTCCGCGCGTCGTACATGTCGATGGCGGGATCGCGCTCGAACGGCCGCTGCTCGTCGACGATCGCGGGATCGAGCCACTCCGTGCACAGGCGGGCGCGCGACGGATGGGCGTTCAGCATGCAGATGCCATCGGCGGGAACGAGCCCGGCCTGCGTGAGGTCGGGGCCCCCACCAGGTGGATCGGTGACCGACGGCGACTCCGCCTGCGCCTGGTAGTACGGGACGATCGACGCGCCGCCGGAGTTGCCGACGAGCACGACGTGCTCGTATCCGAGGTCGCGGAGGTGCGCCACCATCGCGCCGATGTCGAGCAGGCAGTTCTCCATGATGAGCGACGTGTCGTTGCCCACATAGCGCGTCGTCAGACCGACACCCGCGAACCCGCGCGCCGCGAGCCCGGGCAGCGCGTAGTGACCGAGGAAGTTCGCCGTGGGATGGCACAACACCACGGCGGTGCGCGGCCGGAAGCCGGGAGCCTTCACCTCGCTCGCCCACACCGTTCGGGCGAGGCGGGCGACGCCCGAGTAGATCTCGACGCGTTGGTGCTCGGCCTGCGGCGCGGCGAGCAGATTGCGTTCGATCTCGGTCACGCCCATCCCCGTTGCGCGGGAGGTAACGCCAGCAGACGGGCGAGATGTTCGCGGCGGTCGCCGAACAACACGCTCACCACGTGGGCGCGCTTCACGAGCAGGTGAGCATCGTGCTCCCACGTGAAGCCCATGCCGCCGTGGACCTGCACCGCGGCACGGGCGTTGAGCGTCGCCGCGTTCGTGGCCACCACCTTGGCCGAGGCGACGTGGAATGGTGCGTCGACCGACCCACCGTCGAGCGTCAGGGCCGCGTAGAACGTCTGGCAGGTCGCGGCTTCGGCGCGTACGGCCATGTCGGTGCACGCGTGTTTCACGGCCTGGTTCACGCCGATGGGCTTGCCGAACTGCACGCGCGTCCGGGCGTGCTCGGCCGACAGATCGCGGGCCTGTTCGGCCAGGCCGCAGGCCATGGCCGCGACCAGCACCGCGCCGCGGCGGTACACCGCCTCGGATTCGCTCGGCACCACCACGACGGCGGGCACGCCCTCGGCCCTTGCGGTCGCGACACGCGTGAGCGGATCGATGCACTCGTGGGCAACCACGTTCGAAAAGGCCGACGTCTCGTAGAGCGCGGCACCGGCGTCCGTGGCGAGGAGCACGAGGTCGGCATCGACCGCGTCGTAGAGATCGAGATCCGCCGCGAGCACCGAATCGGCCGCGACGGAGCGATCCGCCTCGGCCGATCCGACGACCGTCGAGCCCGCGACGATCGCCGCCGCGAGATCGTGCGCTCCTGCCGCCGCGGCGACTCGCGCGCCGAGCACGGTGGCGAGGAACGGACCGGGAGCGAGAAAGCGGCCGATCTCACGGAACAGCAATGCTTCCTCGGCGAGCCCGTACCCGACGCCGCCCGCTTGCTCGGGCAGCCCGAGCCCGAACCAGCCGAGCTCGGCACACGTGCGCCAGGTCGCCGCGTCGCGACTCGAAGGCTGCGCCCCGAGCTCGCGGACGCGCGTCATCGGCAATTCCTTGCCCAGGAACGACGCGATCGATGCCGCGATCTCCGCTTGCTCCGCCGACGGCAGGAGGTCCATCAGCGCACCTCGGGCGCGCGCTTCGGGCCGACTGCCGTCATCGAGCCGAACACCATCATCGGGGCAGCCCCAACACGCGTTCGCCGATGATGTTGCGCATGATCTCCGACGTCCCGCCGCCGATCGAGAACGAGTACGACAGCAAGTAGTCGTGGTGCCAGTCCGGGTGCGTGCCGGCCGCGCCGAGGCGGAGCTGCTCGGGCCCGAGTACGTCCATGGCGAGGCGGTAGACGCGCTGGCTCAGCTCGGCGTAGAAGAGCTTGAGGATCGAACCCTCGGGTCCCGGCTCGGGTTGGCGGAGGTTGCGCGAGACACCGGCGTAGGTCATCGCGCCGAGCGCCGCGACCTCCGCGCGCGCCGTCGCGAGGTTGCGCGCGACCTCGTCGTCCGCGATACCACGCTGGTGCGCCAGCTCGATGAGCTGCTCGACGGTCTCGGCGAGCTTCGTCTGGCTCGCGGTGAACGCGGTGCCACGTTCGAACGACAGCGTCGACATCGCGACGCTCCACCCGTCGTTGATCGCGCCCACGACGTTCGTGAGCGGGATGCGCACCTCGTCGTAGAACACTTCGGCGAAGTCGTGCTCGCCCTCCATGGTCTGCAACGGCCGCACGTCGACACCCGGACTGCGCATGTCGCAGATCACCCACGTGATCCCCTTGTGCTTCGCCGCGTCCCGGTCGGTCCGTACGAGGAGCTCCTGCCAATCGGCGAGGTCGGCGTAGCTCGTCCACACCTTCTGGCCGGTGACGACGAGCTCGTCGCCGTCGACCTCGGCGCGCGTCTGGAGCGACGCGAGATCCGAACCGGCTTCGGGCTCGGAGAAGCCCTGCGCCCAGATCACCTCGCCCCGGAGGATCTTCGGCAGGTGGAACGACTTCTGCTGCTCGTTGCCGCGGCTGATGAGCGTCGGTCCGGCGTGGCTGTTGCCCACGAAACACGAATCGATGCCCGGGAGCCCGAGTGTCGCGTACTCCTCGTACCAGATCACCTGCTGCAGGAGCGACAGGCCACGGCCACCGAACTCGACCGGCCAGTTGATCCCGGCCCAGCCGGCGTCGTACTGCGTGCGCTGCCAGGCGACGTCGAACTCGCGCATGGCCCGGCCGCCGCGGGGCCGCGGCTCCGCCGGCCCGTGCTCGTGGAGCCAGGTGCGGACCTCGTCGCGGAACTCGACGTCGGCGGGGCTGACGTTCAGATCCACTCGCGCGTCACGATCGACATCGCGGCCGACAGTACCATCACGCTTTTCGGCACGCGTCCGGCACGCGTCCGGCTCGGGTCCGGTGATGGGCCGCCGCGCCGCGGCTCGACGCCCACGATGGACGCGCCCATCCAGAGGAGGCACGGCTGATGCCCGGAGGCGACCTCTTCGCTCTCGAGCCGACCGACGATCCAACCCGGTGGCGGGCGCCGGTGGCGCCACGCATGTTGACGCACGCGGGTGCCGTGCACGGTGGCACCGCGTTCGCACTCGCGATCGAGACGATGGAGACCGTCGTCGAACGCCCGCTCGTCTGGGCGTCGGCGCAGTTCATCCGCCATGCCGGTCCCGACGCGACCCTCGCCATCGACGTCTCCGTCGAGCTGGCGGGGCACAACACCACGCAGGCTCGGGCACGCGTGCACGCCGACGGCGTCGAGGTGCTGGCCGCGTGGGGCGCGTTCGGCTCCCGGCCGTTCGATTCCGACGGCGTGTGGGCCACGCCGCCGTCCCTCCCGGAAGCGGAGCTGTGCGAGGCGGACCTGCTTCCCTCGGTCGGTGACGGCCGGCTCGTCGACTTCCTCGAGGTTCGTCTCGCCGCCGGGCGAACGCGCGCCGAGCTCGACGGGACACCGGGGACCGGGCACTGGTCCGCGTGGTGCCGGCGCACCGGGCACACCCGGCACAGAGGGCACACCGGGCAGACAGGGCACACCGGCGAGTACTCCGCCGCCGACCTCGCCGTGTTCGGCGACCTCGTGATGTTCTCGTTGTCCGACACGCTCGGTCGCGCGTGCACCGGAAACAGCCTCGACAACTCGTTGCGTATGGTCGGTCGCGACGCGACCGAGTGGATTCTCCTCGACGTGACCGTCGACGCTGTCGCCGGCGGTTTCGCGCACACGCACGCGCGGCTGTGGAGCGAGCGCGGTGCGTTGCTCGCGATCGCGCAGCAGACCCTCGTGGTGCGAGATGCCGGAGCCGACGGGCGTTCGCAGCGCCGAGCGCGTCGCATCGTGGGTTAGCTGTGTTGTCCCGCGTGCACCGAGTGCACTCGGTGCCCTACACGTCGCCGGGAGCGAGCTCGGACGGGAGCTCTGTGCCGAGCAGTCCGGTGACCACGGCGCCCAGGAACCCGCCGTCGGTCTGCAGGCCTTCGCAGGCGACATACGAGCTGCGGGGGCTGTTGAGGAAGAGGAGCGGCCACGCCTGCTCTTCCGCGCTCGAGCGGCGACCGATCGGACCGAGCAGGCCGTCCACGACCTCCGCGGTGTGCTGCGCCTCGAACGCGGGCATCATGCCGGTCTCGGTAGGCCCCGGGTTCGTGCAGTTCAGCCGGATCCCCTTCGCGTGCGCCAGCATCACCCCTCGCCACGCGACCCACGCGTTGATGACCTGCTTCGAGAAGATGTAGTTGCCGGCGATCGCCTCGGGGTTGGCTTCGAGCCACGCCTTCCCCGCGTCGAATCCGTCGGTCTGCACGAGCGGCAGGAGGTTCGCGAGGTTCTCCTGCCAACCGATCCCCCCGATCGAGGCGACGCACGCGATCGCGGAGCCGGCCGGCATGACCGGCACGAGCGATTCCACGAGGTGCCGCGCGCCGACGAAGTTCACGAGCAGGGTGTCGACGTCGGAGAACGGCGGGCCGGGCAGGCCGGCGATGCTGAACACCGCGTCGACCGGGTCACCGATCGCGGCCACCGCCGCGTCGATCGATGATTTGTCGCGCAGGTCGATGTTCAGTGCGATCTTCACCGGCACGTCGATCGGCGCGACGTCGAGCCCGATGACCTCTGCGTCCAGGTCGACGAGCGCCCGGGCGGTCGCCGCACCCATCCCCGAGGCCGCACCGGTGACGACCACGCGCTTGCCCGCATAGCCCAACACGTCGTTGATCATCGTGCTCCTCTCGTCGTGCTGCTGTGGTCTGTTGCCGTGGTCGTGTTGCCGTGATGGTCAGTCCGCCCCGAGCCGGAGCGGCACGCTCTCGAGGTTGAGGCTGCCCGACGGCCAGGGGACACTGGGTCGGGCGCCCGCCTCGAGCGCGTAGACCGGGACGCGTCGATGCCATTCGTCGAGCACGATCCTGAGCTCGAGGCGCGCGAGGTGGGAACCGAGGCACCGGTGCTGTCCGGCGCCGAAGGCGAAGTGCGCCCCGACGCGCGCGGGATCGAACACGTCCGGCTCGACGTAGCGTTCCGGGTCACGGTTCGCGGGGCCGAGGCCCCCGAGGACGGCGGCGCCGGCCGGGATCGTGTGTCCGCAGACGGTGACCTCGCTCGTGGTGACCCGGGGGACGAAGGGCACGGGGACCTCGAAGCGCAGGATCTCCTCGACGAACCCGGGAATGATCTCCGGGTCCTCGTAGATACGGGCCCGCAGACTCTCGTCACCGGCGAGGGTCGCGAACGCGAAGCCCAGCGCGGAGGTGACCGTGTCGAGCCCGGCCAGCACGAAGAGGAAGCCGAGACCGATGATCTCCTCATCGGTCATGCCGCCCTCGTCCCGCAGCTCGAGCAGTTGGCTCAGGAGATCGTCGCCGGGCGTGTGGCGGCGTTCGGAGACATAACCCGAGAGGTATCCGAAGAGCTCGGTCGCGTGCTCCAGGACCTCGGACGTCGGCTCGGATGCGGCGGCGGCCGGTTTGATGAGCTCGAGGATCGAGCTCTTCCAGCGCACCAACTGGTCGCGGTCCTCGAGCGGCAGCCCGAACAGGGTGAGGAACACCTGGGTCGGGAACGGTACGGCCAGGTCGTCCATCACCTCGCACGTCTCCCCGGTCGCGATGGAGTCGATGAGCACGCCGGCCTGCGCGCGCAGTTCGGGTTCCCGCAACGCCATCCGCTTCGGCCCGAAGAAGCGGTCGAGGAGTCGGCGGTACCGGGCGTGCTCCGGCGGGTCGACGGCGATGGGCACGAGCGGGAGCGGGCTTCCGAGCGAGTCGAACGCGCGCTCGGAGGAGAAGAGGTCGGGATGCCGGCACGCGTACTCGAGGGCTTCCGCGCTCACGAGCACGTACGTCCCGTCGGACTCCACGACGTCCCCGCCCGATCGCAGGGCCTGCCATCCCTCGGTGCGGCTGTGCGCGAGCGGCAGGTCGTCGACGCGAACCGTCGGTGTCGATCTGGTGTCGCTCACTCGGGGCTCCTCTCGTCGAAGGCGGTGGCTCGTGCGCGCCGCGGGAAGGCACCGAAGACGTGCGCAGCATATGGCAGTAGACTGCCAGAGTCAACGCACGACGCCGGTCCAACTTCGGAAGGCCTCCGTCGCGGCGAGGGTCAGGATGGGATATGACGCAGACCGATCGATCGCCCTGGGCCGAGCACACCGCTCGGACCCGCCAGACACTGGTGGACACCGCCCTCACGCTCTTCGCCGAGCACGGCTACGACTCCACCACCACCGACGAGATCGCGGAGGCCGCCGGCGTCTCGCCGCGCACGTTCTTCCGCTACTTCCCCACCAAGGAGTCGGTGCTCTTCTTCGGCGAATACGAGTTCGTCGAGTCGTTCGCGGGCGTGTACCAGAGCCGGCCGCCGGCACTGAGTGAGATCGAGGCCATCCGTACCTCGTTCGTGCTGCTCGCGCCGGGGGTTGCCCGCCTGCGCAAGCGGATCAAACGGTTCCGGAAGGCGGTCGCGTCCTCCGTGGTCCTGCGCGGCCGCGAACAAGCCAACCACGACGAGCACGCCGCCACCATCGCGAAGGCGATCGCCGCCCGGCGCGGCCAGCCCCGCCCGGACCCCGGCTGCGACCTGCTCGCGGTCATCGCCGTCATCGTGCTCGAGCGGGCGGTCGACGCGTGGCTGCGCGGACCGGCCCGCGCCGACCTCGCCGACGCGATCACCCACGAGTTCGCGTTGCTCGGTACCGTCGTGTGCGGTCCGTCGTCGCCCGGCCGGCGCGCCGCACCGGTTGACTTCTGACAGTCGACTGTCATATGGTCGGCGTGACAGGACGGGCGATCAGGAGCGGAACATGGCCGGCCACAACCTCTTCCTCGTGTTCACCAACGCGGTCTCCGGCCGCGAAGCGGACTTCAACGACTGGTACGAGACCACCCACGTCCCCGACGTCCTCGCCGTGCCGGGAGTGGTCTCGGCTCAGCGCTACGAGGTGGCACCGGTCGAGACACCCGACGTCGAAGGCGCCCCCGCCCCGGCCCCGCCGGCGCACGGTTACCTCACCGCGTACGAGCTCACTCGCAATCCCAACGAGGTCATGGCCGACTTCGTGACGCGCGTCACTGACGGGACGATGCAGCTCAGCGACGCGATGGACTTCGGAACGGTCGCGCTGTCCGTGTGGCGGCCGATCGGCGACCGAAAACTCGCACCCTGATCCTCCGATCGCTCACCAACCGTCGAAAGTCCGAGACTCGCGCATGGGCCTGGCGATCACCGAGGACCACCGCTCACTGGCCGCAGTTGCCCGTTCGCTGCTGACCGACCGTGACGCGCTCGGCGCCGCGCGCGCCGCGCTCGACGGCAAGCTCGACGCGCGCCCCGGATTCTGGGCCGACGCGGTGGCGCTCGGCTGGACCGGACTGCACGTCGACGAACGCTTCGGGGGCCAGGGCTACGGTCTCGCCGAGCTGGCGGTGATCGTCGAGGAGCTGGGCCGCGTCGTCGCCCCCGGGCCGTTCCTGCCGACGGTGCTCGCCGCCGCGGTGATCGCCGAGTCGGGCGACGACGAGCAACGCGAGCGCTGGCTCCCCGCCCTCGGCGGAGGTGACACCACGGCGGCCGTCGGCCTCGCCGGGTCGCTCCGGTCGACCGCCACCCCCGGCGCGGGGATCGCGGTCGACGGCGACGCGGGTCCCGTACTCGGCGCGGAGCAGGCCGGGTTGCTCCTCCTCACGGTCGGCGACGACCTCGTGGTGATCGAACGCGACGCGAGCGTCACCGCCGACGCGCGTGGATCGGTCGACCCGGTTCGGCCGGTCGCCGTCGTGCAGTGCGACGCCTCCCCGGTGCTCGGAGTCCTCGCGGGCGCTCGCGACCACGCGGGACGCATCGCCCGCGTGCTCGCGGCCGCCGAAGCGGTCGGCGGCATGCAGGCCTGTCTCGAGATGTCGGTGGGCTACGCGGGAGTGCGCGAGCAGTTCGGCCGGCCGATCGGGAGCTTCCAGGCGGTCAAGCACCACTGCGCCGACATGCTCGTCGAGACCGAGCTGGCTGCCGCGGCAACCTGGGACGCGGCCCGCCCCGTCGCCGACGCGGCCGAAGGCGCGCTCGTTGCCGCGGTCGCGGCCGCGTGTGCGTTGCCCGCCTACCAGCGCATTGCCGAGCTCACCATCCAGGTGCACGGTGGCATCGGGTACACGTGGGAACACGACGCGCACCTGTACCTGCGCCGGGCCGCGGCGTTGTCCGCGTTGTTCGGCCCCGCCGACGACCTCCGCGGCGAGATCGCCGAGCTCCGCCGGGCCGGTGTCCGCCGTCGCGAGACCGTCGAGCTCCCACCGGAGGCCGCGGCGTACCGGCGCGCGGCGCGCGCCTTTCGCGACGAGTGCCTCGCCACACCCGACGACGGTCGCCAGGTGGTGTTCGCGCGCTCCGGATATCTCATGCCCCACTGGCCGCCGCCGTACGGCCGGTCGGCGGGCCCGATCGAGCAGCTCGTGATCGACGAGGAGCTCGCCGGCCTCGAACGCCCGAGCCTCGGGCTCGGCGAATGGATCCTCCCGACCGTGCTCCAGCACGGCACGCCCGAGCAGCTCGAGCGGTGGATGTGGCCGAGCCTCGAGGGCGAGCTGCGCTGGTGCCAGCTGTTCAGCGAGCCCGGCGCCGGCTCCGACGCCGCCGCGGTCTCGACCCGGGCGGTGCGCGTCGACGGCGGCTGGTCGGTCACCGGCCAGAAGGTCTGGACCAGCCAGGCGCGCGAGTGCCGACGCGGCATGGCAACCGTGCGCACCGACCCGACCGTGGCCAAGCACGCCGGCATCACCGCGATGGCCATGGATCTGCACGCACCCGGCGTCGAGATCCGGCCCCTCACCGAGATCACCGGCGAGACGCTGTTCAACGAGGTCTTCTTCGACGATGTGTTCGTGCCCGACGCCGATGTCATCGGCGACGTGAACGCCGGATGGCGCGTGGCGCGCGCCGCGCTCGGCAACGAGCGCGTCTCGATCGGCGGAGGCGCCGTCACGATCGGCGCCGACGCGCTGCTCTCACTCCTCGACCGTTACCGTGCCGACGACACCGGCCGGCGCCGCGAGGTCGGTGCGCTGCTCGCCGAGGGCCAGGCGCTGCGCATGCTCAACCTGCGCCAGGCCGCGCGCGCCGTCGAAGGCGCCGAGCCGGGCATCGAAGGAGCGATCGCGAAGCTGTTCGGTGCCGAGCACGCGCAGCGCGTCGTGCAACTCGGCATGCGCATCGCGGGGACCGCCGCGCTCGTCGGCGACGAACCCGTTCTCGTGCACGACTTCTTCTTCACCCGCTGTCTCACCATCGCCGGCGGAACGTCGGAGGTGTTGCGCAACACGATCGCCGAGCGCATCCTCGGTCTTCCCCGCGAACCGGCGGCGGACGCAACGAAGGGAACGAGATGACCTGCTCCATCGTCGGGATCGGTCGCACCACGTACTCCCGCAACTCGGGCCGCTCGACGCGGGCCATGGCCGTCGAAGCCTGCCGGGCCGCGCTCGCGGACGCCGGGCTCACGCCGGCCGACGTCGACGGCATGAGCACGTACCAGGTGATGGACTCGGCGCATCCGCCGGAAGTGTCCTGGGCCCTCGGCCAGGACGAGCTCGCGTGGTCGAACAGCATGTACGGCGGCGGCAACATCGTCGCCGACCAGATCGCGACGGCCGCCGCGGTCATCGAAGCCGGAATCTGTCGAGCGGTGCTCGTGTACCGGTCGTTGAACGGGCGGTCGGGCAAGCGATTCGGGACCATCGAGGGTCCGATGCAGGTCGAGGGCGAGATGCAGTTCGACGCGCCGTCGGGCTTCCTCGTTCCGCCGCAATGGTTCGCGATGTGGGCCCGTCGCCACCAACACGTGTACGGCACCACCAGCGAGGATCTGGGCCAGATCGCGATCACCGAACGGGGCCATGCCGTCCCCAACGAGCACGCGCTGCGGCGCGAGCCCATGACGATGGACGACTACCTCGCCGGTCGGTGGATCGCGGAGCCCTTCCGCGTCTACGACTGCACTTCGGAGGTCGACGGCGCGGTCGCCGTGCTCGTCGCGGGCGAAGAGGTCGCAGCCGGCACCGCAACGGCGCCGGTGTGGCTCGTCGGATCGTCGAACTCGCAGAGCGGCGCGGGCTGGTCCGCGTGGGACGACCCGACGGAGATGTACGCGCGCACCGCGGGACCGAAGATCTGGGAGCGCACCGGCTATACGCCGGCCGACATGGACCTCGCGTGCATGTACGACTGCTTCACCTACACGGTCATGGCCACGATGGAGGGCTACGGGTTCTGCGAGAAGGGCCAGGTCGGCCCCTTCTTTGCCGAGGGTCTCGCGACCTACGGCGGCGAGGTCGTGGTGAACCCCCACGGCGGGCTGCTCTCCGAGGGGTACATCCACGGCCTCAACCACCACTTCGAAGCGGTCACCCAACTGCGGGGCGACGCGGGCGTGCGTCAGGTACCCGACGCGCGTGTCGCGCTGGTCACCGCGGGCGGCGGTCCGTTCGGCGGGGCCAACATCTACAGCAAGGAGCACCCGTGAACGAGGCGTTCTTCGCTCCCCCGGTGCCCGTGCCCGACCCCGACACCGTCGGATTCTGGGACGCGCTCCGCGACGGTCGATTCGTCATGGACCGTTGCACCGAATGTCGTGCCTGGCAACACCCGCCGCAGGAAGCGTGCCGCCGCTGCGGTGGACCGACGACCTTCGAAGCGGTGAACGGGACCGGCACGATCTTCAGCTTCATCGTCGTGCGCCAGCAGACGGTGCCCGGCCACGAGGCGCCCTACGTCATCGGTCTCGTCGAGCTCGACGAGCAACCGGGCCTGCGCCTCACCGCCCGTGTCGACGCCGACCCGGCCGACGTCACGATCGGGGCGCGCGTACAGGCTCGCCTCGTCGAGATCGGCGACAGCGGGTTCCGCGCGCCGGAGTTCGAGCTCGCCGGCACCTGACCCGGCGCGCGGAGCACAACCGTCGCGGCGCCCGGAAGCACATCGCCGCGCTCGAAATCACATGGCGGGATACCCCGTCGGCGTGGAATCCGACGTCCCAATTAGCTGACAATATTGTCATCTAATAGATTGTTGGCTATGCCAGACAGGGCTCATCAAACGGGGGCACGGAGCGTGCCGATCTCCGAGGTCAAGGCGGAGCTCTTCCGCTCGCTCGCGAATCCCGCCCGGATTCGCATCCTCGAGGTGCTGGCCGACGGCGAGCACTCGGTCGGCGAGCTCCAACCGCTCGTGGAGATCGAGTCCTCCCACCTCTCGCAGCAGCTCGGCGTGTTGCGCCGAGCTGGTCTCGTCACCGCTCGGAGAGAGGGAACCTCGGTCCGCTACTCCATCGATGACCCGCAGCTCGTCGAGTTGCTGGCGCTCGCCAAACAGATGCTCCTGCATTCGTTGTCGCGGGCGCAGAGCTTGCTGTCGGATCTCGACGCGTCGTGACCTCCCCTCCCACGGAGCGTCTCGAACCGGCGTCCCGACGTTGAGCGCCGGCGGTTCGCGCCTGAGCAACAGCATGCGATTCGTCGTTTCGCTCCTCCCGAGTCGATCGGACTATCGCGGATTGCGTCGCTCCTGGCGCGCGGATCTCGTCGCCGGAGTCACGGTCGGGGTCGTCGCGCTGCCCTTGGCGCTGGCGTTCGGGATCAGTGCCGGCGTCGGCGCGCGCGCCGGGCTGATGACGGCGATCATGGCGGGACTCGTCGCGGGCATCTTCGGCGGATCCAACGTGCAGGTGTCGGGACCGACCGGTGCGATGGCCGTGGTGCTCGTCCCCATCGTGGCCCGTTTCGGACCGGGCGCGGTACCGGTCGTGGGATTGATGGCGGGACTGCTGATCCTGATGGCTTCCTTCGCCCGCCTCGGTCGGGTCCTCGCGTTCATCCCATGGCCGGTGATCGAAGGCTTCACGGTGGGGATCGCAATCGTCATCTTCCTGCAACAGGTTCCGGCGGCGCTCGGTGTCGCCAAGCCGAAGGGACAGAACGCAGCCGCCGTTGCCGCACGTGCGGCGCGCGACGCCCTCAGCCACGGCAGCCTCGAGAGCATCGCCCTCGTCGTACTCGTGGTGTTGACGATGATCTTGGTCCCGCGGATCCATCGGACCGTTCCGGGATCCCTCGTCGCGGTCGTGGCCGCGACGGTCGCGGCGATCGCGATGCATCTCGACGTCCCGACCATCGGCCATCTGCCCCACTCGCTGCCGCTTCCCGCTCTTCCCTCGGTCTCCTCGGTCGCCGTCACCGACTTGTTCTCGGCGGCGTTCGCCGTCGCGGTGCTCGCCGCGATGGAGAGCCTCTTGTCGGCGAAGGTCGCCGACGGGATGGCGGATGGCACCCGACACAATCCGGACCGCGAGTTGTTCGGCCAGGGGCTCGCGAATCTCGTCTCCCCCCTCTTCGGCGGCATGCCCGCGACCGGAGCCATCGCTCGCACAGCCGTCAACGTGCGCGCCGGAGCACGTACACGCGTCTCGGCGATCGCGCACTCCATTGTTCTGATCCTTGTCGTCTTCCTCGCCGGGTCTCTCGTTGCGCGCGTGCCGCTGGCCGCGCTCGCCGGCGTGCTCATGGTCACCGCCGCCCGAATGGTCGAACGTCACAATGTGCTCGCCGTCCTCCGTTCGACGCGCTCCGACGCCACCGTTCTGGTCCTCACCGCGCTCGCCACCGTGGTGTTCGATCTCATCGTCGCGGTCGAGATCGGCGTGGCCGCCGCCGCCTTCCTCGCGCTGCGAAACGTCGCCAAGACCGCCTCGGCGACCGCGGAACCAATCGAGGAGGCCGAGGAGGTCGGACCGGACGCCGAGGCATCGCTGCTTCGCAGGCACGTCCTCACCTACCGCCTCGACGGCGCGCTCTTCTTCGGAGCGGCGCAACGCTTCCTCACCGAGTTGACCGCTGTCAGCGACATACGCGTCGTCATCCTCCGGCTCCCCGACCTGCAAGTGCTCGACGCCACCGGAGCCCAGGCGCTCGGCGAGATCGTCGCGGAACTCGAACACCGACACATCACTGTCTTCCTCAAAGGCACGCGGCCCGACCACCTCCGTACCCTCGAAGCAGTCGGCGTGCTCGACGAGCTCGCCCACGAGAACCACATCTTCACCAGTCTCGATGCCGCGGTCGACCACGCGAAGCAACACCTCGCCCGGACCGCCACGTAGCGAGCAACCGCGGTCGTTACCGCGCCCCGGCGGCCGGAGCTCGAACTGCCCGGAACCTGCCACACCACGCGTGCGGGAGTACTGCCATGATGGACCGAGCAGCCGGCCGGCGTTTGCTCGAATCAGGAGTGCCAACGATGAGCGAGTGGAGCCACGACGACGTGCACGACGCCTTCCGCCACTACTTCCTGACCGGGCCCGTGCACGAGGACTGGATCGCGTGGTCGCAGTTGTTCACCGAAGACGCGACATATTTCGATCACTTCTACGGCACCTTTCACGGGCCCCGCGAGATCCAGATGTTCCTCGAGTCGACGATGTCGTTCGCACCTCACGTGTATTCGGCGCTCGTCTGGTACAACATCGACGGCGCGCGGATCGTCTACAAGGTCGTCAACCGGGCCGACAACCCCGAACCGGGGAAGCCGCCGATCGAGTTCCCCTCGCTCCAGATCATCACCTACGCCGGCGACGGCAAATGGTCGTCGGAAGAGGACTGGTGGATCATGCGGGAGATGAAGCGGTTCAACGAGCAGTACACCGCGGCGAGCCTGGCGCACGACCCCGAGCACAAGCACCGGATGACGCGCGACGACTGGGGTTCCTGGGTGGACTGGGCGCGCCCCGCGGAACCGGGACCCGCGTCGCCGTCGTGGCTCGGACGTGACGACGTGCCCGTCGTGACGAGCCTGCGCGACATGCACTTCGGCGTCCGGGCCGGCTGAAACCCTCAGCGCACCGACGTCCTCGGAGGCCGAGCGGACCGCCGGGATCAGCGGACCGCGTCCTCGCCTTCCGCGCCGGCCCCAACCACGTCCCCGCCTTCCGAACCCAGGTACGCCGCGCGCACGACGTCGCTCGCAATCATCTCGCTCGCCGTGCCGTTGAACAACATGCGGCCGAAATCGAGCACGTAGACGCGGTCACAGATCTGCTGCACCAGCGCCATGTCGTGCTCGACGAGCAGGATCCCGACCCCCCGGGCCGCGACCAAGCCGCGCAGGATCTCGCCGAACTGCTCGGTCTCCAGCTGGTCGAGACCCGACGACGGCTCGTCGAGCAGGATCATGTCGAACGGGCCGGTCAGCGCGCGGGCCAGCTCCACCAAGCGGCGCTGCCCCGTCGACAACGATCGCACCGGCGCGTCGACGTACGGCCCGACGCCGGTGAGACGGATCGCTTCGTCGGTTGCGTCCCGGACCGTCTGCGCGTCGCGCCGACGGGGGACGATCTGGCGCAAGGGATTGCCGCCGGCGATCGCGCACTCGCGCGCGAGCTCGATGTTCGTGCGGACGTCGAGCGACTCGAAGAGCTGCACGCGCTGGAAGGTGCGGCCGAGGCCGAGACGGGCACGACGTGCGGGACTGGAGCGCGTCACGTCGGCGCCGTGCAACAGGATGCGGCCGGCGGTGGGCTTCAGGAGTCCGGAGCACGCGTTGAAGGTGGTCGTCTTGCCCGCGCCGTTCGGGCCGATCAATCCGGTGATCGAGCCCGGCGGCGCTTCGAGGCTCACGTCGTCCACCGCCAGGGCGCCGCCGTAGCGCACGGTCAGGTGAGTGATCGCGAGCCCGGCCCTGGCGCCGCCGGCGACCGGGGTGTCGACGGCCGGCGCGCCGACCCGAACGGGGGGTTCGGCCGGTGCCGAGACCGCCACGAGATCGATGTGATCGCCGGCGTCTCGTGTCACGACCACCTCATCGGGTCGCCCGCCGAGCCGATCGATGAACTGCCGCACCGGCACCGGGATGCCCGGCAGCTTGTCCTGGAACGCCGGCAAAAGCACCGCCCCCGCACCGAAGAACGCGGTGATGTAGCTCTCGACGTTGCCCGACGTCACGTAGGCCGGGATCAGCACGACCACACCGGCGGCGATGAACGCGTACCAGGGATCGCCGATTCTCCCGAGCACCACCACGAACGCGACGAGCGTGAACGAGCCGAACGACGGGAAGTTGTTCCCGATCGCGTAGGTGAACAGGCTCGCGGTGAGCGCACCCGCGATCGCGGCGATGAACGCCGAGATGCAAAAGACGATGACCCGCGTGACGTTCACGGTGAGCCCCGACGTCTCGAGCGCGAGCGGCGAGTCCCCCATCGCTCGCAGCAGCTTCCCGAGACGGGTCTCCGCGAGCACCACCGCTCCGGCCGCGACGAAGATCACCACGATGAGGATGACGAAGTAGATCCCGGTGTCGGTCCCGGCGTGCAACGGCCCGAGATCGAAGCTCGGACGCGCCGTCTTGAGACCCTCGGTCGTCGGCCCGAACATGAAGTCCTGCGTGTACACCATCTGCTCGAGCAGGATGCCGAAGCCCAAGGTCGCGAGCGCGAGGAACACACCCGAGAGGCGGATCGCGGGAATCGCGATGATCGCTCCGACCGGCACCGCCACGAGCCCGGCCAAGAGGAGCGCGAGCAACCACGGGATGCCCTGTTCCGTGGTGAAGTGCGCCATGGACGCCGCACCGATCGCCGCGAACGCGTATTGGCACAACGACACCTGGCGCGACAGCCGCGTGAGCACGCCGAGCGACAGCACGACCAGCACCAGGAGGAGCGCTTCGGCATAGATGGTGAGGTCGGTGCCGACCCACGTGGGGACGAGGCACAGGACGGCGACGAGCACGAGGCCGGCCAGCGCACGGACGCGGCGCGGCGCGCGCCAGGTGGACACGACCGAGCGCGGCGTGAGGAAGCGACGCGGGGCGAGCTTCGATCGCGGCGTCACGAGGAGCACTACGAACAGGACGATGAACGGCAAGCCGGACGGCAGCCCGATGAGCCACGGCACGTCGACCACGTACTTGGTGGCGAGCGCGCCCGCGATCCCGATGGCCAACCCGCCCACATAGGTGAGCGGCAGGTTCGAGAAGTACCCGATGGCCGCGGCGCCGAACGCCTGGACGACGAGCAGCGTGAGGATCAGCGCCTGTACCGGGAGGCTCGGCGCGAGGAGCAGTCCGGACAGGGCCGCGAAGCAGGAACCGATCACCCAGGCCCACCGGCGGACGCGGGCGGGATGCTCACCCATCACCGACAGCAGCTCGGGATCGTCCACTGCCGCTCGCATCGCGGTGCCGAGCCGCGTGAAACGGAGAAAGGCGTACAACCCCGCCGCCGACACGAGGGCGACGATCGCGACGATGATCTGTTCCCACGTGACGTTGACGCTCGCGATGTCGACCGTGGACGTCGGCAGGAACGACGGGAAGCTGTCCCCGGTGTTGCCCATCCAGATCGTGCCGACGGCCACCACCCACAGCACGAGCCCGATCGTCGAGCCGATCTGGAGCGTGTGGTCCACCACCGCGAGCCGCCGGGCCAGGAGCTCGAGCAGCACCCCCATCAGCGGGCCCAGCCCGAACAGGCAGATCGCGACGGCCACCGGCCACGGCCAGCCGTGCTGGACGTTGAGCCAGTAGAAGACGAACACCGAGACCGTCGCCAGCGCGCCGTACGCGAAGTTGAAGATCCCCGACGTCTTGTACTGCAGGACGAGGCCCGTCCCCGCGAGGCCGTAGACCGAGCCGACCGAGACCCCGATGACGATGAAGGGCAACAGGTTGTTCATCGCCGGTCAGGAGTCCCGGGTCTCTGTCTCAGCTCGGGATGCAGCTGGTCCTCGCTCCGTTCGGCAGGGTGAACTTCTGCTTCTTGATCTTGATCGTGAAGTAGCAGTACACGTTCTTGCTGCCGAGGTTCGGGTACGAGAGGCCGCCGGCGACTCCGCCCAGGGTCTCGTTGTTGAAGAGGGACAATCCCTTGAGGATGTCGGCCGTCGTCGGGACGCCCTTGGCACCGCTCAGCTCGACCGCCTTCTGGAACATGAGCCCGGACACCCAGGCGTCCGGAGCCGTGAGCGGCTCGTCGTCCTTCTGGAAGTTGATCTTCGTGTACTTCTTCATGGCGGCGTGGAAGTCCTTCATCGTCGGGTCCTTCGAGAACCACGGCTGCACGCCCGCTGCGTTGTACGCGTTGTTGAACGCGTTGGTCTTCAGGTACCCGGGACCGATCGCCTCCCCGGGGATGAGCCAGCCCGGCTTGTAGTTCTGCCGGGCACAGTCGTTGGCGATCTTGTTCCCCTGGTCCGCCGTCGCGATCAGCAGCGCCAGGATGTCGGCGCCCGCGTCCTTGGCCGCCAGGCAGGTGGCGGTGTAGTCGGGGGCCGTCGAGCTCACCAATCCACCGTACGCGTATCCGATGCCGCCCTTCGCGGCGAGCGACTTCATCAGATCGTTGGCCAGCTTGCACTGCGCGGCCTCGGCGCAGGCGAGCGACCCGAGCTTCTTGTACCCCGCCTGCTTGGCGATGGCGACGAGCGCCGTGATCTGGGGGATCGCGGTGATGGCCTGCGGGTAGAACATCGGGTTGGAGATCCACGGCTCGAGCGTGAAGATGCTGCCGCCGAGCACGGGGATGCCCTTCTCCTTCAGGTAATCGGCATAGCCCGTGTTCAGCGAACCGTCCTGGTTGCTCACGAACGCGATCACGTGGTTGTTCTCGACGAGCTGCTTCACCAGCGAGACGGCCTGCGCCTGATCGCCCTTGTTGTCCTTCTGGATGAGCTTGACGGGATGACCGTTGATGCCCCCGTGAGCGTTGACCCACTTCGCCCACGCCACGATGGCCTGCTGTCCGACGGCGACCCCGAAGCCGGCGGTCGGGGCCGTGTAGGTGCCGACGTTGCCGAGCACGATCGGTTCACCTTTCGGCGCCACGGTCGCCCGGGGCCGGGCGGCCGCGCGGGACGCGGCGGTGACGGGAGCCGCGGCGACCGCCGACAGCAGTGCGAGCACCCCCAACGCCACGATCGCGGTGACGGCCTGGCGCGGCCCGCGCGAAGCAGTGCTCGAGACGTGCATTCGTTCCCCCCTGGTCGAACGCCGTTGAAGGCCGGAGTGTACGAACAGACCCCAGGTGATTCAAGGGAACGTCGACGGTCCTCCGGGCCCGCAAACCAACCCACACACAATCGACACAGAAGTCGGCGAGGGACGATCCGCGCCCGTTCAGACGGGCGCGGGCTCTCCCGCGTAGGACGCCTCTCCCGCGTACAGGGAGAAGATCTTCGCTTCGTCGAGGTCGGCGGCCGGGCCGTTGAACGCGATCCGGCCCTGGTTGAGCAGGTAGACGGTGTCGGCGAGCGCCAGGGCCCGGCTCACGTACTGCTCGACGACGAGCAACGAGACTCCCGTGGCCGCGATGCGAGCGATGAACTCGAAGATGCTGTCGATCACCACCGGTGCGAGCCCGAGCGAGGCTTCGTCGACGAGGACGACACGCGGCTTCGCAAGGTACGCGCGCATGAGGGAGAGCATCTGCTGCTCACCGCCGCTGAGCGTTCCCGCGACCTGGCGGCGCCGCTCGGCGAGGATCGGGAAGGCATCCGCAGCCTGCTCGAGCGCGTCCGCGCTCGACACGCCACGAGGCGTCTGGAGCAGCAGGTTCTCGCGTACGGTCAGGGACGGGAAGATGCTCCGGCCCTCGATGATGTGGCAGATCCCGAGCCGGGCGCGCTCGCTCGGCGGGAGCATCGTGATGTCGCGGCCGTCGAGCAGCACGCGACCCTGCGCGGGGCGCAGCAACCCCGACGCCATGCGCATGGTCGTGCTCTTTCCCGCGCCGTTCGGACCGAGGAGGGCGACCACGCTGCCCGTCGGGACCGAGACCGACACGTCGCGCAGCACCGTCGTGGCGCCGTAGCCCCCGACGATGCCTTCGAGCTCCAACATGCATCCCCCCGAAACCGGCTGGGGCTTCATCATGCGCCACGGCGGCCCGATCGGCAACCGGGCTCGACACCGAGCCACGATTTCGCCCGAACGACGATTTCCCCCGACCCGACAATGTCGGTTGCGTTGCAACGGACTCCATCGCGGCGCGACGCCATTGACGCCACCGCACCCCGACCGTACGGTGACCCCGTCCGCGACGTTCGGGGGGAACGCGATGATCGACCTGACCGGGTACGTGTGCACCGACGAGTACTTCGGGGCGCCCTACATCTTCGTCGACGAGGAGCGCAACGAACCCCTCCCGCACCGCCACGTCCACGGCGGTTTCGAGAACACCGATACGCGGTTCCGCTTCTACTTCCCACCCGCCGAGAGCTATCGGGGCCGGATGTTCAACCCGTTGTCGGGCGCTCACGGCGGGACCGAGGACTTCTTCGGCGGCCCGTTCGGCGAGCTCATCGGCGGTCTCGGCATGTGCGTCCGCCTCGGCGGCTACATGGTCGAGTCCAACCAGGGCCACATCGGCGACGACGTCGATCCCCGCGCCGGCGACGATCCGGGCATGTACGGATGGCGGGCCAGCGCGGAAGTCGCGCGCTTCTCGAAATTCGTGGCCGCGCAGGTCTACGGCGAAGCTCCGCACCACTCGTACGTCTTTGGTGGGAGCGGCGGCGGGCGGCGGTCACCGCTCTGCCTCGAGAACGCGCCCGACGCATGGGACGGCGCGCTCCCCTTCATGGGCGGTGGGGACATCGCCGAGCACGGCAACAACAACCGCATCGGCGGCGCGCAGGTGATGTCGTTCGCGTCGATGTTCAACGTCCAGCGCCTGCTCGGCGCGAAGATCTACGACGTGATCGACGCGATGGCCCCCGGCGGGAGCGGCGATCCGTACGCGGGCCTCACCACACACGAACGCGAGGAGCTCGCCAGCTTGTACCGGCAGGGCTTTCCCCGCGGCGACGAGCACAACATCGCCGAGCCGATGGGCCAGATCTGGCTGTGGACGTCGATCGCCGACCTGCTCTACGAAGACGACCCGTCGTACTTCGAGGACTTCTGGACCAAGCCCGGGTACGTCGGTCACGATTATCCCGCCGCCGTCGCGGACGACGTCATCGACACCACCCTCACCATCAAACGCGTCCTCGACCTGCCGACGCTGCTCACGGATCCGGCCTTGCAGGGAGCCGAGTACGCGCCGGTGCGCACGCTCGCCGCCTTGATGGGGGCGGCCAACGCGGGCAACGACGCGCCCATGGCCGTGCAGATCGACGGCGTCCCCGACGGGTACCGGCTCGGCGCGGGCCTCCGAATGGAGAACGGCCATGCGGCCGGACGCCAGCTCTACTGCATGAGCTTCGCCCACGACATCTTCTTCTGCGACGGCCGCGCCGAAGCCAACATCGAGCGCTTCACCGGCGTCGAGCCCGGCGACCGCGTCCATCTGGACAACCGGCGCTTCCTCGCGTTCTGCTACTACGCCCGCCATCACGTGATGAGCGACCCGCAGTTCGATTCGCTGCGCGTCGACGGCAAGCCGGTCCACCACCAGCACCCGATACCACTGATGTCGCCGCTCATGGGCAACTCGTACTCGGGTCAGTTCTCGGGCAAGCTGATCTGGGTGCACCACACGCACGACGCTTCGTTGTGGCCGCCGCAGGGCGTGATCTACGAATCGGCCGTACTGGGCGCGCAAGGTGCCACCGGCGCGAAGGAGCGGTTCCGGCTGCGCTGGAGCGAGAACGCCGAGCACATCCCGCCGATGATGCTCGGGGCATCGCTCGGCCGCGCCGCCAACACGTGGCTCATCGACTACCAGCCGATCATCGAGCAGTCGCTCCTCGACCTCGCCGAGTGGGCCGAGCACGGCGTCGAACCAGTCGACACGGAATACACCTACCGCGACGGCAAGGTGCACCTCCCCGCGTCGGCGGCGGAGCGCCGCGGCATCCAGCCCGTGGTCACCGTGACGGCCAACGGAGCCACATGCGTGCACGCGGCCCCGGAAGAATCGGTGAACCTCGAGGTGCGCGCCGAGGTACCGCCGGGCGCGGGCACCATCGTCGGCGTGCAGTGGGACTTCGACGGCTCGGGCTCGTACCCGTTCCACCACGACGGGATCGACGGGACGGCCACCGAGATCAAGCTGTCGACGACGCACGCCTACGACCGGCCCGGCACCTACTTCGCCACCGCGTTGGTCCACTCACACCGTGACGGTGACGTGACGGCGACCTCTCGGCGCATCCCCAACCTCGGCCAGGTGCGCATCGTCGTGTCCTGACGCGAAGCAGCTCCGCGCGGGGAACTTCAATCGGTCTTCGCCGTCCGCCCGGCGCGTTGCCGCGCGGCGGCCTTCGCCCGCCGATGTTCGTCGCCCGCGAACAACTCGATCTGGGCCGACAGCTCCAGGGCCATCCCGCGGCGGATCGAGTCCCGCCACGCGTGGTCGACGAGTTGCTTGGCCGCCGCCGCCGCGGTCGGCGGCGCGGCGGCAAGGCGGCGGCAGACGTCCAGCGCCCGCGTGTCGAGCTCGTCGGGTTCCACCACCCAGTCGACGACACCCCACCGCAGCGCTTCCTCGGCGCCGAGACGCTCGCCCGAGATGACGAGCCACTTCGCGCGCGCCGGGCCCGCGAGCGCGGTGAGCAACTGCGTTCCGCCCGTGTCGGGCACCAACCCGAACCGGATCTCCGGGAAGGAGCACTGCACGTCCGACGCCGCGACGCGCATGTCGGCCGAGAGCGCGATCTCGAACGCACCTCCGATGACGTGGCCGCGCAGCGCGGCAACCACAGGTTTGGGCGCGTCGAGGGTGGCCTCGCGAACCTCCTGCACGCGGCGGATGAACTGCTCGTCGCTCTCGCCCTCCGCCCGCCGTCCGAGCTGCGTCGTGTCACGGCCGGACGAGAACGACGCGCCGTCGCCCCGCAGGAGCAGGCACCGGGCCGCGGGATCGGCGATGGCCGCGAGGAGCGCGGCGTGCCACTGCGCGCCCATCTCGTCGTTGATCGCGTTGTGGCGCTCGGGACGATTGAACGAGACGATGCCGACACCGTCGACGACCTCGTAGCGCACGAGCGTCTCCATCATGCCCGATTCCCTCGCTCACGCGGCCGGTTCGCCGCCTTCGTGTATCCGGTCGGAAAGGCGCACCCGCCCTTGTGGCCCAGCCGCTATGAGGATACTGTTCTTGTCGTTCACCGGCCCGCACCATGCGCGGGCTCAGCTGACCCATTCTCGAGTCCCTCGACAAGGAGCAACAGGTTGATGCCTCGTTCAAGCCGGCGGTTCGCCACCGTTCTCGCGTCGGGTCTCGTCGTCGCCATCGTCGCGGCGGGCTGCGGGAGCAGCAGCAAGTCCTCGTCCAAGTCCAAGAGCAGTGGCGGTGAAACCACGACCACCTCCGCCAAGGCCGACTCGGCCGTGCTCGGCGCCGTGAACAAGGCGACGGGCACCCCGATCAAGGTCGGCTTCCTCAGCGACGGCAAGAGCGACGCCATCGACAACTCCTCGGAGACGCCGGCCGCGAAAGCCGCCGCGAAGTACGTCAACGAGCACCTCGGCGGCGTCGCGGGCCACCCGATCGAGATCGACGGATGCGAGACGCACCAGACACCGTCGGGCGCGCAGAGCTGCGTGACCCAGTTCATCAACGACAAGGTCGCCGTCGTCCTCAACGGGGTCTCGGGTCAGGCCGGCACCCTCTCCGACGGCCTCCAGAAAGCGAACATCCCGTTGGTCCAGACCGGCGGCATCGACCAGAAGGTGCTGCTCAGCCCGACGGCGTTCTCGCTCCAAAACGGCCTCTTCATCGGGATCGCGGGCGGCGCGGCCGTTGCCCAGAAGGAAGGCACCAAGAAGGCCGCGCTCGTCGTCACCGACGTTCCCGCGGCGGTCGGACCGCTCGAGGCGGTCGGACCCCCGTTCTACAAGAACGCCGGCGTCGACGTACAGATCGTGAAGATCGCACCCGGCACGGCCGACATGACGCCACAGATGCAAACCGCGATCAGCGGTGGTGCGAAGCAGTTCGCGTTCGTCGGCGACGCGCCGTTCTGCCAGAGCGCGCTCCAGGCGTTGCAAACGCTCGGATTCAAGGGCACGCGTGTCGTGATCCCGCAGTGCCTCTCGCCCGATGTCGTGAAAGCCGTCGACCTCACCGGCGCGAAGCTCGTCACCGCCAACTCGGAGAACCCCAAGGACACCGAGGTGCAGCTGTATCGCGCGGTGATGGACAAGTACGCGCCCGGCGCCAACACCGGCTCGATCGCCGAAGGCGGCTACATCTCGGTTCTCGGACTGGCACGCGGCGCCAAGGGGTTGCAGGGCGACCCGGCGCCGGCGTCGGTGCTGGCCGCGATGAGCGCGATGGCACCCGCCCAGCTGCCGCTCGCGCCCGACGGTGCGCAATTCCAGTGCGGCAAGAAGGTCGTCGCCATCACACCCGCCGTCTGCTCGAGTGGTGGGTTGCTCACGACGCTGGACAAGAACGGCAAGGGCGGCGAGTACACGAACATCGACTCGTCACAGATCACCAAGCTGGGCTGAGCCACCGGGAAAGGTCACCGAGGAACACGAACGCGGGGGGAGCATGAGCCAACACCTGGTGTTCCTGCTCCTCGGTCTCGCCAACGGCGCGGTGTTCGCGTCGTTGGCGATGGCCCTCGTGGCCACGTACCGGAGCTCGGGGGTCATCAACTTCGCGACGGGCGCGATCGCGCTGTTCGCCTCGTACGAGTACGCGTTCTTCCGCCACGGTCAGCTCCTCGTCCTGATTCCCGGACTGCCGAAGACGGTCGACCTCGGCGTGTCGTCGATGGGTTTCTGGCCCGCCGCGACCCTCTCGATCCTGATGACCGCCCTGCTCGGATTGGTGCTGTACCTCCTGGTGTTCCGACCGTTGCGCGCCGCACCCGCGGTCGCCAAGGCGGTGGCGTCGATCGGCGTGATGGTGGTGCTCACCGGCGTCATGGTCCAGCGGCTGGGCACGTTGCCGGTCTCGGTGGCGCACATCTTCCCATCGAAGCAGTGGAAGATCGGCGACGTGCTCGTCTCGCAGGACCGGGTGTGGTTCGCGGTCACGGTCGTGGGGATCACGTTCCTGCTCACGCTCGCGTTCCGCTTCACCCGGTTCGGCCTCATGACGCGCGCCGCGGCCGAGACGGAGCGGGGCGCCTTCGTCTCCGGGCTCTCCCCGGACCGCATCGCGGCGGCCAACTGGATGCTGAGCGCCGCGATCGCCGGAATGGCCGGCATCCTCATCGCGCCGATCGTGCCCCTCGTACCCATCGCCTACTCGTTGTTCATCGTGCCCGCGCTGGCGGCCGCCATCCTCGGGCGGTTCCAATGGATGGGGGTCGCGGTGGCGGCCGGGCTCGCCATCGGCATGCTGCAATCGGAGGCGCAGTACTTCGTGAGCCAGCACACGTGGCTCCCGTCGTCGGGTGTGCCGGAGCTCGTGCCGCTGCTGCTCATCCTCGGCGTACTCGTCATCTGGTCGAAGCCGCTGCCGAGCCGCGGGGCCGTCGTGCAACGAACGCTCGGGCGCGCGCCCCGACCGAACCGCGTCGCGATCCCCACGCTCGTGGCGACGGCCGTCGCGATCGTCGCCCTCGTCGTGCTCCAACACGAGTGGCGCGCCGCGCTCATCACTTCGTTCATCTTCGGGATCCTCTCCCTCTCCTACGTCGTCGTCACCGGCTTCGCGGGACAAGTGTCGCTCGCGCAGCTCACACTGGCCGGCGTCGCCGGCTTCCTGCTCGGCCCGCTCACGACCAACTGGAACGTGCCGTTCCCGATCGCGCCGTTGCTGGCCGCGCTCGGCGCCATGGTCATCGGCGTGATCGTCGCGTTGCCCGCCGTTCGCGTCCGCGGACTCCCGGTGGCGGTCGTGACGCTCGCGCTCGCCGTCGCCATCGAGACGATGTGGTTCCGAAACCTGGACTGGGTCGGCGCCGACGGCAAGGCCGTCTCCGGCCCCAAGTTCCTCGGGCTGGACCTCACCGTCGGCAGTGGCACCGCCGCCTTCCCTCGCCTGGCCTTCGGCATCACCGCACTCGCCGTCCTCGTGCTCGTCGCACTCGGCGTCGCGTGGCTCCGCAGGAGCCGTCTCGGGTCCGCCATGCTCGCGGTGCGGGCCAACGAGCGCTCGGCCGCGGCGGCGGGCATCGACGTGTGGCGCACCAAGGTGGTCGCCTTCGCGATCGGCGCGTTCGTCGCGGGCCTCGGCGGCAGCATGCTCGCCTACAAGCAGACGAACGTGACGTTCCAACCGTTCATGGTGCTGCTCGGCCTCGGCCTCCTCGCCACGACGTACCTCGCGGGCATCACGTCGGTGTCGGGCGGCATCCTCGCCGGACTCCTGTGTGTCGACGGCGTGGTCTTCAAGCTCGCGGATAGTTGGTTCGGCGCGGGCGACTGGTACGCGGTGATCGTCGGCGTGCTCCTCGTCGTGACCATCGTGCTGAATCCCGAGGGCATCATGGGTCCGATCCACCTCCGGCTCGAGGCGTGGCGCAACCGTCGAGGTGCCCCGGTCGGCCCGGAGCCCGCCGTCGTCGTGTCGCCGGTCGGCGTGTCTCCGTCCCCGCCGCAGGTTGCAACCGTTCCCGCCGTGGACCCACAGCCCGCGATGCTCTCGCTTCGCGATGTGACGGTTCGCTACAGCGGCGTCATGGCCGTACGCGACGTCTCGTTCGATCTCCGAAAGGGTTCCATCACCGGCCTGATCGGTCCCAACGGCGCGGGCAAGACGACGCTCATCGACGCGATCAGTGGTTTCACCGCGCACGGCGGCACGGTCACGCTCTCGGGCCGAGAGCTCGACGGCATGGCGCCCCACCATCGCACCCGCGCCGGGCTCGGGCGGACGTTCCAGGCCATCGAGCTCTACGACGACCTCAGCGTCCACGAGAACGTCGTGGTCGGACAGGGCGCCGCATTCGGCCGCTCGGCCGGCACGAACCGGGCGACCCTCGACGCAACGTTCGCTCTGCTCGGCCTGGGCGCCGTTCGGCATCGTCCCGCCGGCGAGCTCTCGCAGGGCCAGCGCCAGCTCGTCTCGATCGCGCGCGCGCTCGCCGGGCAGCCGTCGGTGCTCCTGCTGGACGAGCCGGCCGGCGGCCTGGACTCGACGGAGAGCCAATGGCTCGCGCAGCGCCTGCGCGACATCCGCGACAGCGGCGTGACCATCCTGCTCGTCGACCACGACATGCACCTCATGCTCAACCTGTGCGACGAGATCCGCGTGCTCGACTTCGGCGAGCTGATCGCGTCGGGAACGCCGGCCGAGATCAGGGGGGATCCGAAGGTCACCGCCGCGTACCTCGGCGACTCGTACGGTACGGTCGCCGCCCCGATCGACGATCCTTCCCCGGTGCCCGACGGGCTCGCACCGTCGCCCGACGGGCTCGCGCCGCCTGCGGACGGGCCGTCATCAGTGCACGACGCCGCGGCGCCCCAGCAGGGACTCGCGTGAGCGCGGTCCTCGAGTGCCGCAATCTCGTCGCCGGTCACGGCAACGTGGCCATCGTGCGCGGCTTCGACCTCGCCGTCGATGCCGGGTCGGTGCTGTCCATCCTCGGCCCGAACGGCGCGGGCAAGACCACGCTGCTCGAGACGCTCGCAGGTCTGCTCCCCCGCCTCGGCGGCGAGGTGGCCATCGACGGCGTCACGATCCCGTCGGGCAAGCCGAACGCGGCGGCACGCGCCGGCCTCGTGCTCGTGCCCGACGATCGCGCGCTGTTCACGACGCTGACCGTGGAGGAGAACCTCGAAGTCGCGCGCAAGAAGTCGAGCCCGCCCGCCCGTGACATGCTCGAGATCTTCCCGGCGCTCGAGAAGCGCTGGACCCTTGCCGCGGGCGCGCTCTCGGGCGGCGAGCAGCAGATGCTCGCCGCGGCGCGAGGGCTGGTGCAACAACCCCGCGTGTTGCTCATCGACGAGATGAGCATGGGCCTCGCGCCCGTCGTCGTGGAGCAACTGCTGCCGCTGGTGCGCAAGATCGCCGACACCACGAGTGCCGTCGTCGTCCTCGTCGAACAGCACGTGCAACTCGCGCTCGAGGTCGCCGACCACGCCATGGTGCTCGTGCACGGCGAGGTCGCCCTCACGGGCACCGCGGCCGAGCTCGCCGCGGCCTCCGATCGTCTGGCCGCCGCCTATCTCGGCACGGTGGCCGAGCCCGGCGACGTCGTCGCCCCCGGAGCGCGATGACGGTTCCGCCCGCGGCGTCGCACACGTACCGGCATCCGTCGTTCGGCTCCCGCCCGAGCGACCCACCGAGAAGGGAACGAGCGTGAAGGATCGCGTCGTGGTGGTGACCGGGGCGTCGAAGGGCATCGGGTTCGCCAGCAGCATGGCGTTCGCGGCGCGCGGCGCACACGTGGTGATGCTCGCCCGGTCCGGCGAGCGGCTCCGGCAGTCGGCGGCCGAGATCGGCCCCCTCGCGCTTCCGATCGTGGCCGACGTCGGCGACCCCGACGACGTCCGCGCCGCGTTCGACCAGATCGACGACGCCTTCGGCCGCCTCGACGTGCTGATCAACAACGCCGGCTCCGCCGTCCTCACGAACATCGAAGAAGCCACCGACGAGCAGATCCAGCTCTCGATCGGCACGAACCTGCTCGGCCCGATCTACACCACGCGCGCCGCCATCCCGCTGTTCACGCGCACCGGACGCGGCGACATCATCAACGTGTCGTCGGAGAGCACGCTGAATCCCTTCCCGTTCCTCGGCCTCTACGCCGCGACCAAGGCCGGCCTGGAGACCTTCTCCCGCGCCGCACTCGCCGAGCTGAAACCACGCGGGATCAGGGTCACGGTCGTGGTGTGCGGCACCACGACGACGGAGTTCGGCAGCGAATGGGACCCCGAGGTGACGCTGCGCTTCCTCACCGCGGCACAGCAGAGCGGGCATCTCGCCTTCGCCGGTGCGGGCCAACCGATGGAACCGTCCGACGTCGCCGACACGCTGGTGTACGTCGCGACCCGCCCCCCGGGTCAGATCCTCGATCTGCTCCACGTGCGTTCCCACCACTCCAGCGACGGCCAGGACGTCGTCGACAACGCAGTCGCCGGGGCCGCCGATGCAACCGAACACCACTGACCGGCTTCCCGACCGGCCGGCCGGGCCCACACGCCACCCGAGCACACACGAGGAGACGAACGGATGACCGAGCATCTCATGCTCATCGCCGGGGAACTGGTCAACGCATCCACGAGCGCGATCTTCGAGAACATCAATCCGGCCACCGAAGAGGTCATCGGCGTGGCCCCCGACGCCACCGCCGACGACATGCAGCGCGCCATCGAGGCGGCCCGACGAGCGTTCGACACCACAACGTGGTCCACCGACCGCGAGTTCCGCAAGCACTGCATCGGGCAGCTCCAGACCGCGATCGAGTCCGAGCTCGAGGAGTTTCGCCCCGAGCTCGTGGCGGAGGCGGGGGCGCCGATCGCCCTCACCTACGGCCCACAACTCGATTGGCCCGTCGCGCACGCGCTGCGTTCACCGCTCGAGCTGATGGACACCTACGAGTGGGAGATCGACCGAGGCATCGCCAACGGCACGTCGCGCCAGACGGTGGTGAAGGAACCCACCGGCGTCGTCGGCGTCATCGTGCCGTGGAATTTCCCCATCGAGATCACGTTGTCCAAGATCGGCGCCATCCTCGCCACCGGCAACACGATGGTGATCAAGCCGGCCCCCGACACGCCGTTCAGCTCATTGCGACTGGGCCGCCTCATCGCGCACACCGACATCCCGGACGGCGTCGTCAACATCGTCACCCCGTCGGACCATCTCGTCGGCGAGGTGCTGGCGGGATCGCCACTGGTCGACATCGTCGCGTTCACCGGCTCCGCCGCCACCGGCGCGCGGGTCATGGCCACCGCCGCGCGCAACATCACCCGCGTCTTCCTCGAGCTCGGGGGCAAGTCGGCCACCCTCGTGCTCGACGACGCCGATCTCTCGCAGGTACTCCCCGGCTCGATCTTCACCTGCATCCACGCCGGTCAGGGTTGCGCGCTCCCAACCCGCCTGTTGATCCCGCGGTCGCGGTACGCCGAGGCGGTCGAACAACTGGAGCCGATCTGGTCCCAGATCCCCTACGGCGATCCGACCGACATCGCCACGATGTCGGGACCGCAGATCAACGCGGGGCAACGCGACCGCGTGCTCGGCTACATCGAGCGGGGGCGAGCCGAAGGAGCACGCGTGCTCGTCGGTGGCGGCATACCCGACCACCTCGACACGGGCTTCTTCGTCGAGCCCACCCTGTTCGTCGACGTCGACAACTCCATGACCGTGGCGCGCGAGGAGATCTTCGGGCCTGTGTTGGTCGTCATCCCGTTCGACGACGACGACGATGCCGTTCGCATCTCGAACGACTCCCACTACGGACTCTCCGGCGGTGTCATCAGCGCCGACATCGAGCGCGCCACGGCGATCGCGCGCCGGATCCGCACCGGCACGATCGGCGTCAACGGTGCCGGCGCCTACGAATGCAAAATGCCGTTCGGCGGCTACAAGCGCAGCGGGATCGGCCGTCAATGGGGCCCTGAAGGCTTCGACGAGCTGCTCGAGATCAAGTCCCTTTCCACGCCGGTGTGAGCATCGCCGCTGAGCATTCCCCGACCACCGCACCATGAGGAGCGCACCATGACGACGGCAACGATGGAGTTCGATCCGTACAGCGACGAGTTCTTCAACGACCCGAGCGAGATCTACCGGTGGCTCCGCGACGAGTCGCCGGTGTACAAGAGCGAGCGGTACGGCTTCTGGGCCCTCTCGCGCTTTGCCGACGTCGCCGAGGCGTCGCGCGATTGGCAGCGGTTGAGCAGCCGGTGGGGTCACGGCGCGTCGACCATCTCGAATCCGGAACCGCCGGGGCTGCCCGAGGGCTTCATCCTCAACATCGATCCACCGGAACACGAACGGCTCCGCAAGTTGGTGAGCCGGGCCTTCACTCCCCACGCCGCCGCCGGCTACGAACGGGTGATCCGGGAGGTCGTCGGCCAGTGCGCCGACGCGCTCGAAGGCCGCGACGAGTTCGACTGGGTCGACGACTTCGTCGCGCTGTTCCCCGTCGAGGTGATCGCGGGGATCCTCGGCGTCCCGCCCGAGCAACGCCAGCAGATCCGGCTGTGGACCGACGAGCTCTTGAGCATCGATCCCGAAGACCCCGGCGACCGCGACATCATGACCCTCGTCGCGTCGCTCTACACCTGTTTCCTCGATCTGGCCAAGGAGCGGCGCGCCGACCCCCGCGACGACATGATCTCCTACCTCGTCCTCGCCGAAGTCGAAGCCGACGGCGACGGTGAAGGCCGGCGCAAGCTCTCCGACGACGAGGTGGCCGGGTTCGCGCTCCTGCTGGGCGCGGCCGGCAGCGAGACAGTCGTCAAGCTGCTCGGCAACCTCGCCGTGCTCCTGGATCGCCACCGCGACCAGTGGAACCTGCTGCTCGACGACCGCAGCCTCCTGTCCGGCGCGATCGAGGAGGCGAACCGCTACTACCCGCCGTCGCAGTACCAGGGCCGCCACACGCTGGCGCCGGTCACGTACCAGGGCATCGAGATCCCGGCCGGTGAAGGCATCCTGTTGCTCACCGGCGCGGCGACGCACGACGAGCGCGAGTTCGACGATCCCGATGCGTTCCGGATCCAGCGCCACATCCCGGTCCAGCTCAGCTTCGGACACGGGATCCACTTCTGCATCGGCGCCCATCTCGCGCGCCTCGAGAGCCGGATCGCGATGGAAACGCTCATCGAGCGGTGGCCGAACTTCACCGTCGACACCGACAACCTCGCGCGCGTGCACATGAGCAACGTCGCCGGGTACAGCAACGTCCCGATCCACACGTCACCACCGGGGTCACGCGCGGGATAGTATGAAAACATGATTTGCGAAAGAGTCCGGGGCGAAAGAGTCCGGGCCGAGAGAGTCCGGGCCGAGAAGATCCGGAGCCGAGTCGCGCCGTGGTGAGCACCTTGCCGGCCGCTCCGAAGAACCCGGTACCGGCGCCGCCTCCCCGCCGTCCCGGTTCGGTCCGCCGCACCTCGACGCTGCTGATGTCGTGGCCGGAGCTCGATGACGTGGGTGACCTCGCCGCTCCGAGGGCGTCCTTCCCGACCATGCGTCTCGACGGACGCTGTCGCGATCTCCTCACCCCCGCGTCGGGGCCGCCCGTTGCGCTCGCTCAGGCCGAGGTGCGCGTCCACGTCGGGGCCGAGCGCCGCATCCTGGACCTCACCGCGACACCGGCCGTTCCCGGCATCGAAGGGCTCGTCGGCGCCCGGGCGGGCAGCAACCTCCGCGGCGCCATCGACCGCGAGCTCCCCGACGAGCGGACACTCGGTACGCCGTTGCATCTCCTGCTCGACGACCTCGCCGGCGCGTCGCTCGTCGCGGGATTCGTGTTCTTCCGGTGGGCGGCCATGATCCCCCAGTTCGACGAGCGCGTCCGCAGCGCCGGCCGCCGCACGATGGAGGGCATCTGCTCGGGATTCCGCCCGGGCGCCAGCTCGCTGCTCCCCGACGGCACGATGGCCGGCATCTCCCACAACGTCGCGCCCGTGACCCCGCTCGCCGATCCGACGGATCCCGGCGGGTGGCACGAGCTCCCGCCCCACCCGCCGATGGCCATGCGTCGCGCTCGCCGTATCGACGTCTGGCCCGACGGTAGCGAGCTGCGCATCGACGCCATGTTCCGCGACAGCTGCTGGGATCCCGACGGCACCGAGATCGCGGTGCACGAGTACGTAATCGCCGCCGCGGCCGACCGAGCGTCGGGAACGCTGACGCGCGTCGAGGCCGAGCCGCGAGTGCTGCCGTACGTCGAGTGCCCGCTGGCGGCCGCGAACGCCGGCCGGCTCGCGGGCGTGGGGATGCGCGACCTGCGTACCGAGGTGCTCGAGCGGCTGCGAGGCACCGAATGCTGTACCCACCTCAACGACGCGCTGCGCGCGCTGGCCGAGGTCCCCGTCCTCGCGTCGGCCCTCACTTCGGCCCTCGCATGACCGCCGCCCCGCGCCCGGCCGCATCACGACCGGCGAGTCCGACGCCGGCCGCGCCGTCGGCCACGAGCGCGCGGGCCGGGCGGCCACGACGGTTCGATCCGGACGAAGAACGGGAACGACTCTTCGAGGCCGCCCTCGTCGTCATGCAACGCAACGACTCTCACGACGTGGCGGTGGCGGACATCCTCGCCGAGGCCGACCTCTCGACGCGGTCGTTCTACCGTCATTTCGCGTCGAAGGACGAGCTGCTCTGCGCGATGTACCGGCGCGAAGCCGACGCGGCCGCGGCGCGCCTCGTGGCCCGGGTCGACGCGGCGGGCACGCCGAGACAGGCGCTCGAAGCGTGGATCGACGAGATCATGAGCTTCGGCCACCACCGCAAGAAGGCCGCACGCGCCGCGGTCCTCGGTTCGCCCGGCGCGATGCGCGCCGAGGGCTACGCGGAGGAGATGCGCCACGCCATCGCGTTGTTGCTCGCGCCGCTGCGCGAGATCCTCGTCGCGGGCCGGGCCGACGGTTCGTTCCCGCGGGCCGACCCCGCGGCCGACGCCCGACTGATGCAATCCGTCGTGTGGACCGCGGCGGGGCTCGATCAGAAGCAGGTCGCGCACGGGTCGCGTGCCGAAGCCACCCGAGCCGTGCTCTCGTTCTGTCTGCGCGCTGTCGGCGCCGACCGGGACGACGGCGAGTAGCGCACCCTGCCGCGAACCGAGCGCACCGCCCGCGCCGTCGTCCTCCCTCGACGCTGACCCACTTCGAATCGTGTGCCCTATTGCGCATACTCTTTCCGGTCCTGGGGAGCCCACGCTGCCGAAACGGCCGAACCGACAGGGGACGCATGGACATCGGGTTGTTGTTGGACATGGCCGTCGGCAGTGACCCGGACCGGGTCGCCATCACCGACGTCGACGGCACGTCGATGACGTGTCAGGAGCTGCTGGACGCATCACTGCGCGCGGCCGAGACGTTCACCGAGCTCGGCGCGGCCTCGGTCGGCTACCTCGCGATCAACAGCCGCGCCCTGCCGGTGTCGCTCTTCGGCGCGGCGCTGGCCGGACTGCCGTTCGTCCCGTTCAACTACCGGTTGGCCGACGAGCAACTCGCCCACCTTCTCGGCCGTGATCCCGACATGGTGCTGGTCGTCGACGGGCCGCGCGGCGATCGGGCCCGCGCGGCCGGCGCCCCCCGCACCGTCGATGCCGAGGGACTCCTCGCCCCGGCGGGCGGCGACGCGCCCCGGCCGGTTCCACCCGACCCGAACGACATTGCGGTGTTGCTCTACACCAGCGGCACCACCGCCGCGCCCAAGGCCGCGATCCTGCGTCACCGCCACCTGACGGCGTACGTGTTGAGCACGGTCGAGTTCGGCGCCGCGGAACCCGGCAGCGCGGCCCTCGTGAGCGTGCCGCCCTATCACATCGCCGGCGTGTCGACGATCCTGTCGAACCTGTACGGCGGCCGCCGCGTCGTCTATCTCGACCCGTTCGATCCCGCCCACTGGCTGGAACGTGTGGTCAAGGAAGGCGTCACCCACGCGATGGTCGTCCCCACGATGCTGGCGCGGATCGTCGACCACCTCGGCGATCACCTCGACGATCAGCCGGCCGATGTGCCGACGCTGCGATCGCTCGCGTACGGCGGCGCCGCGATGCCCCGCGCCGTCATCGAGCGCGCGCTCCGCCTGTTCCCCACCGTCGACTTCGTCAACGCCTACGGCCTCACCGAGACCAGCTCCACCATCACGGTGCTCGGCCCCGAGGACCACCGGGCCGCCGCGGCCAGCGACGATCCCGCGATCCGGGCCCGGCTCGGCTCGGCCGGGCGCGCGGTGCCCGGCATCGAGCTCCGGGTCGTCGGCCTCGACGGCGTACCCGTCCCCCCGGGAACCGTCGGTGACGTCTCCGTGAGCGGCGAGCAGGTCTCGGGCGAGTACGTCGGGTCCACCGGCGTCGACGGTGCCGGCTGGTTCGCCACCCGTGACCGCGGCCGGCTCGACGACGAGGGGTACCTGTTCATCGAGGGCCGCGCCGACGACACCATCATCCGCGGCGGCGAGAACATCGCACCCGCCGAGATCGAAGAGGCGTTGCTCGGGCATCCGGCCGTGAAGGAATGCGCGGTGGTGGGAATCCCCGACGAGCAGTGGGGCCAGCGCATCGCCGCGGCCGTCGTGCTCGCGCCCGGCACGATCGCCGATCCCGAGGAGTTGCGCACCTTCGCGTACGAGCACCTGCGCGGTTCCAAGACTCCCGAGCTGGTGGAGATCTGGGCGGAGCTCCCGTACACCGAGACCGGCAAGCTCCTGCGCCGGGTGGTGAAGGAGCACCTCACCGATACGGCAACGGCGTGAAACTCCCGCGCGCTCAGTCCGACGACGGCAGCGGCTTGGCGTCCTTGACGCCGAGGGCCTGACCGTCGACGGCGAGCGATCCCGTGCCGCCCTTGGTGCACAGCACCTCGATCGTGGCGCCCGCGTCCGTGTAGCGCTTCCCCACCGACGATCCGCCGTCGAAACCCTCGACCGGCGCTCCCGCCGGTGCGGCGTCGGAGCCGATGTCGACCATCGGCCGGCCGCCGCACTCGAGCGTCACGTCCGTCGACGCGGCCTGCACGACGACGACCTCGGTGTCGCACGACACGCTGCGCAGGCGCGCTCCGGGCTTCACGCTCATCAGGGCTCCGATCCTCTCCGGACTGCTCGATCAGGGCCCGAGTGTACCGAGCGCACGCGGCGCGACGTGGGTCGCAACTCGTCGGCTCGCGTCGCTCAGGCCACGATGCCGCGTTTGCGAAGATCGGCGATCGCGGCGGCGTCGTAGCCCAGCTCGGTCAGGATCGCGTCGGTGTGCGCGCCGAGGAGACAGCCGGGTTCGGCCACCGTCTCACTGCGCGAGAACGACACGAGCGGAGCCAACCGCACGTGCTCGCCGAACGTGGGGTGGTCGACCTCGACGAGCAGTCCCGACGCGGCGGCGAAGTCCTCCGACTGGAGCACCGCTTCGGGTGGTTCCGCGTGGGCCACCACGCAGCCCACGTCGTGATCGAGCAGCTCGTCCTCCCACTGCTGTGCGGGCTGTGGGCGGAACACGTCGGCGAGGACCGCGGCGAGCGCGGCGTCGTGCTCACGTCGCTGCGCCGGATCGGCGAAACGGTCGTCGGCCGCGAGGTCGACGTACTGCTCGAGCGCGGCAACGACCTTGCCCCATTCACGTTCCGCGGGAGCGGCCAAGTAGATCCAACCGTCGGAACATTCGTAGAGCCGGTACAACGCGCCGTAGCCGTACAGCTCGGGATCGGCGGCCGCCGTCGGCCCGCGACCATCGTATTCGACCATGTCGTCGGCCAGCGCGTGAGCCGTCGAGTTGAGCATCGTCGTGAGCATCTCCTGCGCCACGCCCTCGCGATCCCGGGCCAACAGACCCAACGTGAGCGCGGACGCGACCGTGAGCGCGGAGATGCCGTCGGCCTGGGCGTACTCCGTCGTTCCGGCGACGCTCAGGCGGAGAGAGTCCTTCCGGATCTCCTGCATCGACAACCCGGCCCGTTCGGGGACCGACGTGCCGATGTTGCGCATGACCATCCCCGTACCCGCGCCGATCGTGGGAGCGTACGCGGGCCGGTCGCCGCACGGCCCGTCGATGCCATAGCCCGGCGCGTTGAGGTACACGAGGTTCGGGTTCAGCCCCCGCAACGTCGCACTGTCGACACCCTGGCGCTCGGCCACCCCGGCGCGAAACGACTGGAGCACGAGGTCCACCCGCGTCGCGAGTTGGTGCACGATCACGCGCCCCTCGTCGCTCGAGAGGTCGACGGCGATGCTCTCCTTGCCCTGCATCGACTTGGCCGCGCCGATCTCCGGAAACGGCAGCAGGTTGCGCATCGGCTCACCCTCGATGGGCTCCACCTTGATGACGCGCGCGCCGAGCTCGCGCACGACGGTGCCGCCGAACGGCGCCGCGAAGAACGTCCCGAGCTCGAGCACCGTGACGTCGCCGAGCGCGCGCCCCGACTCGATGCCGGCCGCGGGCGACGGCCCCTGCCGCACCCAGGGCGCGGCGCGGAGCGCGGCGCCGTCGGCATCCAGCCGCGGCGGTCCCGCCGTCAGTACCGCGGGTGTGGCCCACAACTTCGCGATGGGGCCCGGCTGGCGCACCCGGCCGCGTTCGACGTCGGCGAGCTCGACCACCGCGCCGAGGTGCGCCATCTGCGGGTGATCGAGCAGCTCGCTGCCCCGCCGCATCGTCTCCGCCCACACGTTGTGATCGGCGTCGAACACCGCCTGCCATTCCGCGAGCGTCTTTTCACCGGCGGCCTCGATCAATCGCTCCCAGAACTTCTCGGTCTGCGCCTCGCCGGCGGCGAAGACCGCCTGCTTCCACTCGTCGTCCTGGAGCATCCAGTCGAGCCCCATCGCGTGCAGCATCGCGGTGTACAAATGCAGCTGCACTTGCGAGAACTGCATCCAGCGGCCGTCCCTCGACAGCGCGATGAGGAGCATGAACATCAAGGGCGAACGCGGCACGCCGCGCTCGTCGATCGGCGAGGCCGGCGTGAACGCGTCGGGGTATTTCGACGTGACGACGCGCAGGTACCAGTTCCACGTGCCCAACGCGGCGATCCCCTTCACGAGGCTCGTGTCGACCCGCTGCCCGACCCCGCTGGTCACGCGCTCGTGGAGCGCGGCCAGGATGCCGCTGAGCAACAGCTGACTCGCGCCGTAGCTGCAGAACGGGACCGATACGTGGGCGGGCCCGTCGCGCGCCACCATGCCGCCCGAGGCCGTGAGCGCGCCGACGCGCGCCATCACCAGCGCCTCGTACCCCTTGACGGCCGCGTAGGGACCGACGCGCCCGAACGCGGTCACGGATCCGTAGATCAACCGCGGGTTGTCGGCGTGCAGGTCGTCGGAGCCGAGGCCGAGCCGTTCGGCGACCCCGGGCCGGAACGTCTCGACGAGCACGTCGGCACCGAGCGCGAGCGTGCGGGCCACGGCCCGGTCGCCGTCGTCGTGGAGATCCAGCACGATGCTGCGCTTCCCGCGCGCGATGAACGGGTAGCCCGGCATCTCCCGGATCGCGCTGCCGCCCGGCGGCTCGACGTGCACGACCTCGGCGCCGAAGTCGGCCAGAGTCTGGCTGCACTGCGCGCCGGCCGGGCCGTTCGAGAGGTCGAGCACGCGCAGCCCGTGCAACGGTCCGGCGGTGTGGACCTTCTCGTCCTCGGCCGTGGTCCGATCCCGCGTCACGGCACACCCCTCTCGACGGCGTCGCGGACGTGCAGCACGGCCACGGGCATTCCGAAAACGAATTGAGTATACTCATCGGGGTTCGGTGGGTGCGAGGGAAGCGGGCGCGCGGCCGCGGCGAGACGAGGAACTCCCATGACGCTGAAGGACAAGACCGCGATCGTCGGCATCGGGGCCACCCCGTATTACCGGCGGGGGGAATCGCTCCCGCTCACCGAGACCGAGTTGGCGTGTCGCGCCATCCTCGGCGCGCTCGACGACGCCGGCCTCACCATCAAGGACCTGGACGGGTTCGCGCTCTACTCGGCGTCGGTCGACCCGGCCGAGATCGGTTCGTTGCTCGGCGTCCCCGAGATCCGCTTCGCGGCCACGCTCACGTCGGGCGGCGGCGGCTGCGCCGGGTCGCTCGGTCTCGCCGCGGCGGCGATCGACTCGGGCCAGGCCGAGTGCGTGGTGTCCGTCATGACCCTGCAGCAGTCGAAACGGCGCCTCGGCGGCAGCTCCTCGGGAGCGGGTGGCGGCTTCATCGGCATGCTCTCGAGCGGCGGGGCCTACGGCAGCAGCGGCGTCCCACCCGTCGTCGGGTTCATGGCCAACTCCGGCCTCATGTCGCCGGGCCACAGCTTCTCGTTGCTGACGCAACGGCACATGCACCAGTACGGCACCACGCGCGAGCACCTCGCCCACGTCGCCATCAACCAGCGCGAATTCGCGATCAAGCGTCCCACTGCGTTGCAGACCGAACCGCTCACGATGGACGAGTACTTCGACGCGCGGATGATCTCCGACCCGCTGTGCCTCTACGACTACACGATGGAGTCCGACGGCTCGGTCGCCGCGGTCGTCACGTCGGCCGAGCGGGCCAAGGACCTGCGCCGGCCACCCGTGTACATCATGGGCTCGGCCCACGGCGGCATGGGCCGGTGGGGCACCGCGATCTTCACGTACTTCCAGATGCCCGACGAGTACTTCGCGTCGTCGGGTCATCGACCGGTGGCCACGCGCGTGTTCGAGATGGCCGGGGTCACGCCCGCCGACGTCGACGTCGCGCTGCTGTACGACCACTTCTCACCGCTCGTCATCATGCAGCTCGAGGACTACGGCTTCTGCCCGATCGGCGAAGGCGGCCCCTTCGTCGCCGAGGGCAACACGAAGCTCGGCGCGACCATCCCGACCAACACGCACGGCGGCCACCTGTCCGAGGCGTACATCATCGGCATGACCCACGTGCGCGAGGCCGTCGAGCAGCTCCGCGGCGTCGCCGTCAACCAAGTGGAAGGCGCGGAGATCGCGCTGGTGTCCGGCGGACCCGCCGGTCTCCCCGTCAGCGGCACCCTGCTCCGGAGGTAACCGTGGCGGAACACACGAGAGGCGTCGTCCCGCCGGCGCTCAAGGAGTCCTACGCCGACGAGCGCACACAACCGTTCTGGGACGCGGCGGTGCAGGGACGCGTGTCGGCCCCGCGCTGCGACGCGTGCGGCACGTTCGTGCTGCCGCCCAAGCCGTACTGCTTCGAATGCCTCGGCCAGTCGTTCACGTGGGTGGACCTTCCCGGCACGGGCACCATCTACACGTTCACGATCGTGCGCCACCCGCTGCACCCGGGACTGAAAGACGTGGTGCCGTACGCCTCGGGCATCGTCGAGCTCGACGGCACCCAGGGCGCGGGCGCGCGCCTGATGGGCAACATCATCGGATGTGAGCCCGACGACGTGTCGATCGGCGACGCCGTCCGCGTCGAGTTCGACCCCGTCAGCGACACCTACGCCATCCCCCGCTTCGTGCACCTTCCCGTGGGCGAATGAGGCCGCTCCGCCTCACGCTTCGCGCGGCGTGAACCGGCGGGCGGCCACGTCGGGCGACGACGCCCGGATCGTGGCGTGGTTGGAGTCCTCGCTCGGCGGCACGGTGGTGTCGTGGTCGCGACAGCCGCGCTGGCGTCCGATGTGGTTCCTGGACGTGGAGCGCGACGGTGCAGTCGAGCGAGTTGTGGTGCGCGGCGAACGCGCGGATTCCGAGTTGCAGTTCCCCCTCGATCACGAGATGCGGTTCCAGCAGTTGCTGGAGGAGCACGGCATCCCGGTGCCGCACGTCTACGGTTGGTGTGAGGAGCCGCGGGCCTACGCGATGGCGGCGGTCCCCGGGCGGCCGGACTTCGCGGCCGTGAGCCCCGCCGACCGCGCCGTCATCGTCGACGAGTACCTCCAAGTGCTCGCGCGGATCCATGCGCTGCCGATCGAGCCGTTCGTCGAAACCGGCATCGTTCGCGGCACGTCACCCGCCGACGCCGCCTACGTGGGGAGCCGTCAGTTCGTCCGTGTCTATCGCGCCAACAAGGTTCGGCCGGATCCACTGAGCGAATTCGTGCTCGGCTGGCTCGCCCGGCATCCACTTCCACCGTCGGACCGCGAGACGGCGATCGTGTGGGACTCCGGCCAGTTCCATCACGACCGCGGCCATCTCCTGGCGGTGATGGACGTCGAGCTGGGGCACCTGGGGGATCCGATGATGGACCTCGCCGCCTGGCGGATGCGAGATACGGTCATCCCGTTCGGCGACTTCGACACGCTGTACGAACGCTACGCCGAGCTCTCCGGTACGCCGGTCGATCGGGCGGCGATCCAGTACCACCAACTGTTCTTCACGCTGACCAACCAGTTGTCGTTCCACCGGCCGCTCGCCGAACCGGCACCCGACACCGACTACATGACCTACGCGCACTGGGTGAGCGAGACCAACCTGCACACCATCGAG